>SKES01000135.1_pt1 | contig 75251 bp, 64 predicted proteins | sample 4826851 | NCBI WGS metagenome assembly SKES01 (sample SAMN11008803, study PRJNA524170) | human gut metagenome | biome: Human fecal sample; material: Feces; isolation source: fecal sample from pouch patient p52 | host: Homo sapiens | place: Israel: Tel-Aviv | collected 2016-09-04 | reverse complement strand
TGAATGGAACTGCCATAAAATTCAAAGGTGTGAACCGACACGATTCAGACCCGGTGACTGGCTTTGTGATCGGACTGGAACAGATGAAGAAAGATCTGCAGATGATGAAAGAGAGTAACTTCAATGCCGTCCGAAGCCGCCATTATCCCAATGTGCCTTATTTTTATCAGCTTTGTGATGAATATGGATTTTTTGTGATTGCAGAGGCGGATAATGAAAGTCATGGAACCCAGTCCCAGTATTTAAAAGATTCCAGCTGGGAAAATGTAAGCCGAAGATGGAATGAACGGATCTCGGATACCCCGGAATTTATCTCGGCGACTCTGGATCGTACAAAACTTTGTGTGCACAGGGAGAAGAACCGCCCTTGTATTGTAATCTGGTCCATGGGAAATGAATGTGGTTATGGCTGTACTTTTGAGGAAGCTTTAAAATGGACAAAAGGGTTTGATACTACAAGGCTTACCTGTTATGAAAGCTCTTTTTATCGTAGCGACAGAAGAAAATATGATTACAGTAACATTGATATTTTCAGCCGGATGTATCCTTCCCTGGAAGAAATTCAGGAATATGTGGACAAAAAGCCGGACAAACCCTTCCTTCTGATTGAATATTGTCATGCCATGGGAAACGGACCGGGAGATTTAGAAGACTATTTTCAAATGATTTATCAATATGATGTACTCTGCGGTGGCTTTGTATGGGAATGGTGCGATCATGCAGTATATCAGGGGCAGGCAGCAAATGGAAAGGAAAAGTACCTTTATGGAGGTGACTTTGGAGAAGAAGTCCATGATGGGAATTTCTGTATGGACGGACTGGTATATCCGGACAGAACACCCCATACAGGGCTTTTGGAATACCAGAATGTGTACCGTCCGGCAAGAGTGATGTCTTTCTGCCAGAAAACAGGGGAGCTGTGTCTGGAAAACTATATGAACTATGTGGATTTAAAGGATTATATCTATTTGGTATACGAAGTGAACTGTGACGGAAAGCTATTGGAGAAGAAACCGTTGACTTTGCAGGATTCTGTATTGCCTCATCAGAGAGGAAGCATTTTGTGAGTTACTATTTATAAGGCAGAAAATGAGTGATATTGTGTGCTGTTTTGTACATTTTTACATTGTTTCTGCGGACTGTATGGACAGAATAGCACTAGATGAAATAGGTGAAAATAGACGGACGGGTGACCTGATTCGTACATAGAGATGGTTATTTTTGTATTCGCCAGAGGGGGATTGAAGGAAAAGAAGGAAGATTTTTAGAAAATGTAATTGCAATTTGGTTGTTTGGTAATTGTAGAAGAGATGAAGAATATTTATGCATAAAGAAGAAAGTAGTGCTATAACGACAAGAAGAGAGGAATATAGAATAAAAGATAAAAGCGTCATATTTAGGACACTAAATATATATGATTGAGGATAAAAAACGGATTGACAAATCTTTTGTATTAAGTTTATAGAGACAAATTTATTGGATACAATAAGGCATAGAAGGAAAGTGGAAAATAATAAATTTTGCGGAGGCAGTGATTATGTAGATAATTGTTGCCTTTTTATGTGTAGTTTTTTTGGTGAAGTTTGAATATAGGTACTTTATTTCAAAGGAAAAATTTTCAAAATTAATGTCACCATTATAGGTTTGTATTCGTATTAAAGTTAAAAGAGAAAATCAATAGGGAGGTGAATCTAATGGGAAAGATAATGAGAGGAATAGGAAAAAACATTTAATGACTACATTTCATACTTTTATATCTTGTTGCGGCAGGTATAATTTTGTTATTCTTTTCGATACTTGCAATAGTAAAAGATTTCAAAGTATTGGATAGTAACTATATTGATAATATTATCGGTATAGCAGCATTAATATTTGGAATTGTATCTATACCAAGAGTAAAAGAGTGGTTAGGAAAAAAAGTTAAATGATGTCTACAACAAAGAAACCCATCTTAGCTATTGTTAGAGATGATCTTAATGAAAATAATAATATAATAAATTTTCATTAAAGTTATGTTAAGGTTTGTATGATATTCTATACAAAACGGAGGGACGATATGGAAATTTTAACAATAAAAAATCTTACAAAAAAATATGATAAAGTAGAAGTATTAAGAAATATCAATATGCATGTAACAGAAGGTGAAATATACGGTCTGATTGGGAAAAATGGTGCTGGAAAGACTACATTGATGAAAGCAATTTTAGGTCTGACAGATATTGCCGGTGGAGAAATTAAGTTATGGGGAAAAACTATAAGTAATATGCCTTCATTATATAATAGGATTGGAGCTAATTTAGATTTCCAGGGATTTTATCCGGAGTTATCTGCTTATGAAAACCTGAAGGTATTTTCAAATATAAGGGGAGTGACAAAAAAGTATGCTATAGAAGAGGCACTTGAAAAAGTAGACTTATTTAATGAAAAAGATAAAAAGTATAAAAGATTTTCTCTCGGGATGAAGAAAAGACTGGGCTTAGCAAACGCTATCATTCATGAACCAGAATTTATTATTTTGGATGAACCTACAAATGGGCTTGATCCAATTGGAATTTCACAATTTAGAGAATATTTAATGAAAATCAGTAAAGAGCAGGAAACCACTATTATGATTTCAAGCCATTTATTGTCTGAAATAGATATTATGGCTGATCGTATAGGTGTTTTAAATGAAGGTGTTTTAATAGCTGAGAAAAGTATAGAAGAAATCCGACAAGGAAATAGAACACATATCAAAATTTTAGTGACTAATGGGGAACTTACATGTGGAATTTTAGAGAAAATTTTTCATGTTGAAGATTACGAAGTGGTAGATAAAAATACAATATATATTTATAATCTTAAATTAAACAGAGAGGAATTTTCTAAGGAATTGGCAAAATACGGAGTAGGAATAATGGAAATAGGTGTAGAAGAAGAAAATTTAGAGGCTTATTTTAAAAAAATAATACAAGGAGATTGAAAATGAAAATGTATATTGCTTCAGAACTTCTAAAAGAAAAAAGAGAAAAACATATTTACTTAGGTGCGATTTCTATCCTTATGTGTTTAATATTAACCTTAAGTAATTTCTATAAATTGACACAAAGAGCAAGTGTTTTAGACCTATATTGTGATAATATGGAGTTTATTTTTTTTATAACACTATTGTTTACTGTTCTTTATACGATTGTGATTTTTGCTGATGAGCATCGATATGGAACTATTTATCAGCTGGAGATTATACCAGTATCATCTCGAAAATTTGTATTGGCAAAATTAGTTGTAATTGCTTTTTTTAGCACTATAACAATGGTCTTGCCATCGCTTGTGTATGCGATTATTATTGGGATTCGAGGATATGATTTTTCTTTTTACACAATTGCTGTTTTGTTATTGATAAACATAATAGATGCGTTGCTGCTTACAGCGGTAATGTTACCTATTGTGTTTATAGTTACACTTTGTAAAGGGAATTACATTCCTTCTTTACTTTTAAGTTTTGCATATATGATATTGTGTTTTTTCATACCAAGTTTTCCGATTAGTCAGAGTTTAGCGCAAAAGTTACTTGCATATGCACATCCATTAGGGGGATACGCCCTAATTCATAATTGGTTAATATATAAACTAGTTCCATACGAAACCTCAATGATATTAGAACCGAAAGAAAACGGAATATTGGCATTAGGGGGAATGATATTGTGGGGAATGCTTTGCCTTAGCTTCTCAATAATAATTATAAAAAGGAAGGGAAAATAAAATGATTGATGTAAAATACAATGAAGTTAAAGACAGAAATAGTTGGATTGATGGAAATTATTTAAATGCAACAATATGTGTAACAGAAGACTGCAATTTGAGATGTACATATTGTTATATGGTAGGGAAGAATAATGTAAATAGAATGAATTGGGAAACAGGAAAGCAAATTATCGATTTTCTGTTAGACAATCCATATACGTCAGAAATGTCGGATAGTATTATGCTGGATTTCATTGGCGGAGAACCGCTTTTGGAAATGGATCTTATAGATAAAATGTGCGATTATTTTATTTTGAGAATGTATTCGGAAAATCATAAATGGTTTCCAAATTATGTATTTACATTTTCAACAAATGGAGTTTTATATGGAAAAGAAAATGTGAGGAATTATGTAAATAAACATGGTGAACATTGTGCTTTTTCCATAAGCATTGATGGAATAAAAGAGAAACATGATATGACTCGCAAGAAAATTGATGGTTCAGGTTCATATGAAGATGTAATAAAAAATCTTCCAATGTATTTGGAAGAAAATTATAATCCGTCCACCAAATCAACATTTGCAAGTGCAGATCTTCCATTTCTAAAAGATAGCATTATACATTTATGGGATTTAGGATTTAAAGATGTTGAGTCAAACTTAGTTTATGAAGATGTGTGGAAAGCAGGAGATCCAGAAATATTTGAAGAACAGCTGAAGGAACTGGCAGATTATATGTTTGAAAGCGGAAGATATAAAACAAATTCAGTTGCATATTTTTCACCTACACGAGGGTTGCCGGTAGGGAAAAAAGATCTTTCAAGTAATCGTTGTGGTGCAGGTTATAAAACAGTAGCTTTTGACTATAAAGGAGATATTTATCCTTGTATCCGCTTTTTAGAAATGTGTGCAGAAAATCATGCTAAAAGAGTAATCGGCAATATAAAAGAAGGGATTAATTATTCTCTTCTTCGTCCTATGGCAGCAGCGACATGGCAGTCACAGAGTCCTGATAAATGTAATACGTGTGAATATGGAACAGACTGTGGATGGTGCTTAGCTCATAATTTGAGTGAATCAAATGAGGAATCTGTATTTGAAAGATGCACTTTTATTTGTGAGATGCATAAAGCGAATGCTAGGGCAAACAAGTATTATTGGCAGAAATATGAAGAAATTACAGGTTATACATCTGGTAGAACTATTGAAAAAATGAAGAAAACAGATACAAGGGCATTACGGTATTTATACATAATTACAGGAGATGATGCTCCAGTACATTGTAACTATGAAAAGAAACATGAAGGGAGTAGAAAAATATCTAAAGATGTTATGATGCAAGCATTACAGTTGTGCCAATCGGAAGAATTAGTGCCTATCTTTCAGGGCGAAATTCCAGAATATGTAGACATGAGAAATCAAATTTATTTTGAGATATCTTCTAAAGGTTCATTTCGTAATGCTGTGACAGGGATTACAGTAATAAATAATATGAAAGAAATGAGAAATATTGAAAGTCCTGTTGCAACTCTGATTCTACAATGCTCAGATAGTACCGATTTTTCAAAGTATGTTATTAAACTATTTGAGCAAGTAAAACGTATTAATATATTTATAAGTGACCTTGATGCTTGGGAAGAAGGGGAAATAATATCTTATGAGGAAGAATTAAAAAAAGTATCAGAGTTTATATTTCAAAAGTATAAGCAAGGAAAATGCGGATATCAATTAAATGTTTTAACAGATAGACTCTACGCAGATTGGGATAATGATAATGATTGTGGAGCTGGCATTTCTTCAATTGCTGTAGGACCTAATGGAAAGCTTTATTCCTGTCCAGCATTTTATTTTAATAACCCTGAAAAGAACATAGGTGATATAGATAATGGTATTGTAAGTGACTGCAAAAGATATACAAGAGAAAAATCTGCAATGTGTGCGAAGTGTAAATCTAGAGTTTGTAATCGTTGTTTATATGAAGGATATAAAGTATGTGGAGAAATGAATGTTCCTTCTGCTATTCAGTGTAGGATAAATTATATTGAAGCGAACGAATCTAGAAATCTGATGAACAAATTAGCAAATGAGATGCCGGACGGCTTTTATATGAATAGAGATTTACCGGAATTAGAATATGTCGATTATGTTGCAGCAGAGATATATAGAGATGAAAGAGCAGAGGCAAAAAGATGGATGTATTAGGAGAATGCAAAGATTGAAAATGAAAAGTAGAGGTTATCCATTACCTTAATCGTATCACAACAAAGCCATCTTACGGTGGCTGCTTTGAAAATTGAATATGTAGACAAAGTTACAGGTTATTCCGTTGCTGACTTGATGCGGAAACCTTGAAACTGAGCCATTAAAATAGCCTGCTCAACCGTGATTTCACGAGTTGTCGGAAGAATATCAGATTTTTGGTATAAATCTGAATTATAATTCTCACCATTTTTGAGCATGTGGTATAATGCTGTAAGAAGCATTCTTGCAATAGCAATGATTGCCTTCTTGTGACCGCGACGCTTTTTAATACGGAGGTAGCGGTCACGAATTTCCGGATGCTTTTTACTCTTGATTGCAGCGTTTGCACACTGTACAAGAAGTGGTTTGATATAGCATCCGGCCTTGGAAACCCGGACAGATTTTTTCTTCCCTGCACTTTCATTGTTGGTTGGAGTAAGACCAGCCCATGAACATAAGTGTTTCGCCGAAGGGAAAGCCTCCATGTTTGTTCCGATTTCGGAGATGATACCGATAGCAGTAAAGGTGTTCTTAAAACCTGGAGCGGTTAGGATAATGGAAATTTCCTGCTGATAGGGATTGGCGAGCGCAAGAATGAGTTCTTCTAACTCTGCTTTCCGGGCTTCAAGGTTATCAAAATGTTCTTTAATGATCTTTAATTTAGCAGCCTGTTCCGGAGTGATATATCCGTCAATGGCGAGTTCCAGTTCAGGAAGTTTATCTTTCATGGAACCATGGATTAAAGATCCGATATCAAAAGAAGTATCATCAGGATTTTCAAGGATTTTAGCAATAATCTTTTGAGAACTCTTACCAAAAGTGTCCGAGACAACGTTCCCCAACTGGATGTTGGAAACCGTGAGACAATTCTGGTAACGATTCTTTTCGCTGGACTTAAAGCAGGTCAGTTTGAAACGGTAACGCATAAGGTCACGGAGTTGACGGATGTCAGCAGGAGGCATAAAGCTACCGGCAACAAGATCATGCTTAAACAGGTCAGCAATCCATTTCGCATCTTTCTTGTCAGTTTTTTTACCACGGATAGCCTTAACATATTTGGGATGAGCAAGGACAATGGAACAGTCGTGTTCTAAGACATTGTAAACGGGAATCCAATATTTACCTGTAGATTCCATACAGACATCCTTGCAATTACGGTCGAGCAGCCATTTGAGCAACTGTTTCAGTCCTTTCGTGTAGGTTGAAAAGTGATGGCGCTCATAAGTGGTAACGCCTTGCTTATCCGTTTTAGCAATGCAAGCCACTACAAAGTTTTTGTGGACATCGATACCACAACAAATTTTGTACACGATTTTTAAAGCCATAGGGACTCCTTTCAGAACCAAAAGGTTCACTAAAGATTATAGGGAGAGACGGCATTGACTGAACGCCTAAGCCATAAACGAAGTAGTTTATACAAAGATAAGATTACGTGCTTGGTGTCACACTTATTTGTGCTTGAAAAGGCGAACTACACATATAAAAATACAGTCATTCCAGAAGAGGAACAGCCTACTCACCTCCCCGTGATTTGTAGTATACCGAGTTCCCTACAAAAAGAATTATAAAGAAAAAAAGCCGGGTAGAAAACTGTTTTCATAACGTTTTGTGCCTGAGCAAAGCGAAAGGAATGGATATAAATATGAAAAAAATATATATAACAGGGCAAGAAGTAAAAGAACATCTGGAACTTTATAAACGCGGAAGTGCTTTATCAAGTGTAAAGAAAATTCTTGAAAATCCAAAAAGATTATCTGAACTTGGATTTTCTTTGGAACAGTTTAAACAAATTGATGAGGATATTAAACAAGTTAATGTAGACTACATAAACTGGTGCAAGAAAATGGAAGAGAAATATCAGATTTATTTTACTGGAAATATCTTATTTAATATCGATTATATTGAGAAAACCATATCTTTTTAATTGAAGCTTTAATTCGTATAAAAACATAAAAGTGTTTTTATAAATAAAAAATGAAAGGGGTACAAAAATGGATTTTATGTACTTAGTTAACCAGGATGAATCTACAGAAATTACACCTAGAGCATGTGGGAAAAATAGTCCATGCACAGGATGTAAAGGTTGCAAAGGATGCCGTGGCGGCTGTAAGGGCTGTACAGGAAATCTTTTTGTTGGCTAATTTGCAAATGCATGAAAAGGGGGGAGATAACTCTCCCCTTTTTATTAAAACATCTATGAGGTAGACAATGATAAAATTTTTAAAAGAACATATATCTCTTAAAGAAAAAAAAGTTGAAGTTATAGTATTTCTATGTCTAAGTATTTTGACTATGAGTATCGATGTAGTTATTACGTATTTAAATGGTAATTTTATTGATTTAATTATTGATAAGGATAATGTTGGAGTTCTTTTAAGTTACAGTGGAATATTAATATTAGGATACATAGTCAGCATAGTATTAAATTACGGATATCAGAGTTTGTCATTAATATTGCGTGAGGAACTTAGCTTTAGTCTTTCATCAAAATTAATAAAGCATATACATCGGGTATCTATTTTGAAAATAAAAAAATATGAACCATCTTATCTTACACAACGCATTTATTCAGACAGTTCAGATATAATTAATTTTGTCCTGGATAATGTAGTTATGATCTTTGCAAACGTTTTTATTGGCGGTGTAGTGTTGGCTTATGTTGTGAGTGCCAATACTAAAATTTTTATTGTTTTTGTATGTTTTTTGCCAATATATATAATAGTATATTTTTTTTCTCGTAATAGGTTGGTTAGAAAAACAAAGGAAGTAAGAGAAACACAGAATATTTTTTTTCAAAAAATATATGAACAAATAAGTTTGACAGAGAACATAAAAACGGAAGCAAGTTTTTTTGAATATGATGATTATTTGAAAAAATCTTATCAGAAATATATTAAATCATTCTCAAAATATACAAAACTAAATACAGGAATTAAATCTTTAGAAAATTTTTTGTCATATGGATTCTATGCGATGCTTTTAGTATTAGGAACTGTAGAAATAGTAAAAGGAAATTTAACTATTGGTAATTTTACGATTATCAACGCTTATTTTACTAAGATGCTTGGAATAATTACATATTATTTAGAAGTAGGAAAAGGTATAAAGCAAATAGAAGTTTCCGTCAACAGAATGAAAGAATTATTCGATTTACCTAGAGAACATAATGGAAATATCCTGTTAGAGCACATTTATAATATTGAGGTAAGAGACTTGGTATATCAATATCCCGATAACGATCATATCATTTTTAAAGATTTTAATTGCTCTTTTGAAAAAGGAAATATATATGTAATTCGTGGGAGTAATGGGAAAGGAAAGTCAACACTTTTAAAAACTGTTATAGGAATTTTAGAAACTGAGAGAGGCATTTACATTAACGGATACAATATATGTGAATTGGACATGTATACCATTAGGAAAGAACAAATATCTGTATTAAGACAGAAAATAGAATTTCCGTATGATACAATAGGTAATCTTGTTAGAAAAAATGGAAATGGAAAAAAATTGTTTGAAGGAAGAGTGAGAGAGCTTTTCTTTAATAGAGACTTTAATTTGGAGAAGTATTTTTTATCATATCCAGACGAACTATCAGGTGGAGAACTTCAAAAAGCGTATTTATATAAAATATTAAAGAAAGATGGAGAAGTTTTGATTTTAGATGAACCTACATCAGCATTAGATGAGCAAACTACAATGAATTTTTTTGGTGTGTTAGAAGAAATAAAAAAAGAAAAAATTATTATAGTTATTACACATGATCCTAAATTTGAGAAAATAGCAGATGAGATCATACAACTATAATCTCATCTGCTATTTAAGATGATTGAAGAGGAAAAGATAACAGGAATTTTGTATACACATTAGGAACACTTTCTAAAGTAATAGAACCATTAAGTTTTTGGACGAGTTCTTTTACAATAGCTAATCCCAATCCGTTTCCTTTACTGTTACGGGATAAGTCACATTGATATAGTCGTTCGAAAATAAGATTTTGATCTACATTTTTAATGCCTATCCCATTATCTTCAATAGAAATGTGGATAGAAGAATTAAAAGTTGATACAGAAAATTGCATTTGTGATGCATGGCTGTGATTTACGATATTTTTGAAAAGGTTATCAATAATACGCTGATAGGCAACAGGATCTATGATACAGATAAAAGCTTTTTCAGGTATGGCAAATTTATATTTAATACTATTTTTTTCAAAAATATGTAGCCATTTGCTGATAATGATTCTTGATTGTTCATTTATATCGAATGGAGATAAAAAAAGTTTTTCTTCATTTGCATCTAGTTTTGTCCATTGAAAAAGCATTTCTACAAAATTAGCTAGTTCTAATGCTTTCCGGTTAATTACATCTAAGGAAGCAGAAAGGTTATTAGATGGAGTTATATCTGGTGAACTAGTTAGTAATTCAAGATGACCTAACATGGAGGCAAGTGGTGTACGAACATCATGAGATAAATTAATCATTAAATCTTTATATTTTTTTTCGGATTTTTTTAGTAAAGAAATATCATTTTGATAGTTGCAACATAATTTATTGATGAGAAAACAAATATTTTTCGTCTGAGCATTAGGTTGTACTAGAATTCTATGGTGCAGGTTTCCGGAAAGTGATATTTCTAAGGAGTCTTCAATCTGTGATATCTCAGACTGAAGGCGTCGATTTAAAATGTAATAATATATAGAAAGACATATAAAAAGTAAAAGAAAAAATATTAGAAAAAAAAGAATCATGATAATTATGCCTCCTTATTAAATCGATATCCTATACCATGTACTGTTTCAATGTAATTGATATTAGGACTACAATCTTTTAACTTTTTGCGGATTTTACAAATAATGGACATTAGACTTCCATCATCGTAAAAATACTCTTCTTGCCAAACGGATTCATATATTTGCTTTTTTGTATAAACTGTATTAGGGCTTGAAGATAAACACAATAGAATGTCAAATTCTCTGCCAGTTAGAGTGACGTTTGTATCATTACAAATTACACTTCTAGTAGCCCTATCTATTGAGATTGTGTTAAACTGTAATAAATTATTTTCACTATCAGAGGGAGATATGTTTAATTTATATCGCCTAGTCAGAGCATTAATTCGTGCTTCAAGTTCTTTTAAATTAAAGGGTTTAGTTAGATAATCATCTGCACCTAGGCGTAATCCGATAACTTTGTCCTCTAGACTGTCTTTGGCTGTTACCATAATTACTGGAAAATTCCAATTGTTATGAATATGGGATAAGATTTCTAATCCACTCCCGTCGGGGAGCATAATGTCTAGGATTACTAAAGAAATTACGCTAGAAGATGCACTAAGGATAGAAAATGCTTCCTGTTTAGTATGTGCTACCAATGGAGTAAAGCCTTCATTAAAAACGCAATGTTTCATTAAATTACATAAATCAATATCATCATCAATAATTAGTATATTGCTCATTATATCTTGTTCCTTTTTATATAGATAAAAGTGAAGAGTTAACAATAAGAATTTTAACATGTGAAATGCATGAGAACAAGTATAAAATAGAAATATAAGAATGGTAATATAATGGAAGGGAAAATTTATGAATTTATCAAATGATGAAGCAGTAAAAACTTAAATAAAAAAATTTTGCAGAATTACAATCAAATATACACTAATGATATTGCTTATTATACTTACAGTAGTGATGATAATTGGCGCAATATGTCAACAGAACGTTGCCGCTATTGGATATGTGGGAATATTGATTATGACATTTTTAATGATGCGTTATCCATTTAAACAGATTTCTCCAAATTATTAAAAGAGATTAAAAAAGCAGAAGGGGATATATGGGTAGTTATATACGCCCTCTACTTTTTGGATGGCAACATTTTATTTTATATGAAAAACATTGTGTCCGTATTCCGGAACTCAGATGGTGGGAGTCCCGTCTGTTTTTTAAACAGTCTGCTGAAATACAGTGGGTTATCATACCCAACAATTGACGCAACTTCAGCAACAGAATACGTGGTGGTTCGGAGCAGTGTCTTTGCATTTGTAATCCGGAGATTTAATATATACTGCATGGGAGTTACACCGTTGTAGCGTTTAAAGCTGCGGATAAACCAGCTCGTACTAAGGTGTTTGTCCATGGCGTATTGTTCAATGGAGATTTCTTCTGTAAAATGTTCGCTGAAATACTGTGTTGCCTCCTCCATTTCTTTTTGCAGCATCCGGTTCTGGGAGGAGATGCCGATAGGAGCCTGCCGGCTGATCAGAAGGAACAGTTCACGGAGCAGGAGGGATAAATATTCCTCATAATGCGGGCGGGTAAGCTGGAGTTCCTGGATCATTTTTCGGAAAAGCTGGTGGTATTCGGTAGAGTTGCCAGTTTGCATAATCCGTCCGGACTCAAATGAATGATACTCTTTTAAAATATTTTTTACATTGCTCCCGGTAAAATGAACCCAATACACTTCTGTCTGATCTGTCCCATAATAAACATATCTTTGCATTTCACGTGGCTTGTACAAAATCATATGTCCGGCCTCTATAATCTCTTCCTTGCCATTTAAAAAGAAATGACCTTTCCCTGCAGCAATATAAAGCAATTGATAGTCAATCCTTCCCCTGGGGCGGTAGGTGGGCAGCTTGGGCTGATGGATCAGCCGGTAGGTGCCGCAGCTACCCACAACCAAAGGTCTGCTCTTATCTTTGAAATCCAGTAATGAATTGTGCAGATAACCGGAATTTATATACATGATATTCCACTTCCTTTGAAATCATTGGTTTGTTTCTAACAGCAAGTGTATCATTATGTATATATTTTGTGCAATAGAGTTTATAGATAAATTGATAAAAAAAGTGTAGAATAAGCAGTGGAACAAGGGGAAACAAAGAAAGTTAAGAGGAGAGTGTAACAATGAAGAAAGCAATTTTGGTATGGACCGCTATTATGACGGCCGGTATGCTGGCACTGGCAGGATGCGGGAAGAAAGAAACTGGACAGGCAGGAGAATATACAAACCTGGCAGATAAAGAGTCCAGAAAAGCTGTTGTGGGAGAACTGGAGGCGTGCGGTGTAACAAAAGAACAGACAGCGACACTTGAAAAATGGGCAGAGGATTATCACGAGATAACAGCTAAGTCGTACTCGTATCCCAAAGGATTTACAGCCCTTCCGAAAGACGGCATGGATTACACTTCTATTTTGATGGATGATTCTGCGAAACCGTATTCCTATCTGCAGGTATCAAACTGTCGCCTGACCGCTTTTAACCTGATAAAGAACCAGCTGACAACAGCGGGTACTGGGAATGATACGGATTTGTGGTTGATGTTTGATATTGATGCCATTGATACGATGCCGGAATATCAGCTGACAAAAGAGGAAAGGGCAGATTTTCTGACACTTTTTAACCAGGTGTCTGTGGAGGGAACTTCAACTTTAGAGGAGCATGAGCAAAAAATCCAGGAGGCATGGAAAGAACGGGACATTCAAATCAGTGGGGACAAACTTTCCCTGATCAGCGTGTATCTGCACGCACCGGAGGATCAGGCACGTTTTGTAGGACACACGGGTGTTCTGGCGGACACAAAAGATGGACTGCTCTTTGTAGAAAAATATAGTGCTATGGATCCGTTCCAGGCAACGTATTTTAAAGACCGGGCAGAACTAAAAGAATATCTGCTGGCACGTCCGGATTTGTATGGAGATAAAACGGAACTGGCGCCCATTATTATGGAAAATGGGAATGTGATGGAGTAAAAGAAGAACAGGCAGGCAATCATAAGACCGGTGTATCTGAAAAAATTTCAGGTATGCCGGATTTTTATTTGGTGAATAACGGATTAGGAGTTATAGAACTGTATTATTTTGTGCATGTATAGTCTCATAGAGTTTATGGACGAAATGTGTAAAAAGGGCGTAAAATAACGATAAAACAAAGGAAAAATAAAGAGGATAAAGGAGGAACACAGTGTGATTGTGCCAAGACATTATGAGGACTTAAAAATAGTGCATGAGAATACCATGCCTTATCGAGCTTATTATATGCCGTCTTCCCATGATATGGGGCCTCTGGTAGAGAATCGGTATGCTTCAGACCGGGTTACCGAGTTGAATGGGACATGGCAGTTTCAGTATTTTAAGAGCATCTATGATTTAGAGGAAAAGTTTTATGAACTGGGGTATGACTGCAGCAAGTTTACCAAGGTGGAAGTGCCGGGGGTATGGCAGAATTATGGGTATGACAGCCACCAGTATACCAATGTGAGATACCCGATTCCTTTGGACCCGCCGTATGTGCCACAGGAGAATCCATGCGGAGCCTATATCAAGAAGTTTGTATATCAGAAACCAAAAAAGGCTCCGAAAGCATATTTGAATTTTGAAGGTGTGGATTCCTGCTTTTATGTCTGGGTGAATGGAAGGTATGTGGGCTATAGCCAGGTTTCCCACGCTACAAGCGAATTTGATGTGACGGATGCTTTGGCAGATGGAGAAAATACCTTAGCGGTACTGGTTCTGAAATGGTGTGATGGGACTTATCTGGAAGACCAGGATAAATTCCGCATGAGTGGGATTTTCCGGGATGTATATCTTCTGAACCGCCCGGAACAGGTGATTTATGACTACTTTACAACCACGGAACTTCGAGAAGGACAGGCAGAGATTACTGTGAAGGCCCGCTATCAGGGACAGGCGGTGCCTGCAAAGCTGACTCTTTATGATGCAGAGAATAAAGCGGTTGTCTCACAGGTACTGAATGAAGAAGCGGGTACAGAATATACTCATAAAGCGGTGATGTTGGTAAAAGAACCGAAGCTGTGGAATCCGGAACAACCATACTTATACACCCTGGTCCTGGAAACAGAAGGGGAAGTGATTGCAGACCGGATTGGCATCCGGGAAATCGTTGTAAAAGATGCAGTTCTCTATGTGAATGGAACTGCCATAAAATTCAAAGGTGTGAACCGACACGATTCAGACCCGGTGACTGGCTTTGTGATCGGACTGGAACAGATGAAGAAAGATCTGCAGATGATGAAAGAGAGTAACTTCAATGCAGTCCGTAGCAGCCATTATCCCAATGCACCTTATTTTTATCAGCTTTGTGATGAATATGGATTTTTTGTGATTGCAGAGGCAGATAATGAAAGTCATGGAACCCAGTCTCAGTATTTAAAGGATTCCAGTTGGGAAAATGTAAGCCGGAAATGGAATGAAAGAATTTCGGATAACCCGGACTTTATCCCGGCTACTATGGACCGTACAAAACTTTGTGTACATCGGGAGAAAAACCGCCCCTGTATTATCATCTGGTCTATGGGAAATGAATGCGGTTATGGATGTACTTTTGAGGAAGCATTAAAGTGGACAAAAAGTTTTGACCCTGCCAGACTGACCTGTTATGAAAGTTCGTTTTACCGTAATGATAGAAGGAAATATGATTACACCAACATTGACATTTTTAGCCGGATGTACCCTTCCCTGGAGGAAATCCAGGAGTATATGGAGAAGAAGCCGGATAAACCGTTTCTGTTGATTGAATACTGCCATGCCATGGGAAACGGACCGGGAGACTTGGAAGACTACTTTAAAATGATTTATAAGTATGATGTTCTCTGCGGCGGTTTTGTGTGGGAATGGTGCGACCATGCTATCTATCAGGGACAGGATGCCAATGGAAAAGAAAAATACTTCTATGGCGGGGATTTTGGGGAAGAAGTCCATGATGGAAATTTCTGCATGGACGGGCTGGTATATCCAGACCGGACACCTCATACCGGGCTTTTGGAATACCAGAATGTATATCGTCCGGCAAGAGCCGTATCTTTCTGTCAGAATACAGGGAAACTGTGTCTGGAAAACTATATGAATTATGTGGATTTGAAGGATTATCTCTACCTGACCTATGAAGTCAATTGTGACGGTAAGCTGCTGGAGAAAAAGCAGTTGGAACTTAAGGAGTCTATCCTACCCCGAAAAAAGGGAACGGTTCAACTGAAGATATGTGTTCCGGAATGCGGAAAGTGTTACCTGAAGGTATCTTATCACTTAAAACAGGAAAATGCCATTGTTGTTCCAGCAAGTGTGATGGGATTTGATGAAATTCTGCTAGAAAATAAAGACGAAAGAAATCAGCAGGCAGTGAAGTTGTTAGAATACAGAAAAGAAGATGCTGTGTCTATGCAGGTTTTGGAAACAGATCGGTTCCTTACGATTGAAACAGAGAAGTTCACGTATCTCTACAGTAAACTTTCCGGATTGTTTGAACAGTTATGTTTGAATGGAGAGGAACTGCTGGCTGCACCAATAGAAGTAAACATCTGGAGGGCGCCAACAGACAATGACCGGAAGATGAAGTTGGAATGGATAGCAGCAGGATATGACCGGAGCAAAACCAGAGCCTATGATACAAAATGGGAAATAAGTGGTGAAAGTGTTATCATTCACAGCACTATGTCTGTGGCGGCAGTAGCACTTCAGAAGGTTCTGGATATAGAAACTGAGTGGAAGGTACAGAGCACCGGAGAAATTTTTGTAAATATGCAGGTGAAAAAAGATATGGAATTTCCGCAGCTTCCAAGGTTTGGACTTCGGCTATTTTTAAAGGAAGAATATGAAAGCTTGAAGTTCTATGGCCTTGGTCCTCACGAAAGCTATGTGGATAAACGCAGATCCTGCAGTCATGGTCTTTATGAAACGACAGTAGCAGAGCAGCATGAAGATTATCTGCGACCACAGGAAAATGGAAGTCATACAGATTGTGATTATGTGATGATGGAAACGGAAGGCCGGACTTTTGGAGCCGTATCATCCAGACCATTTACCTTTAACGTGTCTTATTATACACAGGAAGAGCTTACAGAAAAGGCACATAATTTTGAACTGGAAAAATCGGGAAGTACCATTGTCTGTCTGGATTATGCACAGAATGGCATTGGCTCCAACAGCTGCGGACCGGAACTTCGCAAGGAGTACCGGTTAGAGGAAGAAACCTTTGCATTTGATATGAAGCTTTTATTTGGGAAGGAATGGTAAGAGCACATGAATGAGAAAAAATATTTAAAATGGTACAACAAAGTAGGGTATGGTTCCGGGGATATTGGAGGAAACGTGGTTTATGCGTTCCTGTCCTCCTTTGTCATGATTTATCTGACCAATACGGTAGGATTGAACCCTGGAATTATCGGAACTCTGATCGCAGTGTCGAAATTATTTGATGGGGTTACAGATGTATTCTTTGGCTCGTTGATCGATAAGACAAAGAGCAGGCTGGGCAAGGCAAGACCTTGGATGCTGTATGGATATATTGGCTGTGCAGTAACACTGGTGGCTATTTTTGCTATTCCTGCAAATATGGGTGAGTTTGCCCAGTATGCCTGGTTCTTTATTGCCTATACCTTGTTAAACGCAGTTTTTTATACTGCGAATAATATTGCCTATTCTGCTTTGACAGCCCTGGTAACAAAAAACAGCAAGGAACGGGTACAGATGGGCTCCTATCGCTTTATCTTTGCTTTTTCAACCAGTCTTTTGATCCAGTCCCTGACGATTGGATTTGTGGAATGGATGGGTGGTGGAGCTGCCGGCTGGAGAATGGTTGCCATTGTTTATGCAGTAATCGGACTTGTAGTGAATACCATTTCCGTATTTTCAGTGAAGGAACTGCCGGAAGAAGAATTAAATGATGGAAAAGCATCTGGAGCAGATGAGAAATATTCCCTGATTGATGCCGGGAAGCTCTTGTTTACAAACAAGTATTATGTGGTGATCTGTGCTACTTATATTTTACAACAGATTTATACCGCTATGTTAAATATGGGGATTTATTATATGACCTATATCCTGTTTAATGAAAATCTGTACGGCGTATTTTCCTGGGCGATTAATATCCCTCTGATTATTGCACTGCTGGTTACACCGTTTTTAGTGGAAAAATGGAAGGGAATGTATAAACTGAATTTGACCGGATATGTGATTGGAACGATTGGAAGAGCCCTGGTTGTAGTAGCCGGTTATCTGGGAAGTGTGCCATTAATGCTTTTGTTTACCGGTATTGCAGCCTTTGGTATGGGACCATGGCAGGGAGATATGAATGCAGTGATTGCTTCCTGTTCGGAATATACGTATCTGACAAAGAAGAAAAGAGTAGATGGAACCATGTATTCCTGTACCTCTCTTGGTATTAAACTGGGCGGTGGAATTGGAATTGCCATTACCGGCTGGCTTCTGGACCTCAGTGGTTTTGACGGAACACTGGCGGTGCAGAGTGATTCCTGTATTCAGATGCTTCAGATTATGTATCTTTGGGTTCCGGTGGTGATTGCTCTTATTATTACTTTTATCATGTCCAAAATGAATGTAGAACGTGCCAATGAGAAACTCCTGCAGGAGCAGGCCCTTAAAGAGGAAGATGATAATTGGTACAATTAAAATAAGCAGCATAGAAATTCATAATTTTTTCTAAATAGTTGATCAGTTTTTTCATTTTGGTATGTCTCCTTTCTTGATTTCTGAGGTTATTATAACGGACAGGTGGAAAACCTGCGTGCCAAATCAAAAAGAAATGTAGCCAATTCTTGAAAGGGGGAAGAAACATCATGCAGCCATCGTATGAGGAACAAAAAGAGAAATTCAGTATCATAAAGAAAAAGCCACACCATGTTCCTCCCCACCTGCACAATGCCATTGAACTTGTCTATGTCATACAGGGAGAACTGGAGCTTGGCGTGGGATATGAACTGTACCACATGGAAAAAGGAGACTTTGCTATTGTGTTCCCGGATCTGATTCATCATTACCAGGTGCTTTCAAAGGGAGAGAACGAGGTGTACCAGTTTTATGCCTCTCTGGAATTAAGTGGTCCGTTCATGTCACTTCTTCAGAAGAAATGTCCGGAAAACCCGGTGATTGCCAGGGCAGAATTGCATGAGGAAGTAAAAAATGCCCTGGGATGCCTGATAAAGGATAAGAAGGTCAGCGGGGTTGTGGGACAGGCTTATTTACAGATTATATTATACCGGTGCAGGAAAAACTTTCGGTTCATAGAAAAAGACAGTGTGGGGAGTGATGATTTGATATATGCAGCCATGGCCTATCTGCTATCTCATTTTCAAGAGGAACTTACATTGGGAAAAGTGGCAGAGGCTCTGGGAGTAAATAAGTATACCCTGTCAAAAATTTTTTCTGGTATCTTTCATACAAACTTTAATCAGTATCTCAATGAAATTCGGCTAAATTATGCTACTTCACTGTTGGAAAACACCGAAATGCGAATTACCGATATTTACCTGGAAGCTGGTTTTGAAAGCCAGAGAACTTTTAACCGGACATTTCAGCAGCGGTACAACCGGACACCGAGTGAGTACCGAAAGCTATGTTTTGAAAAATGGAATATGGGAAAGCAGGAAGAGCCGCAGGAACTATAGGGGAGATAGTTTCTGCGGATGTAAACAACAGAGCATATCAGAAGGCATATCTGTTTTTGTTTTAAGAAGTTATGTACATATTGAGAACATGAAAAAAAGTAATAGTTAGAAAGTCATTATCGGGTATTTAAGATAGTCGTTTTTGCGTGTGACCAGCAAAACTGCGGACTACATTGCTGGTGCAAGTTAGAGCACAGTAATTGCCAGTGAGAGAAAAATATTGTAGAGTATTGCATACTTATTTGCAAGAAACCGAAATTTATCACGATTTTTTAGTAATCCATTCTATTAGTGAATTATATGCTCTTTTTGATAGTGATCAGTTTGAGAGCTGAGCAGGGTGGATTATTTGAAAGGAAAATAAGAAGTAACAGGAAGAGCATTATCGCTAAAAACGGTAGTGCTTTTTTTGTGCATAAAATTGGCATTAACCTATAGCCTTTTTTATTCATAATATGTGACAGTAGGCAGTTGTGTGAAGAGAATCATATATTATCTCATGGAATTAAAGTACTGTGATTACTAAGAAAGATTTGATCATAAAAAACAAACCAAAAACAAATCAAAAACGAATTGAAATCAAACCCAAATAAATCGTTTATCTATTATACTAAATATAGCAATTCAAGCAAATTTAAAAATGAAAGGTGGAAAATAGACGTTTGAATGTAAGGAAAAGAGGACTATTGTATATAGGACGAAATAAAAGAAAAACAGGATTGCTTTTTATGATTTTTTTACTAGTTTCTACACTGTGTTTATTGTGTACAGTAATTGCAAAAGAAGCAAGTGTATCAGTGAAGAGGATTCGAGAATCTATTGGCGGAGAGATGTATATTCGTCCAACTCAAAATAGCATTGTAGATGAAAATGGAAATGTATCTGTAGGAATGGAAGATTTGTCAATTACAGAAAAAACAATTCAAAAGATTTTGAGTGATTCTAGAATTCAGTATTGGAATAGTGTGAATTACGGATATGCTAAATCAAAGCAGATTATGTTTCTTCCAGGAAAAGACGATAATCCTGAAACTAATATGGGGAGAATCCAAAGTACAAATTACTCGGAATTACACAATTCTTTTATAGACAAAACATGGAAGTTAAAAGAAGGAGAACATATTATCGAGGGTGATAAAGAGAAAATTTTGATTACAGATAGTTTGGCAGAAACAAATGGATTAAAGGTTGGCGATATAATTACTTTGGAAAGTTCTGAATTGAAAGAAAAAGACGGAATTTACTGTGATGGAATTACGGAGGATCGAGAAGCGATTCAGGTAAAAATCAAAGGAATTTATTCTACAAAAGAGGAAAACGTACAGGATGTTCCAACAGCAGGGATGCCAGAAAATAATATCATAGCAAGCTTTGATGTTTTAGAAAAACTAAAACAAGTAGAAGCCGGAACATATAAAGGAGAGCAGCATTTTTTTGTGAAAGATCCAAAACAGATGAAGGATATAGAGCAACAAATGAGAGCGATTCCTGATATAGACTGGAGCAAATATTTTATTTATTCCAATGATTTTAAATATAGTAAAGTTTCTGAAAACATGGAAGAAACAGAGACACTAATGAAAACTCTGAGAAGTGCTGCCTATAGTGTGGGTATTTTAATTTTATTCTTGATGCTGATTATTAATATTCGCAATAGGAAAAGAGAAGCAGGAATTTACCTTTCCATTGGAATTTCAAAATGGAAAACAGTAATTCAATATTTATGGGAAATCATGTTGATATTCATACCAGCATTTCTTATAGCAATATTTGTTGCAGAAGGTATATCTGGAATAGTAGCAGATAAATTATTTGTGGAGGTTCCAGAAAAATTGATATCAGTACAAACATTAGGGCTAAATAATGTTATCACAAATGGTGGACTGAAAATTTTAGACATTATTATATGGGGATGTATGGAAACCGTAGGAATATGTGGAGCAGTAGTTTTAGCAGCTATTCCAATTTTAAGACTACAACCGAAAACTATTTTGAGTCAAATGGAATAGCAAGAAAGTAGAGGAAAGAATATGAACTTTTTTAAAAGAGCATTCAAATATTGTGTTAGACACAAAATAAAAAATGTTATTTTATTTTTACTTATAGCCGTGATTGCTACCTTTTTGGTTTTAAGCGTTTCGATTTTTCAATCATCAGAAAAAGCGACTGTAAATGTTAAAGGAGACGTAAGTGGAAAGTTACAACTGACGATTGATGAAGAGGGAAACTATGGAGAAGGTACGCAAGATCAGTTTGGAACAAGCTACGTTTATAATGGAGATAAGATTACGCCAGAATTAATAGAGGCGATCCAAAATGTAGAAGGAGTTGTTGATTGCAATTCAGAAACGCCACAATGTTATTATGGAGCAGCAGTGAATTTTAAGTATTTTTCAGGCTCGTTTGGTGGAGGGTTTACCCCATATGGTGATGTGTCAGGAATTACATGTGTTCTTTCTTCAGAAAAATCAGAGAAATTTGAAAATGGAACATTTAAACTTAAAGAAGGAAGACATATTAAACCGGATGATAAGTATGTTGCATTAATGCCGGATGTTTTAGCTGAGTATAATCATTTGTCAGTTGGGGATAAAATTGAACTTTATCTGCCAGATCCAGCCGAATGCAAAGTTGAATTAGAAATTATAGGGATTTACGAAGGGGCCGAAGGAGCGCAGAGCGATTCCATGTTTATGAGTGATATAGCTTCGAATGTACTATATACAGACTTTAACCCTGGAAATGATGCATATAAAGAATATGATTATTTGGATTTAACTATTTATGTGGAAGATCCAGTAAATATTCAAAACGTGTATGACAGGATTATGAAGTTACCAGAAATACAAGGAAAGACCTTGAAACTTACAATTGACAATTCTGACTACGAACAGATTGTAAATCCATTTACAAAAGTGCAGCAGGTTTTACGGATTTTGATTATCGTAGGTATATTAGTAGGGATTATCGTTTTGGCATTGATTTTGAATATATGGATTCGCAATAGGAAACAGGAGATTGCAATCTTAGTTGCACTCGGAAATAGTAAAAAGAATATTTTTGGACAATTTTTATGCGAAGTATTAGGAATAGCAATACCTACATTTGCATTAGTTGCAGTGGTAACAACTACCATGAGAAAAACTTTGAATAATATTATTATCCAGTTGATAGGAGAAAAAGATATTTCGTTTGTGTTGCAAATGGATTTCTATCAAATATTATTCATGTGTATTGTAGGAACTTTGATTATAGTGCTTGCAGTATTCATTGCGGCATATTTCATTTTAAAGCAAAAACCGCTAGAGTTGTTGTCCAAAGCAGATTAATGGTAATTGAAATGAGGAAAAGATATGGCATTATTAGAAATAAGAAATCTTAGATATGGTTATAAAAAAAACAAGAATATTTTGAAAGGGATTACAGCTGATTTTGAGAAAGGAAAGTTCTATGCAATCTTAGGACCATCTGGTTGTGGTAAAAGCACATTGCTGTCTTTGATTGGTGGATTGGATACCCCTGGTGGAGGCGATATTCTGTATGACGGTCAAGATTTGACGAAGATAGGATTGCAGAATCATCGGAGAAACAATGTTGCATTTGTATTTCAAAATTTTAATTTATTGGAATATATGACCGCAGCAGAGAATGTGGAACTTATTTCAGAGTTACCAGCATTACCAATTTTAGAAAAAGTAGGATTATCTAAAGAAGAGGCTAAAAGGAATGTCAAACAATTATCTGGTGGACAACAACAAAGAGTAGCTGTTGCAAGAGCTTTGGCATCGGAAAGACAACTTTTATTAGCAGATGAGCCAACAGGAAATTTGGATGAAGAGATGGCAAAAGAAATTACACTGATTTTAAAGGAAAGTGCACATACGCATGGAAAATGTGTGATTGTCGTAACGCATTCTTTAGAATTAGCTAGTGAAGCGGATATTGTAATATCTTTGAAAAATGGAAAATTAGTAAATAAGCAGAGAGAATAAGTAAGTTATCAAAAATGGTGGGGAAAGAAAATGAAAAACAGGAGAGAAAAAAACATGGATTGAGAAACTTCTTCAAATTCAAAAAGATATTTCTAGATGGCAGAGTGATAATTATTCTGGTGTTGAAGAAATAAAGAATTGGGATATGTACGAGCACATAGAAGCGCAGTTTCAAGTTTTGTCCAAAAAGAGAGAATAGCGATAATGGCTCTTTTCTTGCCACGGCGTTTGACAAGAGAATCATATTTCTTTTTGTAGTAAGGAGATTTGTCAGATTTTACGGCTGCATGAGCACACTGTACTAATGCAGGTTTGAGGTAGATACCGGCACGTGTAATCCGAACAGACTTCTTCTTACCAGCAGACTCATTGCTGCCTGGCGTTAAACCAGCCCAGCAACACAAACGTTTAGAACTTGAGAACTGAGACATGTCAGTACCGATTTCGGAGATAATAGTGATTGCACTATCACGTTTGACACCCGGAATGGTACAGAGAAACTGGACAGCATTTTCAAAATCAGGATTAGAAGAAATCATATTTTGTATCATTTTATCAACATCGTTGATTTCAGCTGTGATATAATCCATATGTGCGCGGACGAGGCGCATACGATATTTTTGGGCATCAGTCATCTGATATCCTTCGACGGATTCTATAACAGCATCTTCTTTGGATTTGAGGCTCCTAAGAAGCTTAGATGCGATTTCTTCGTGGTTAATGGATGTACCCGATTGTTCAAGCAGATAGTCGATAATGGATGTGGATGACTTCCCAAAGATATCGGAAACAACAGAATCTAATGCAACATTACAAACGGTAAGAGCATTCTGATATCTATTCTTTTCACTTGAACGGCAGGAAACAAGCTTGTAACGATAGCGAGTGTATTCCCTAAGAATACGGACTTTCTTGCAAGGAATATAACTGCCTTTGACAAGTCCAAGACGGAACAAATCTCCAATCCATTTAGAATCTTTTGTATCATCTTTGTTGCCTTTCACCGCCTTTACCCATTTAGGATTGGCAATGACAACATTGATATCATCTTCCAGAAGATTAAAGACAGGAACCCAGTATTTACCTGTGGATTCCATGCAGACATCATGGCAATCATTGTCGAGAAGCCATTGCTTGAATTCAAGAATTGAATTGTTAAAGGTGGAAAAGCGCTTTTTTTGGTAAGAAGGCTCAATGCCACCAGTGGTTTTTACAATTGTGGCAACGAGAAAAGATTTGTGAACATCGACACCACAACAGGTTTGATAAGTAACTTTCATAGTCAGACTCCTTTCGTGAATGATAAGAAGCCATTGACTGAACTGCCACACAATTAAACTAAGATGCTTAAACAATTCTTAGTGTACGGATTCATGATGCCACTTATTTGTGCTTGAAAAGGCAGAACTTACACTGATTAGTATGCTGTCTAAAACGAAGAAAGTTATTACAACTCCTCCTCCCGTGCTTTGTAGTGTAGCCTCTTGCAAACTATTTTACAGCACAGTGTAGAGAGTTGGAACACTTTCATTACTATTTGTGCCGCCAACCGAAGGCGGCGGAATGGAGATTAGTATGAAAGTATTGATGATTTATCCGTATGTTCCGACATTACGTTTTTTAAAAGACTTTGCTGAGATGATAGAAAACTATCAAAAGGTTATCCTTATACCTCTTAGCGGTACTGAAAGGTCGAAAGTCTTAAAGAAAAATACTAATATATGGGAATATTTGGACAATTGGGAAGAAGGAATGTATGAAGCGGATACAATATTGCTACTGAATGGACTATATTCTGGAGAAAAATATGAAGAAATTATTGATTTTGGAATTGATAAGGAAAAGGAAATTTTAGTAGAAAAAACGGTTTGGGATATTTTAGATGATGGCAGAAGAGAAAAAGTCCATCTGTTATTTGATTCGGATACATGGAAAGAAATACCGCCCGACACTGCATTACGAGAACTTGACATACCTATCATCTCTGTAATGGGAATGGGACCAAATACAAATAAATTTTATATGCAGCTTGCTTTGAAAAAATATTTTGAAGAAAAAGGATACCAGACCTTAGTTGTAGGTAGTAACGAATTAAGCAGCTTATTTGGTATATCTATTTTACCAAGTAGTATGTTTGAAAACATTAGTTTTCGTCAAAAAATATTAATTTTAAATCAGTATATTTGTGAGAAGGCAAAAGAATATCGTCCGGATATTATTATTATTGGCTGTCCAGGTGGGATTATGCCTTATGATCGTCATGTTAATAACGGATTTGGAGAAATTCCTTTAGTTGTTTCAAAAGCTATTCCAATAGATATAAACATACTTCTTACATATTACATACGGAAAGAACTGTTAGACACAGAGTATATAGCATCCATAAAAAAATATTGTGAAGAGAATTTTGAAACAAGTAATGTTTTCTTGGGGATGACAGGTGTAGATGTTCAATATAATGAGGAACGGAATCAGGTAGAATATATGTTTCTTGATGAAAAGACAGTCCAAGAAAGTACTGGAAGGGATTTGGAAATCTTTAATATGATGAAGCGAGAAACTCCTAGAGAAATATGCAGTATTATAGAAAATATTTTGAAAGTTGATTTTGAAGTAGTATGAGGTAAGATATGGAACAAAAAGAAATAAAAGATATGATAAAAGAGATTGTATGCATGATATCAGGAAAAAAGATGGAGATTGTTGATGATATGAGTCTTTTTAAATATATTAACGCCTTGGATGCAGTTTATGTAGTAATGGAGATTGAGAAAAGGACTGGAAAGAATCTGTCAGGCAAATTTAAAAACAAATCGGATGTTATGACGGTGAATGGTTTAACAAAATTATTGCTATAACTACTTATATGTATGTTTATAGATAATCTTTTATGAGAGGGGGGAATCAGCGATGAAGAAATTAGCAAAAGTACATAATCGTAAAAATACGGTTAAAGCACTTAAAACTTGTGGTTGCCTTTGCATTTGCAATTGCAGAAGCTCAAAGACAAAATCATCAGTAAGTTACAATGGTTCTGTAGCTGGCGGTGCTATTACAAGTGTGAACTAAAAGGTGTGGGATTATCGGGAGTATTTCTGATAATCCCCTCTTTTTATGGTATAATGAAAAACAAGTAATTTGAAATAAAAACAAAATTACTTTTATAATAGACTTTAAAGGAGTTGGAATAATGAAAATTGTAGTAATAGATACAGGAATAAAACAATCATTTGCACAATATGTAGATGAGTTTTATTACATAGAAGGGCAGGAAGTTTACAAAGGAAATAAGGATACAGAAAACGATCATGGAGGTATATGTGCAGCAATTATAAAGAAATATTTCACAGAAAGTGAAATAGTCAGTATGCAGATATTGGATGAAAATGGAAAAACAGATATAGACCGATTATTGTTAGCATTGGAATGGTGCTTAAAACAAGAAATTAACATTATTTCCTTGAGCTTAGGTAGTGTGTTCAGTGAAGATAAACAAAAAATGGAAAACGTCATTCATAAATTATTAAAAAAAGACATTGTTCTTGTTGCTGCTGCTAATAATACGAATACTGTAACATACCCGGCATCAATGGAGGGGGTTATTGGAGTCAAGTGTGACTTAAGCGACACTTTAGTAGCACAACAAATTTTTGTGGACACAGAAGATATTCGAAATATTGAGGTAACAGTAGGATCACTAAAAGACTGTGATGGATTAAAACAATATAATTTAGGATATCATAATAGCTTTGTAGTTCCATATGTAACGGCACAAATTGCCAAGAAGTTTAAAAAGGGAAATGTTCCATTAGCAGCCTTAGATTCAAATGTGAAGTGTGTACCAAAAGAATTTTATATGAATTCTTTTCCATTTTTATACAAAACGGAATCAATTGTTGTAAAACTTTCTGGAAAAGATTATGAGGAAAACCAGCTTTTAGAAATTGTAAAAATGTTTCGGAAGGAGGGATACGAGGCGATTGGCCTTTTATCACACTCTTCAGATTATAGATATTGTTATAATTGTGAAGAAAAAAATGGATTAAGTAGCAAAGAAAACTATGACTTTATATCCAAGGCACTCAATCCAGATATAATATTTTCAAGTGGTTTGAATTTCGAAATGACAAAAGACATAGAAATTATTGTAGATGATAGTAAAGAAACTTTTCTTGAAAAAGATCAGCAATGTGATTCTGTAAAGGCAGACAGAGATAGATACGAAAATTCCAGCTATTTAGGTTCTATTGGAAATTATGGTATTACAATAACGGGTGATGTCAAAACAATCACAAATGAAAATGTATTTTTTGACGAAGATATTTCAGAAGAAGAAAGGGAATTGATTATAAGCAGAGTTAAAGAACATATAGGAATTATGGAAGAAGATGACCAGGGAAAAATTTTTATTTCGACAGAAGATATTTACACGGAAAAGATTATAGAAACATTAGAAGAAATTTTTTCTTAGATTTCAGAAGAGGTATAGGGAGGAAGTGCGCAAAAGTTATAGATTGCATTTTGATGATTTAAGAAATAATGCTGAAAAACTGAGTTGCGACAGATAGAGTTAAATAGAATGAAAACGATATTGATAATAGAAGATGATATAATGATACAGAATGCATTGGGGGAACTGCTTAGAGTAAGTGGTTATCAGGTGTTTCAGTCATGCAATGGAATGGAAGGGGTAGAGAAATTTAAAAAGAACAAAGTAGATTTGATATTATTGGATATAATGATGCCTGAGAAGGATGGATTTGATGTATGTAGAGAAGTTCGTGAGATGTCACAAGTACCGATTATAATATTGACAGCATTAGATGAAGAGGATGCGGAGGTGAAATGTTTTGATTTAAAAGCAGATGACTATATAGTAAAACCTTATTCTGTCCGGGTAGTATTAAAACGGATTGAAGCAATCTTTCGTAGGGCGAATGTAGGAAATCAGCAGGAAGAAGATTGTCTGGTATATGAGAATTTAAAACTAGATTTAGCTAGCAGAACTGTTTACGTAAATGGGAAAGAGGTTTTTTTGACACGAATAGAATTTGATATTGTGAAATATTTGATTCGCAATCAAGGAAAAGTTTGTACTCGATATGAATTATTAAGTGAAGTGTGGGAATGTGAATATTGTACTGGAGAAAGAGAGGTAAATTTCCATATTATGAATTTACGAAAAAAAGGAATTCAAGGAATACAAACAGTAAGGGGGATCGGATACAAAATTGGGAAATAGATTCAAACAAAGTTTAGGATTAAAATTTTTCATGGGAACAATCTGTGTACTATTGATATCAAGCATTCTTGTCTATGTGACAGCGATGCTTGCGATACCATTTACTTATCAGAAAAATGTAAGTGTACAGTTTGAAAACAACTCGGCAGAATTTTCCCAAAAACTCAATAAATGGACAGTAAATGAGGCAGAAGACAGGATCTATAATTTTTGTATTGACAATGGTGTGATTGCACAGCTAAATTCTGGGAATGGGCAGACATTTACATTTGGAGACATGGAAAAAATAAAAGAAGTAAAGTCAGAGCAGATTGTAAGTATTGCGTATGATGTGGCGTTTAAAGATATAAAAAGTGGTAACAGTTTGGTCTTTTTTTTGATAGATTCTTCTGGAATGCAGAATATAAGACAAAGCTTTTGGGATAAGATTCCACTAATAACAGCGATTGTATTAATAGCTTCCATTATAGCTGCATATTTATGTTATCGAATATTAATTAAACCGATTATCTATTTAAGCAAAGTATCAAAAAGGCTGGCAAAGCTGGATTTTACATGGAGATGTAATACTCGAAGAAAAGATGAACTGGGAGTACTTGCAGTTAGTTTGGAATCTATGAGTCGAAACTTGCAAAGGACATTAGATGAATTGAAAATGAAGAGTGAAGAACTGGAAAAGGATATTGTCATTATAAAGAATATGGAACGACAGCGCAAGAGCTTTTTTGCGGCAGTATCTCACGAATTAAAAACACCTATTACAATCATGAAAGCACAATCAGAAAATATGCTGTATCGGATCGGAGACTATGCAAATCGAGATAAATATTTACAGGAAAATCTACTTGTATTGGATGAAATGGAAAAACTGGTTAAAGAGATTATATTGATTGCGAAGTTGGATGCAAGCGATATTGACCAGCCGTTTGAGCAGATAAATCTTGAACAAATTCTTGTGCCTTGTGTGAAGAAAATACTTCCGGTAGCAAACGAAAAGAAAATAGAAATACAGAATAACGTGGAAGATATTCAGATTTGTGTAAATAAGCGACTGTTTGAGAAAGCGCTATCAAATGTGATTTTAAACGCAGTACAGTATTCGCCGGCAGGCGAAAAAGTGATCATAAAACTAGAAAAAAAATGTCTACAAGTAATCAATACAGGTGTACATATAGAGAACATGGAGGATATTTTTCAACCGTTTTTTCGAGTGGAAAAATCGAGAAATAAATCGACTGGTGGTACTGGGCTAGGTCTTTATATTGTTAAGATGATTTTGGACTTGCACCATATTTATTACAAAATTGAGAATATATCGGAGGGTGTGATGTTTAAAATGGTTCTTGATAAGAAATCTCCCTGAAATGTCCCAAATATAGAGAAATAAAAGGTTGCTTTTGAAAGAGGTTCAGAGAAGTTTCGTGAAGAAAATAATCATTCAAATGGAATGTATAAATTAAAACGGTTTAGAAAAAAGAAGAATGGATATGTAGAACGTGAGGAATTGAGGTGTATAGTCAGAAAAAAGGTAGGATAAAGTTTGTATTTGGAGGTGGTCACAATGGTAGAAAGAGAGCACAAAATTTCATGTAAAATAAGAGAAGAAAAAGTATAATATGTTTTTGACTGCAGGAAAAGCGAAAATCCCGTATTCTATGGTGATTTTCGCTTAATTTATTTTCATGCGGAAAGAAACAGTTGGAAAGAAATAGGTAGCAAGAAATAATAACTGGTAATATTTGGTAAAGGTCTGGATAGACTAGCAATCTTTGGGTTCTTCTGATATAATTTCAATCAACTCGGAGGGACTGCAATTTAATACTCTACATAACTTTTCTAACGTATCATAGCGGATAGAAGTAGTCTCATTATCAATGATACGTCGGAGATTTGTATAGGTCATACCCATTTGATTATTTAGCCAATATCGTGACTTGTGTTGCTGTTTTAGTATTTCATTTACTCGTAATCGTAGCATCTGTGGAACCTCCTTTAGTTATTTTCATAATAACCAATATCTGCTATTTACATAACTGCTGTAAAGAGTATATACTGTGGACAGTAGATATATTTGACCTGCTATTTTATGAAAGGAAATGATTTATGGATCTTGCAGCTCTTTTTATAAAGTCAATTCAATGTTGCCAGGATGCAGAATACGTATTACAGGCATTAAATTGTGTGAATAAGGAGTTTTCAACTTTTTTACGTCCAAATACGAGAGAAGAATTGTGTATTCAATTTTTCTTTGAATGTGAGGGGGATGTTTTGAACCCTAAGAAGGAATATTATGATTTAATTGAATTATGGAAGGCAGCTGAGCCATATATTTGGAATTGGAAGCAATCTGATATTATGGGATTTTGGGTTATGCATATGATTTCTGAAACGGAATTGGTCTGGCAGATTAATCAATATAATCAGATAATAGATCGTGAATCAGGAAGACATTTAAAAGTATTAAAGGAGCTTTCGGAGTCAATAGAGGATATTTCAAATAAAAAGTATATGGTAGATTTTCTCTCAGATTGTTCATACTGTGGAATCCAAGGCATATATTCGCTTAATCGATTTGATGAGCAGTGTTATCATCCTTACCGGGATTTTCTCATGCGTAAGTTATACTATTTGCTCTGTAATGGTGGAGAAGTAGTAGTTGTAGCAGGGGAAAAAGGATTAACCCCAAGACGAATATTTTGTTTTAAAATGAAAGATTTTTTATGGGAAAAAAAGGGAGTACGAAGTAAAAAGCTAAGGCAGCAGGTATTAGAGGAAAATCTAGAAATTCGTAGAAAATCAGTAATTCCGGGATTTTTGCTGGATGATTTATGGTAGGAGAAAATATTCTTCCTAAATGTTATAGTATGACAAGTACAAATAACATTTAGGAAGATGTTGTTTCTTTCAGAAACAAATAAACAAGGTATCAGCATTACAATATTTTATCATTCAATATTATCTCGTCAATACTTACAGAGGGAGTTTCGTTAAGTATTACATATTGTCCAATAGCTTGGTTTACAATACTGCATAAAAAACTATATTCTTCGTTTGTGATTGCGAATGTAATTTGATTTTCTTTTACTGCTAATATCGTAATTTTATGTGTTTCAAGTAATCTGTTTTTTATAAACCATATGGCAAGGGACTTGGCAGGAAATAGTTCTTCGGCATCCCATGAAAAAACATAGCGAATGGAATAGTAGGGATCCTGCATCTTTTGGGTTCCATCGTATGTAAATATATAATCTTCAGGAGTTTCTTCTAAAAAGGCATAGTTTTCAGAAAAGTAATAGTTTGAAGGAATAAAAAATTTTCCGATTGCACGTGCAAGACACATTTTATGAAAGAGCATATCTTGCTGTGTTGTGTCTATCTTTTCCAGCTTTTTATCTAATATACGATATGTTTGATAATAAGCTGGAAGAATATCCAATATTGAACCTTTTGTATGAATATGAATGAGTGTATTCAATAAAGATTCGATAAATATGCCCCAGTTATGTATTGGCAGACAAATATCAGCCGTCAGCCGTAGACTAAATATGGAAACATAATATAAGTTATGCTTGAACAAGAAGTAATACAATAAATATGGTTCATAACATATTATTTTTCGTACTTTGCTACGTGAAATATAGGGTAAAATATGTTTGAATAGTGCCAAATTATCAGCATGAAAGATATAAAATTGTTCTTTTACATACATTAGAAACCAGTATTCATTTTTAATTTCTACTATTTCAGCCGGTAGTATCGGTGTTTGAAGAAGATCAAATAAAAAAAGTTCTATTCGTAGCGCTTCTACTATTTCTAAATCAATAATGTGTGCCGCAGATAATTCTTGCGCAGAAAGTGCCCATGTCTTAGGAAGACGTTTGAGTGGCGTTGGTACGGATAGTACAAGTTCTGGGGTATTTTGGCAATTATAGACGCTTAAAATTTTAGAATCTTTTTTGAGGGAAGGATTCGGTTGCTTTTTGGATGGAGTGCTTACACTTTTCAATTCGGGTTTTGACGGAACTTCTTTTATATCTTGAGGATATTCTTTGGGTGCAGAAGTTGGTTGTTTTACAGGGTATTTGCTACTTTTTCCTTTTTCCGGTGTTTTCGAAAGCTTCTTGCTAATGTGTTCTTGCGATTTACCAGCAAGTAAGCCTTCAATTGGAGGAGCCGTTGAGATACTTGGCTTTGCGGCAGTAGCAGAATTACTTGCCACTTTTTTTGTGTATTCTAATTGAAAACATCGTTTCATGATGTCTGCCACATTTTCATCTGAGATTTTTTTTGAGTCAAATCTGGTAAGATTGGTCAAATATTTATGCATGATTTCAAAATCAGCATTGGATAGTTTATTCTTATTATTTTGTTTTAAAGCGGTCATGATTTTATGATCAATAGATAATAAGTCATTTGCAGAACTTGGGACAGTTTCTAAGTATTCATAAGCAAGACGGTTTAAAGGCACAACTAGAACTTTTGACTTATCAGAAACAGGTATCATGGAACGAAAATGGCGGCAGGTCAGACCTGCTTTTTTTAATGAATTAAGGTGGTCCCAACTATTGAGTGCATAAGAGAGTAATATAGATTCTTCATTTTCATAGATATTTTTGTATAGGGAGGAATAGGGACATAATTGGCATATGGAATTACATTTGTATTGTGTAATAATCGAAAAGCATAATTCCTGATAATCAAAATCCATATCTTGATGCGGAAAATCATGCGGAACAATTTGGTTTAATTTTAGAAAATCAAATACTTCTTCAGAAGACAATGTATCATTGGGATATTTTGTGGAATAAGCAGATTTAAGAACGCCGTATATCCGCTGAAAATTTGCAGTACCGTCTTTTTTTGTGATAAATTTGTGACAAGACGGTATAAACAGTTTATTATTCATATAATGCCTCCAATCATGATTATAAGTATACGGTATCAAAGAAACTGTGGAAGCTCAATGGAGTAGAAGTGGAATGTTTGTCTTCTTCTAGTTCATATCGAAATAATTTTTATAAAGTGTCTGATTTCGGATAAAAGTGTCGTATGTAAAAAATTGAAAAGCTTCTATTATCCCTATATAATATAAATGTATTTTTTATTGGTAAGCCAAAGAGCAGAACCTTATGATGAATTCCTAGAGATAGGTCGTCAAGAGGACTCTGTCTTTGGCTTTTTTGGTTTACAGCAAAAAATATTTGGAAAGGAGGCTTTGTACAAAGGCAGAGAAATTTGTATCAAAAGTGGCACAACAGGCAGGGAATACCTACCTGTTGTCATTTAAAATCAAAAAAGGAGAACTATACTATGAAAAAAACGAAAAGATGGTTATCAGGCGCACTTGCAGCTCTAATTTGTTGCTCAAGTATATTTAGTTCTGGCCAAATAGCTAGGGCTGCAGAAATTGCGAAACCTGAAATTAAGACATCACCTGTAACTGAGAATTTGGAGCCAGAGGGAGCAGAATTATATAACAGTAATCTAACCACTCTGCCAGATATGGATACGGTAAAAGAAGAATTATATGGTAATGAAATTGTATTAGCGGAAACTTTAGAACTGAAAAAGGGAAGTGATTTTAAAGGAGATTCCGATTTTACAAATCTGACCTTTAACAAAGAAAAGGTAAAAATTGAATATAAGGGAGCATTCAATGAGAAGTTAGAGGAAATGAATACAGAAAAAGAGGGGTGGTATCAGGCGGTATATGAGGTCTATCCACTACGGGATAACAATCTTGCATATCATGTCCAACGGTTTATTGTAATTACAGATAAAGAGCCAGAAACATCGGGGCATTCTGAAAATTCATCAGAAGAAAAGAAGGATGGAGATGCGGAAGAAGAGGCAGACCCTGAACCCGAAACGACGGATCAGGAATTAAATGTAGAACAGGAAAATAGTACGGCAAAAGGGGAACAAGAAATAGTAAATTCTTCTTCTGAAGAAGAAACTTTGGAGCAGAACGAAGAGGAAGGTGTTTTTTTATCAGTAGTGCCAAACAGTATGGCAAAGCAAAAAGGTACGAATGTCACTTTAGTGAAAGGTAAAAAATTAAAGTATCCTTCCAATGTAGGGAATTACAGTACAAATTATTTTTATGTGAATGGAAAGATTGCATATTGTTTGGAGTCTCCAAAATCCTCTCCGCCGGATTCAGACTATATAGCGAATATCTTGGAGACAAATGCAAAACTTCAGAAAGTTTTATATTACGGTTATGGTGGTCCTGGAGATTTAACAGGCGAGTATTTATCGCATCTTGATGTTGATACTAGATACATCTATACCCATATTGCTGCAAGTTATGCTTATATAGGAAATGCTGGATTTGTTGGTTGTACAGAAGAATCTTTAAGAGCCAGTGGAGTGCTGGATTACATAGATTACTTATTTGCTCAAGAAGCACCACCAACTGCAGCAATTAGTTTGAGTAGCGATTATGAAACGGCATATCTTGATAAAGACTTACAACGCACCAAAAACTTTAAATTAACAGGTGATCATAGAAATTACATTACCATAAATGTGCCGGCAAATGTTACCTATCATAACGTTGCAGGAGGGAATCAAACGGGAGGCTCTGTAAAAGTATATGGCGGCACAACATTTTATTTTACAGCACCTAAGACGGTTACCGGGCTGTGGGAAACTGGAGCGTTAAAAGGTAACATTGGAACACAGTGGAAGACTTTAGTATTAAGCACAGGAAATGGGAATCAGGATATTGGATATGGAGATTTTATTGAAGAGCCAGCAAATTCTGTCCATTTTTCTGTAAAATGGATGGATTTAGCAAGAATAGCATTAAGTAAAAAAGATGCAAATACAAATGTAAATTTGGCTGGTGCTGTCTTTGGCGTATATAAAGATGAAGCTTGTACAAGTCTTATCGCCACTATGCCGGAGACGGACAAGAACGGAAGTTCTTATGTGGAGTTTACAAAGACCCAGGAAACAGTTTATTTGAAGGAGATTACAGCTCCAAAAGGTTATCGTTTAAACACAAGTGTGTATAACGTAAAGCTAGTTGCTGGTGGCAATACGGATATTAGTGTTACAAATACTGAACAGAAAGGGAAAATCAAAATCCATAAAACGGGGGAACGTCTTTCAGGCGCTGAGGCGGGAAACCCATATCATTTCCTGTATGATAATTCTTCCTATGCCGGTGCTACTTATTCCATCTATACTGCAGAAGACATTATCAGCCAGGATAAGACAACCGTAATTTATCCAAAGGATACATTGATTGAAACCCTTACAACGGATGAATCTGGAAATGCAGTTAGCAGTGAATTGTATTTGGGGAAATATAGAGTAGTCGAAAAAAAAGCACCTACAGATTTGACTATTGGAAAAGAAGAAAGCGAAACAACAAAAGAAGTAGAATTGACCTATGCTGGACAGGAAGTAGAATACTCGGAAGCCGAGGTATCCTATAACAATAAAAGACCTAAAATTGAAGTGAAGGCAGTAAAAAAATCTAAAAATGATGATGTTACATTAAAAGGTGCTACGTATGGATTGTTTGCCGCAGAAGATATTAAAGTAGGAGGGAAAGTTATTGTCGCGAAAGATACTTTATTAGAGTCTGTAGTGAGCAACCAGGACGGTGTCGCTGCGTTTACCGTTGATTTACCAATCAACCATAAATATTATATTTTGGAAACAAGCGCTCCAGATAAATATTATCAAACAGATGAAAAATTTGAATTTGAATATGTCTATAAAGATGACACGACATATCAGTATGTATTCAGTCACATTTTTAAAAATGAAGAAGTTCGTGCAGAAATCCATATTGAAAAAATTGATAAAGAAACCAACGAGTTTCTACCACAAGGAGATGCCACTTTAATAGGTGCTGAATATGGATTATTTGCTGCTGAGAATATTTCACATCCGAATGGGAAGTCAGAAGATGTGTACAAAAAAGGGGATTTAGTTGCCAGGGGAGAAATTGGAAAAGATGGCACGCTGGATTTTCAAAATCTTTATCTTGGGAAATATTTTGTGAAAGAGTTAAAAGCAAGCGAAGGGTATCTTCTTGATCCTACAGAGTATCCGGTAGATGCTGCTTATGAAGGACAAGAGGTAAAAATTGTACATCGGGATGTTACGGTTCATGAAACAGTAAAGAAACAGGCATTTGAGTTAATCAAAGTCGGTTCTGACGGAGAGCAGACGGAAGCAGAGCTTTTGGAAGGCGCTGGATTTAAAGTCTATCACATTCAGTCATTAAAAGGTGTCAAAGATGGAAGCATAAAGCCGAATGAGCAAGGAAAATTCAGTCCAGAACAGTTCCGTGATTATGATTTCTCAAAAGAGACAACAGCCATGGATTACTCGGAAGATAGCCATGGAAAACCAATGCCGGAATTTTTCACAGACAAGAAAGGATATGCGGTAAGCAGAGAACTTGCTTATGGAACCTATGTTGTGATTGAAAGTACTGTCCCGAAGAATTTCAATCGGATTGATCCTTTTATTGTCACAATCAATGAAGATAACAGAGAACCTCAACAATGGAGAGTTTTTATTGATTATAAGTTTCAGGCATTTTTAAAGATATATAAAATTGATGGAACAAGCAAATTACCGGTATTACACGCAGGAGCAACTTTTAAAATTTTTGATCTGGATAAAGGAGAATATGTTACACAGCACACGCATTATCCAGAACTTGTAGAGCATACATCGTTTAGGACATCTGATGATGGGTATTTGATTACTCCGGAAAAGCTACCGGCAGGACATTACCGATTAGAAGAGGTGGAAGCTCCGGAAGGATATGTAAAGGCAGAGCCTGTTGAATTTGAAATCGGATCAGATGTTGCCCAGGAAGTAGAACCGGAAACGGGTGCGATTATCATAAAATTAGATTACAAAAATGAACGTCAGACAGGAACTCTTCGGATTCATAAGACAGGAGAAAAGCTACAGGACTATACGGAAGTAAAAAAGAACCTTTTAAGAAGGTTTGGAGAATTTTTACGTATATTAGAGGAGAAAGAGACAGAATATGAATTTACTTATGCAATAGCCGATGTAGAAGGAGCAGAATTTGAAGTGCGGGCTGCAGAAGACATTTTTTCTCCAGATTATCAGTTAGATGAAAATGGAAATCGACTTCTTCTTTATTCCAAAGATGAATTGGTTTCCACGCTGAAAACGGATGCCAAGGGCATAGCAGAAGTCGATCAATTACCACTTGGGAAATATAAAATCATCGAAACTGTAGCTGGAAATGGTTTTGTGTTAAATAAGGAAATACAGGAGTTTTCTTTAGAATATGCAGGTGATGAGGTAGAAGTTGTGTACCATGACAGTGCATACGTAAATGAACGCCAAAAGGTCTCTATTTCCTTGAAAAAAACTGTGGCTGATTCGGACGAACCAGTCAAAGGGGCACTTTTTGGACTATATACTGCAGAAGATATTTTAGCACCGGATGGAAAAATAGTTCTTGTGCCGGCAGATACTTTGATTGAAAAGGCAACCTCTGATGAAAAAGGCAATGTGCATTTCAAAAAAGATTTACCAATTGCACATTTCTATGTAAAAGAAATAAAAGCTGCTCCAGGTTATATTTTGAATGAAGAGAAGATTGATTTTGATTTGAAGTATTCAGATCAGAATAAAGAAACCCTTTTTGCCGAAGGAACATTACAAAATGATTTTACGAAAGTAGAAATCAGTAAAGTCGATATAGGTGGCGAGGAAATTATTGGAGCAGAACTTACTATTAAAGACAGCGAAGGAAACGAAGTTACATCATGGGTTACAGATGGTACACCACATCGGATTGATAAACTTCCACCAGGAAAGTATGTCTTGGTGGAAACATTAGCTCCGGATGGCTATGAGATTGCAGAAGAGATACCTTTTGAAGTGCTGGAAACTGGTGAAATTCAGAAGGTTACCATGGTAGATGAATATGAGAAAACAGGTACGATTTCTGTTGAAAAAGTAGGTGATATGCTAACTGGTACAAGTACATACGACTCTGAGTTTGGAGAGATTTACCGTATGGAATATGAAAAACGCTCTCTTCCAGGCGTAGAATTTACCATTTATGATACAGAAGATAATATTGTAGATGTGATTACTACAACGGAAGAAGGGATTGCTACCTCAAAAGAACTTCCATTAGGGAAATATACTTTAAAAGAAACGAAAACACCTGCTGGTTTGGCAATGAATTATAAAGAGTATGAGGTGGTACTTGAAAAAGATTCAGAAAACAAAGTAGTTGATATCAGTCTGGATATTGAAAATGATGTGATTGATACGGAAATTAATGTTTATAAGGTTGGGGAGATGCTAAACCCGGCAAATGGTACATTTAATTATGGCAAAAAACCATTGGAGGGCATTTATTTTGGCATTTACACAAATGAAGATATCAAGAATTATAAAGACGAAGTTGTTTTAAAGAAAGATTCCTTGATTGGCGTTATAAAAACAAATGAAGATGGCAAGGCAACACTAAAAGGCGCCCTTGTTTCCGGACATTATTATTACAAAGAACTGCAGACATTGGAAGGCTATATTCTTGACGAAGAAAAACACGAGTTTGAATTAACTCTACAAAATGAGCCAATTACAGTGTTTGATGTAAATAAAGAAAATCCGGCACTTAATAAAATCATGAAGGCCAAAGTGACATTGGTTAAAGTTGATGCCACTCAAGAAACGAAAAGACTTTCTGGTGCAGAATTTGAACTATATACATCTGACGGGGAGTTGATCGGAACCTATATTACAGATGAAAATGGAGAAATTAACGTGTCAGATCTTGCCTATGGGGATTACTATTTCAAAGAGAAAAAGGCACCATCCGGATATCAAAAACTTGCGGATAATATCAAGTTTTCTATGAAAGGGCAGGATGTGACAATCACTTGTAGGAACCACCTGATTCCAAAACTTGGTTTTGAAGACAGTACATTAAAATATGCAATCGCATTTGTATCTGTAGCATTTGTAGGGCTTGGTGTGGGTACCGCAATTTATTATAAGAAGAGAAAACATTAAAATAATAGTGTGAACAGAGTTTGGTGCAGGGGCTATTTGGTCCCTGTACTAAATTTAAGGAGGTTACATGAAGATAAAAAAATTTATTCCGATTGGCGTTATTTTAATAATCGCATTGCTAATTATAATCTTTGGATATTATATTTACAGACAACCATATAGAGAGGCAGAAAAACAGCATGATTATGAAGAAAATTTAATCGATCAATATCTTGAAGAGGATACGAATGAAATCCCCCCGGATACTCAAAATGAGAGTAAAAGTGAAGATGTATCTTACCAGTTTAGTGACGTTGACTCCTACAATTTCCGGGGATATGTAGATAGTATTCTCGTGATAGATAAAATTAATTTAAAAAAAGCAATTATACGTGGAAATGAAATGGAGGATAACGATTATAATTTGGATCGTTATTATTTCGTAACAGCAGACTTAACAACAACGCTTGACGGAAATTACATTATATACGGACATAGTTCACAGACATATGGGCATAGTTTTAATCGTCTTGATGAAATGGAAATAGGTGATTCGTTTTATATATTACAAAATGGAAAGAAGTATGAATATACTGTCGAGGCTGTAGATCGTGTACTACGGGCAGAAAGCAGACCATATTTTCCAGATTTAGAGAAAAGAGTTACATTCGTATCGTGTGAAAAATACCGACCCAAAGGGTATTCTGAAAAGAGAGTTATAATCGTGCGAGCAGTACAAACGAAGGTTACAAATTAAATATTTGGCATAATGTATTTTTACTCTTCAAATAGAAATAAACTTTTCATATTAGGAGTGAGTATTCGAATATTAGAATTTTAACTTCTAGGATTGCCTTTTTACTTGTTTTATACTATAATATAAGTGAAGAAAAGAGAATGTTTCAATCGGAATAAAGGTTTAAAACGTGTTTGCATTGGTTTGAAAAGACCTAAAAAATATATAAAAATCTGTTGACAGACATAAAAGTATGGTATAAAATTTTCGTAACAGAAATACTATATAATATACAGGCTCACCAGCTGAGGGAATCGTAATGGCCGATCCGGGCACTCCCCTGTTAAAAAAATAATCGTGAACGATAGCCATTAGCAAAAGCTCCTAGATGGGGGCTTTTGTTCATTATAGGAGAAAATATGGATATAACAAATATACGACGATGTGCAGCTTATTACCAGATGAACTATTTAGAGACATTCTATTTAGTAAGTACATATCATGGGAAAAGCTTTATTTTAATAGGAGAAAAAGAAAATTTTCCCCATTTGATGGGAATTGCAAAGCAAATTTATAAGTCTAATGGATATAGGTCTCCGTATGCTCTGTATAGAGACATTAGAAACGGTCAACCAGTATCGAGCAGAATTATTCCTAACAATATTTCTACTACTTCGAAAATGTATAAAAAGGTAGCGAATTTTGAACATTCTACGGAAATTTTCTGGAATAATCAGGGGCCTTTGGCAATTAACTATAATGAGCTGCTGAGCAGCAAGAAATTAAGCAATGTTGATATTTTGCTTACAGATATTCATTCAGGATATATGCTAGGCTGGAAATGCAATAAAAATATTCAGGTTAATGCTGAGATTCATTTAACTAAATATTGTATTTCAAGCTGGATGGATGAAAGTGGAGGATCACAGCAACAGAAAGAGAAATATATGTCATTGCAGGATATTGACTTAATCCGTTATGTGTTTGCATTTGATAAAAATTCAGATTTGATTAGAAAAAAAGAATACAAATATTCAATACAAGATAAGGAAGATATTCTGAGGATTATCGAAAGAAACAAAGCGAATCTTGTGGTAGATTCTAATAATGACAGATTTTACATAGGTATAGCGAAAGATAAGGCGATTCATTGTAAGATTAATGGTGTGCAGTATTAATAGAGATGATATGGCTGTAGTCGTAGAAAATGCCATATCTTATGAATTTTAAGTCATAAGGAACGTGCAACTTAAAACAAGTAGATACGCAAAGTAACCCCAAAAACGGGATAATATGAATACGAAAATGAAGTAAAAACTACTTGAAATAGTACAATCGCACATTTCCTTTGAGGGAAATAATTTACATTTTAACTTTATTATAATATACTGAACTTAGAATTCATTATTATATATAATCTATGGCATAGTTATAGAAGTTTATACAATCCCTGGAAACAGGTTGTAATCTTAATTCCTGCATTTTGTATGCAGGTTTTTTTATGCAAATTTATACAAAAGGAGGGAAAATATTTTATATAGTAATGAGTTATTATAGTAGACCGTTATGGTCTTTTTTTATTTTAGAAAGGAGTTTTGATAAAGGTATGGGAAATAATAAAGTAGTATATCAAGTAAGATGCCCAGAGTGTGGTGAAATGAAAAAAATTGAATTATCGGTAGAAGAATATGAGAACTTACAACGGTATTATGCTGGGGAAGGTCTTATACAGGATATGCTTCCGGATATTGAACCACCGATACGGGAACTGCTCAAAGGCGGAATGTGTGGAGAATGCTGGATAGGAATGTTCGGGATGTCACCATGGGAAGAGCCTGAAAAAGAGGAAAATACAGAGAATTAGGTAAAAAGAGGGCGAGATGTAATAGTTGGAAACTATGATGAAATCTGTTATACTTTATCATATAGCTATTGCAGGATAAATAAGAGGTGACAAAATGCAAAAATATTTAAAACGACAGGTTTATGATGACCTGCTGGCATGGAAAAAGCAAGAAGATAGGGCTACACTTGAAGTTTCCGGTGCCCGTCAAGTAGGTAAGACATATATAGTTAATAAGTTTGCAGATGAACAATATGCAAATAAGATATACATCAACTTGTTAGAATTTTCAGGGGAACTTTTTTTAGAACATTATGAAGATTTGCGAAAGAAAATTAAAGATGGGTATCCATGCGAAAATCCGGTATATGAATTGATCAAGCGATATGATAAAAATTTTGAGGATACAGAGGATACCATTGTCATCATTGATGAAATCCAGGAATCAGCAAATATTTATAACCGCATCAGGGAATTTACAAGATACTTAAAAAGTGATTTCATTATCACTGGAAGTTATTTAGGGCGAATATTAAATAAAGAATTTAAGTATTCCGCAGGAGATTTAGACTCTATTGAAATTCAAACTTTAAATTTTGAAGAGTTTTTAATGGCAATGGATGAACACGAGCTGTATTTAAAACTCGACTTATATGGGAAGAGCGAAGAGAATGTATATTCGGAATTAGAGCAATTGTATAAGATTTATACTTCTATCGGTGGGTATCCCGCAGTAGTTTTGAAATATCTTGAAACAAAATCTGCTGAAGATAGCAGCGCAGCATTGTTAAAAATCATTAAGTTATTTGTAAATGAGAGCAAGCGCTATTTTGAAGATATTTTGGATGATGCTATCTATGAGAATATGTTCTCTAGTATTGCACGAATTCTTGTAAAAGAAAAAAAAGGATTTGAAAAAGACAGCTTTAGTGAAGAATTACAGAATATAGTGGTAAAAGATTATTCAAGTAATATTTCTAAAGCATCTGTAAATCGTGCGATTGATTGGCTCTATAGTTCAGGGATTATAGGATTTGCGGGGAAGTTGGTAGAATGCAACATTTTGGATTTCAAAGCAAAGGCTAGATGTTACTTTATGGATGTGGGTCTGGCTCATTATTATTTGCAGCATATAGGATGTGACCCAGGGGATATAGACGGTATTCTTAGTGAAAATTTTGTGTATCTTGATTTAAAGCGGAGGATTAGTCATCCCAGCGAAATAGCTTTGGAAATGCCAGCATTTGGGACAATTGGAAATGGCGAGATTGATTTCTATGTAAAGACATTAAAGGCAGGCAAAACATATGCTATTGAGGTAAAGGCAGGAAGGAAAAACAGTAAAACAGTGCAGGTTCTTTTAGAGAAACAAAAGGCAGATTATATTTTGTTCACTAAAGGAAATACGCATGGAGGAATTAAAGAAAATATTTATACAATTCCTATCTATGGAATTTCTAAATTTAAGTTTGAATAATAATGATATAAGGTTTCTATACAAAAAGCTGGTTCGTAGTGAACCGGCTTTTTTGTATGGAATTTATTATGCAAAAGGAGGCTCAGATTTATGTCAAAAATTATGGAAGAATTCCCATTATTAATGGAATATCAGAGAAAATATGGAAAACGTGGAAGCGAAGCAGCATCTCTATGGCTGTTGCGAAAACGTACCCTTAATATTGCATGTATGGTTGTTTCAAAAGTGAAAAATATAAATTTTGAAAATTTTACGCTTGCATTATACTTTCGGTGTGATGATAAAGAAATGCGGCAATTTTTAAGAACCTATGAGATGCAGATGGAAGAAGCTGCTATAAATCCGGAAAAGTTCGTGGCCAATTTGCATGCGTTCTTTATAAGTAACTGTCAGTACTTAGAAGAAAATCATTTGTATCGAGGATTTTATGATTTTTGTAAATTACTTGAACAGCAAAGGCGCGTAAAAATTGCTCAAGGGCACAAAGAGATTTTTGATGCTTATTTAAGCCTTTTAATGCAACAGGGATGTTATTTCTCACGAAACCATATAGAGGATAGTGTGATAGGAATTGCTGCAAACGGGGAACTGATTTTTCAAAAAAATTTACATCCATATAGTGATATGGCAATTTACGATCTTGAAAAACATCATAAAGATATTTTATATGGTAGAAAACCACTGACAGAAGAATTTTTGTACAAGCTTTATAAACCCTATGGATATGAGGTGCGTTCGGTAGCTGATGTTGAGAGGTTAGAGAATACGGTTAAAGTTTATGATAACAATAATTTTGCTTTAGTTCCTTATATCAATGAAAGGACAAAAGAGATTGTAATACAGAAAGAGTACCAACATTATATGCCGGAATTCCCGAGACAATGGAAAATGACATCCTTTTACAAAGAGAAACTTTTAAAACGTAAGTATATGCTTCCAGTCACAGGTATAACAGCAGATTTTATCAATGCAGGGTTTATTCGGAAAATCATTTTTATAGAAATAGTCTATAATGATGAAATGATTTTATTATACAGGGTAATAACAAAGGAAAATGGTGAGCTTTCCGGATATTATCAAACCAAAAGTCAGACGTTTTATAGTATATACGAGCATACAAATCGACACGAATGGCATGAGGCATTAGAAAACTTTATATTGGAGAACTATATGATTTTAACATGTGATTATGAAATTGATCGAAAGAAAAATTTTGCCATCAAACAGGCGGATCATCTTGAAACGGAGTTTTATTTTCCATACCAGCCATTGGTAAAATATACATATAAATCCAAAGGGAAAAGCTCTTCATCAAGTACGGCCACTCTATGTAAGTATTCAAAAAAAGAGTATCAGGAAGAGGTTAGAAACCGATCCGGTTATATACGTACACTTCCAAAAGGGCAAAAAGCTTCGATGGATGCTATACAGTATGCGGCACAACTTGGTTTGAGTCTTCCGGATGGAAAGACTTTTGTGCGAGCACATGAATTTCATGTATATACAAAGATTCAGGCAAAAATGTAATGGTAGGACAAAATAGTAATTATCATGACAAAGCAAACATTCTTACATAAAAAGATTATTGTTATACTAATGATAAGATGCAATATTATTTTTTATAAGCAACAGTTTTTGCTGCCGGTTGAGAAAAATCACAGATTACTTTTCATTAGTGAGATTTATAATTTTGTAAAAGAGGTTGCAGGTATTGCATGCAAATAAAACAGAAGGAGGTATTTTAAAATAAATTTTCAGAAAAGGAGGGGCGTAATTTTATAGTAACTTATTAACAATTAGACAAAATAAAAAGTACGGGGCGTTTAAATTGTTTGAATGAGATTTGAAATAATTTGAAAAATATTATGGTGGTAGAAGAGCACGTCATGTGCTCTTCTTTTTGTAATGAAAAAAGGGTTACTCATCAATGGGATTCTCTCTTAAAGAAATGACTTTTGCGGCTACTCGCCGGCGTGAATCTTGCATCGCAGCATAATGTTTTCTTGTGGTATTGACATCTTTATGTCCCAGTACATCTGCGACAAGGTAAATATCGTTTGTTTCCTGATATAAATTTGTACCATAGGTGCTTCGAAGCTTATGGGGAGTTATTTTTTTTGCAGTAATTTTGGATGTGTATTTTTTTACTAGATTTTCAACAGCATCAATACTAATCCGTTTTTTTTGCATAGAAAGAAATAGTGCGTCTTCATGTCCTATATGTGGCTTAATTTGCTCTCGCTCTTCCAAATAGTTAAGAAGTGCTATCTCAACTTCCGGACCGAAATAAATGATGGATTCATCTCCACCTTTTCGCGTAATGTGTAAACCGTCGTTGCGGAAATCGATATCGCTGATGTCAAGACCTACACATTCTGAAACACGAATTCCGGTTCCGAGTAGGAGAGTGATAATGGCCAAATCGCGAAGTATGGTTTTTTTATAATAACTTTTCTGATGAGAAGTTAAATTTTCACCGCAACTTTCCATATAATCCAGCAAATCAGTTATTTCTTCATGATCAAGCCGGGTAATCGGTTTTTCATGTAACTTTGGCATATCAACCAGGTCCGTAACTTTGTTTTTTATCATTTGGCGTTTATATAGATAATTATAAAGACCACGCAGAGAAGATAATTTTCTTGCAATACCTAAAACATTATTGGTTTGCTGCCTGTTTGTTTCTGGATCTTCATAATACTTCAAATATTCCATATATTCTTCTATATCTGAAGGGGTGAGCCGATTCAAAACAGAACAAGAAATATCTTTTATCTTTACAGAAGATAACTCAGGATTATTTACTTTTAGAAAATTGAAGAAAATCCGCAAATCATAAGCATAAGACAATTTGGTCTTGGAAGAAGTCGTAGTATCTCTTGCCCGGAAATAATCGGTAATATATGGTGGCAATTCAGATAGTAGTTTCCGCAATTTGACAGCATTTTCTTTAATCAGCTGTTTGTGATAAGAAAGTTGATTATTCATAAATTAGATGTCACCTCATTTTTAAAATATGCTTTAAGTATAGCATAAAAATAGGGGAAAAACTACAACTATCGGAAATAGAAGTGTATTTTTCCGATAGTTAAAATAGTAATCTTTTATCAAATAGGAATATAAAACACGAGGAGGATATATATGTTTTTTGAATATGATGTAGAAGAAGAGCTTCTTCAAAAGAATAGAGAAATTGAGAAGTTAGAAAAACAAGTTGAGCAATGTCAGGCTGAAATCAGACGTCTACGTTGTGTTTGCCGGGAATATGAAGAAGAATTGCAATCAATAAGAGAAAACAAGATCTTATGATGAAAGATTTCATTTTACAATCATTTCAGTATGTGACTGATTTTACGTGAAGATAAACATATGAAAAAGCGAACTAGGAAAGGAGGTTATAAAGTGTTTTTAATTGAAATTGATACAAGAAAATTTGATTTTCAAGGAATATCACATGAAGAATATTTGGAGTTTTTTGGATACCGGGGCATTAAAAAAGTAGGTGAGAAACAATATTCGGTGGAGAAATTAGGAATGTTTCTTCCAGCCGTAAAAGTGATTAAAAGTAATCTGTAGATATAATATTCTATATGCGTAGCATGTAAAAAAGTAGAATTTGGTATTATCATATTATAATGCAGGGAGGAATTGTAAAGTGAAATTAATCCTGTAGAAAGAAATAGGATATTGTATACAGAAACGAAGTTGCAATATCCTGTTTTTACTTTATAGGAAATTTCTCAAATCGTAAAATATAGTGTATAATGATTGATGAAAAAATGACATAACAAAAGAGCGAAGGGAGGTTTCGCGATGACTTTGATTATGAAGATTTTTGTTTGGGTATTCTGCATTATTTGACGATTGAGAAACTATTATGAGCATGGCTTCAGCCATATCCCATGACCTTTTGATATTGTTCAAATAGTGCAGTTTTTTTGTAATAAACTTCGAATGCAAACATAGACTTTCCGCATTTAGGACATTTGAGAAAATCATATCCAAAAGTCAGAAGGATCATGTTCTGCCAGTTGTACAACTTACAAAGGTATCTTCTTTTTTCAGAAGAGATGCATTTGTGAAGTTTTGATTCCTGTTTATGGTGTTTTGCATAGATTCCATAATAACGAAGCATTTTAAAATGTTTTTCGGGATATGTACAATTAACCTTTTTATGAAATCAAGTGCAGGAATCCATTCGGTGATAGTCTGATTGTCTTCATTCATCTGGAATGTTGTCTAACCAAGGCGTCAGATTACCCAGTTTTTCATACCTATGCAGTAACAAAAATAGGATTAGCTTTACCAACACTCAGGATTATTTTGGATAATTATAAAGATTAAAGCGATGAAGCAAAATAGGGAGTATATGAGCAGATGCTTTTTATTACCATGGCGTTTGAGGATATGCAGTTTGCTGAGAAAGTAAATGAGCTCCGTTCTTCATTGTAAAAAAAATTAGTTATTCTGTCAAAAAAAATATTGTGAGGAATGGAAGATTATGGTAAAATGGGCTAAATAAAAAATGCATTAAAAGCATTTGAAATGTAATTCCAAAGATAAGGAGGGGAATGATTTGTAATGAAATATAAAAAAGTCGTTGCAGTTCTGCTTGCTGTTGGATGTATCGGGCTTGTAGGAACTTTGGGATATTTCCTTGGACAAACAAATCAAAAAGGACCTGATGTAAAACAAGTAGTTGCCCCAGTTGCTGAAAGAGAAAACACGAAACAGGAATCAAGAAAAATTGCGGTAGTCAATCTTGATGAAGGGACAACATCAGCAGAGGAAAAAATAAATTATGCAGATAAGATTGTTCAATTTCCCAGCTCTTCGTTTGAATATTCATCATTAGAGGAAGCAAGAACAGGATTAACAAACGGAAAATATGGTGCTTACATAATCATACCAGCCGGATTTTCACAAAATGTGGTCAGTCTTAATACAACACCACAAGCTGCTCAACTTGAATATGCTTTAAATAAAAATTTTTCAGGAGAGTCCCAGTATCATTTGTTATATGATGTGATGAGTTTTGGGAATTCTTTGAATGATAGTTTGAGTTATATGTATTTGAACAATATTCTTTCTGAGTTTCATAAGGCTCAAGATGGTGCGACTACGGTTATGAATAATGATTTAAAAGATAAAGATGCTATTGAGAGCATACAGTCGCATGATTTGGTACAATTAGTTGAAATTCCAGAGTTAAAAAGAGAAGAAAATACAACAGAGCCATTAAATGTAGAAGAATATGTAGAAAAAAATACTGCTTTAGCAACAGATCTTGACTCACAGTACAAAAAGTGTGTAGAAGAGGCACAGTTGCAACTGCAGGATATGCAGACGGAAGGAGGAAGCCTTTCAGAACAGCTTACGTCCTTAGCTGAATATACGGAACAGTTAGATGTGTTTAAAGATGAAGATGGAAATTCCGTAGTTGATTCTGCAAATAACAAACTGGACGAAGTTTTGAACAAAAAACCAGGAAATACAGTTGATACTATGCTTGAAGATTTGAAACGGCAACCGGATATTATAGCAGGTGAATTAGGGAAATCGATAGAGATTTATAATCAAGGATTACCAAAGCAGTTGACTGACCGATTAAATGAATTTGCAAATAAAATAGAAGCAGCAAATCCGGGATTGATTTTGGAAAAAACAAGTGAAGGGGGGTTAGAATTACATTACGCTACTTCGGATTCACCAAGAGTATCTATAACCCTTGCAGATGCTCCAAACTCTGAAGAAAATCAACAGGCAAATATGACAAAGCAGTTATGGAGTGCCATTACCAGTAAACTTGCAACGGCAGCAAATGAACAGGAAACTATTGAAATTATGGAGAAAGATCCTGATTTAGGTATAGAAATTCCGAAAGTATATACAACTGCAAAATCGGTGCAGACAGCACTTGCAGAATGTGAGCAAGATCCTAACATGATAGCTATGTGTAATAGTCTTGGGTATTCTTCTGTAAATGCTTTTGTGAGTGATGCAGGAAATGGAAGTTTGTCACTTGACAAAACTCATGAAATTGTGTTTGAGGGTGATTTGAATGCCTTTCAGCAATACATTAATTCTGTGATTGCAAATGTACCACGAGAGGTAACTGCATTGCAGGAATATAAAGATTATCGATATGATGAAGCAGGAAATATGATTATCGATCCAGAAACAAATCAACCAACTACAATTCAGGATAGATTGAAGCATTATGGAACGCAGGTGGAAGCGCTTGAAACAGAACTTGGGAATGAACATACAACAAATGGGCAGGAAATAAAAAATGTATTCAAGGATTTTTATGTAGATCCAATGCAGAAAAATCAAGAGAACTTCAATGGAATCCTGCAACAAAAATATGAGGCTGAATCAGTTTATATCAATGAGTTTAATGAAAAGCTGAAGGCATTTGCACCATCTGTACAAGATGAATATATTGCAGAAAATGTAAATGGAATAAAAGAGAATAACGGATTGCTCCAGAAGAGTTTGATAGAAAATAATATGTCTTATGTTGATTATGCAAATAAAGTATATACTACGACAGAAGAAAATATCAATACTCTTCAGAAGGGTATTCAGGATGCAAAAGATGCCTCAAACCAGGCAGTTGAAGACGGATTAAATGCAGCGAAGAACACAAAGGCAACCACAAGTAAAGAAAATCAAAATATTTTAGCCGACTTTTCATCAAAGCTTCCATATACGAGACTAGGAAGTATGGAATATACACAGGCTTATCAATTTATCGCTAAGCCAATTAATTTAAATGATGTTTCAAAAGAAAAGGAAAAAGTAGTGGAAGGGAAAGAAGTAAAAGAAACTTCTGCAAAGGCTGTTTCTGCAAAAACAACAAAGGAAAGCAATATAACCTCTTATTTGATTTATATTGTTTTTGCGGTACTTTTATCGGCACTAATTATATTCTTGATTTTGAGATATTTTAGAAATAAAAAACCAGAGCAATAAGCTGTTAAGCAGCATTGCATATAAAAAAGGAGAAGCATTCAAAGGAGGTACATTATGGCAGATGTAAACAACATTAAATTAAGCCCGGAGCAGATGGAGACAAAGGCAGCAGAATTTAATACCAGATGTGAGGAGTTCAATCAAGTGGTTTCTACTATGAGAAACATGGTAACAGCTTTATGCGATGAATGGGCTGGTCACAGCAGTCAGGCATTTTATGATCAGTTCCAATCTTTAGAACCAAGTTTTACAGCTACATCAGATCTTATCACATCAATTGCACAGCAGTTACGTGATGTATCCGCAGCAATGCAGAGCATCGATCAGGAAATCGCAGGGAAAATTGGAGCGATGTAGTAGTAGAGAGCCGTCGGGATTTTCCCGGCGGCTTTTTGAAAATATGAGGAACGTATGTATGGGAAAAATGGATGACACAGAAAAAGTACTTGAAAATAATGCTAATAGTGATATTAACTTCGACACCTCTGTATTACAGGAGAAGAATGAAACCTATTCTTCCTTAACGGATACTTATGGGATAGATTTGTTTACAGATCAATATGAAGAGAAAATTCAAGAGGTGCATTTAAAAGAATATGATGCATATCAGAAAATAGAAAAAAGGTTATTTGAAACAGATTTAGAAAGTGGAAAAAATGAATACGAAAAAATACAGGATCAACTGTTTTTATATACAAGTTCAGAAGTAAAGAAAGAAGAAATCAAAAGAACAGATAATACATTGGGCGTAAATATTGCCATAACAGGGATTATGGTCATACTTTTCTTTTTTGTTTTCTTCCTGATTTTTGACAAAAAAAGGAAAAGGAGACGTGAAGATGCAATTAACACTTACACTTACGAGTACTAAATATCAAATTAATAAAGATATTATGGTAAATTCTAAACAAAAGATTTGCGAAACCTTACAGATTTTAAAGGAAGCAGGACAAATAAATCCAGCTGTTGGTGATGGAGACAAATTAAGATCTATGCGTACAGGAATGTTTGTGCAGAAAGAATTTACTTATGAAGAAGCCGGGATATTCTATGGTGATATATTGTCAATATTATAAAATAAGAAATGGAAAGGGGAAATAGAATATGAGTAATATACAAAGCAATACACAGGTTGCTTCAAGTAGTTCAGAAACAATTTCAGCAAGTGCAAATGGTTTACAGAAAAAAGAAATTACTAAAGATAATGAAAGTAATATCACAGCTAAGGAAGCTTCTATTGTTGCATATGAAAGAGGAGACTCCTTAAAATTTTCTTATCAGGAAGCCCTTAAACTCGATGCAGATCATATACAGGAACTAGGAAAGACATTTGAAGAATTGGATACAGAAATTTCTTTATTGCTAGTAGTAGGGATATAGGAGATTATATGGGAGATAAAGATGAATTAAAATTGAGAGAAAAAATTGAAAACTATGAGAAAGTTATCCGTTTGGTTGAAAATAGTGAGGAAGAGATAAATTATCAGGATAAAATAGTCCAAGATATTCTTGGTGATTTATTGGGACGATATCAGCCGGATTCACAATTTGGAAAAGAAATTTTTAAGCTTCAAGAACTGGTATGGGAAGCAAAACAATACAAAGATATGAAACTTATGGAAGTTAGTCAAGAATTAAAAGATGGATTGAAAAAATTGAAGAAAGAGGAAGAAAACTATAAGGAGGATAACCTATGGGATTAAAACTCAATCCGGCAATTTTAAAGAATCAGGCACAAAGTATTATAGATAACTTAAAAGAAGATAACCAGGGTTTATTTCATGTATTAGAAGTAATTGAGCAGTTTACTGGAAATGCAGATTTGAAAAGTGATGCATGGGATAACATGAAAGCACAGTTAAGTAATCATGAAGCAGTTATACAAGGATTAATTTGTGCCAATGATGTGGTTGTTCAAAATAGTGTGACGCTTTGTGATTCTATTGGAAATGAAAAATTAGATGAAGATGAACTGAAAGATCAGATAGAACGTTTAGAAACAGCAAACAATAGTTTATCTGGAATTAAAGTGTCCTTAGAATCGTGCATAAAAAGTACAGCATCAATAGGAAGTGATGTTTCTGGCCTTTATAATGCAATAGCGAACTATAATAATATTATTCAGTTAAATAGTAAGAAAATTAAAAATTTAGAAGAAAAAATCCAAAAGTTATATCAAATAGAAACTCAGACAAATTCGTTGTATTCAGATGCGGAATCGCTATATGAATCTGTTGAAAGTGGTATTACAGCAATCAAAAAATCATGGGATGCTAGTTTGGGAGAGTTTGATATATCGGGAATAGATTTGTCTTGGAAGAATGCAATCAATCAAGTTTGGAAAAACAAAGAAGAAATACTTCAAAAAAAATATACGCCAGATTTTGAAGATTTCTTGTTTCAACTATTTGATCCGTTGTCGGATTTTAGTGGAAATCCGCTAACATCTGTTTTAAAGGAATATGGTATCAATAGAAGTTCTATCTGTTTATTAAGACAAGGAGTAAGATTTAATCTTAATAAGATTGAAGATAAATATTGGATTCAATTGGGAGGTAGCATTATTGACAAGAGTATGCCTAATAAGTGGAAAAATTTAGAAGCTTTTTTACGTCAGAATATTAAGGATATAGATTGGAATAAAATGGATATCAAAAAACTTGTGAATAAGGGTTGGCGAGTGGATAGTGATTTTTGGAAAAATATTAAATATAAAGAATTATCAGATAATATATCATCGTATATTGATAGTGGAAGCAGTATAGAGATATACAATGCAAAAAGAGGATTTAGCCAAGGATTGAACATATTAGATGATTTTAAACCATCGCAATATAAAGATATTGATTTTTGGAAAAGAGGAGGAAAGATATTAGGAGCAATTGGCACTATGTCAAACGTATATGACAATACAAAAAAACATCTTTTTGATAGAGAAGGAAATTTTTCACCATCATGGGATGGTTTACAAGACACGATTACAGATACAGGCGTTGACATATTGGCAGGCGCTACATCAAGTGCAGCAGGAGCTGCAGTAGGCTCCTTATTCCTACCTCCGTTAGGAACTGCGGTAGGAGCAGTAGCGGGGATTGCTGTAAATGAATTGTTAAATTTTGATTTTATTGATGTAAATAACGATGGTGAAAAAGATAGTATTGTGGATGGAACAAAGATGCTATTTGATAGTGCATGTGATGCAGTGAGTGACTTTATAGATAGCAATTTTTAAGGGGATCAGCTATGAAAAAAATTAAAATATTTGAATGGAAAGGAATGTACCCCATAAAAAAAATGCTACTCGTAATAATATGGCTAGTGGGATGTTTTTTATGCGTGGCAGGAATAGTTACATTTATTTCAAACAATGATGTGGAAAATTTATTGATTGGGATATTTTTTGGAATAGGAGTTGCAGTATTGTTTTATCCAATTAAACACTATGTGTTTACAACATATCATTGTGTTCCATGTTTAAATTCCAAATTACAAAAAGTGGAACTTGAAGAGTTACTTGAAGGAGAAGTGTTCGATAAGATATCGAACAAAGAAGGCAATATTACGAATTGTGATATAAAATTAAGTGAGCATTGGATTTGTGCAAAAGGGAAGCTGCTCGCTAAAAATCTTCTTCTTATTGGCTATCCAAGAGTAACATCCAGTTTAATAGGGAGAGCAACTACTCCCATGGTATTTGTTTATATGACAGGGGATATTGTTAAGGTAGATTTAAAGGTGGATTTATCTATAGAAAAAATATCTTTATTAAAGAAATATTTCTGGAACAATTTGGGAATTGTATCAAAGGAGGTTGTAGGGAAACACGCAGAAGAAGTAACAGATATTTTTAAAAAGCAATATCAGATTTTGAAAGAAGAAATGAAATTAGATGATCATGCTCTTCTTATAGAAATGATAAACGAACCCCAAAAATATAGAAAACTATACATGGAACTATTGCCATACCATATAAAAAAATGGTGTGAAGAACAAAATGAAGAGGAAAGGGAACGGTTACAAAGCAATGGGCGTAGAAAAAAAGGTTCAAGAAAATGATTTACAATTATACAATGTGATAGTTATAAAAGCTGAAAAGAATCAGAAAGTAGATTTCAACAAAATTGAAGAGATAGGAACAAAATTGAGAAAAAGTGGTATTTACCGAACTGCACCAGTAGTTATACATAAGGACTGTATAAGAAATAGTTTTGAATTGATGTTTTCCGTAAATAGAAAAGTTGATATATCCGCAGAAGAGATGGTAGATTTTCACGACAAGATTATTTTTTCAAGATGTAGATATTATAGATTTTTATCCGAGGAGAATAGTATATCCTCTCTTTCCGAAGGTATTGAGAGAACGATGGAAGAAGAAGGCATACTGTTTCATGATATTTTCTTCATGCTCATTCCGATACCAAATGGGAAGGTAATAGATGTGTTTGTACCGATTGTAGAGGAGAGTGAAAATGAACAAGTATAACAGCATTCAATATATGAATGTATATTCGAAAGAATATATTACCTCTTATACAAATGTAGAAACCTGTATGAGAGAATTTATGAAGTTATGCCAGAAAAATAAATTGAGATCTTCAGGAAACTTTTTCTATGCCATTCATCAAATAAATGAGAAGGCTGATATGAGGATAGAGTTCTTTTTCCCGGCAAAAGAATCTACTATTTTACCAAAAAGCGGACTTAAATTTCAATCTTATTATGTGGTAGAAAATATGATATCGGTTATTGTAGAAGACCATTTTGAGGAGAATATGGAAAAAGCGTACGTTGCCTTGATTGAATATGCGGAAGCAAAAAAATTCAAAATTATATCTTCCTTTTATAATGAGTTTTTCAAAACTGTAAATGGTGGATATTATATTGTAAAAGCAGTTATTAATGAAAATGAATAAAGGAGAAATTATTATGATGACAATGAATGAAAAGGACAAAAATGAAATGTTAGGAGCAATTTTAGCAGAAGGAGAAACTTATCAATGTAAATTATGGGGAACTATTATGGCAGATGCGAAGACATATGCAGCTATTGGTGGGATATCACTTATTGCTGGAAGTGGAGCAGCGGTCTTAGGTGCTTTAAGTAATGCTTATTGCTATTTGGGTATGACAGAAAATAATATTAATTTTGTAATTGTGGACTCAGTAAATGTAAGCAAAATTAAAAACAGCATATCTATTCCGAAAAGCAGTATTACAAAAGCAGAAGTGAAAGGTGGTCTTCTTCCGGGAAGGAAAGTAGTTTTACTTCATTTTGGAAAAACAAAAATGAAAATTTCATTGATGAATAATGCGATTGGATCAGATATACAGAATCAAAAAGAGAATGTCGAGAAATTTTGTCAGACAGTAGCTCTTATATAATAAAAAAGAAACTTGAAGGTGAGGAAGGTTATGGAAGATACAGTAATAAAAGAAGTTATTAAAAAATCAGAACTTGCAGCAAAAGATGCATATGAATATCAATGGATTACCTATCCGGAATATGGCTTTTTACAGTCACATATAGAGGAAAAGACAGAAGAATTAGAAATTACGTATGATTTAGAAAACCGAAGATCGTTCACGGAGATTCGAAAAGAAGACCTTCCTGATATCCTTTTAGTTTTAGACGATATTGGAAATCTTAAAAAATACATAGAAAAATATTCTTTTTCTTTGCAGCCCCAAAATCTGTTTTACGATCTTCATGGAAGTGTGAAAGCGAAAAGCAGAGATGTTCTGTCTGCAAGTACAGAGCAGGAGGAACAGTTCTTAAATGCCTATAAAGCGGTTATCGGATTTGCTTTGCAGAATAAATATACATTTGAAGATTATTTGCAGGGAGGTATGCAGCTTTTAGGGAAAGAAGGAGTGTTAGGACAGGTACAGTCAGGAACATCAGTAGAGGACATACAAAAGATACTTTGTGAAGAATATGAACGAATTAAGAAAGACCGGAGAGAGAAGAAAGTTCTGATACCAAAAAACAAAGTGACAACATTAAAAATAACAGCAGCAATTCTAGGCGCTGTATTGTTGGGAACAGTTGGATACATAGGCTATGACCGTATAGTAAAAGAACCTTATCAAAGAGCCGTTATAGAGCTTAGTGATGCCTATGTGCAGTCAGATTATGTTGCATGTATAGACTGTATGAGAAATGTCAAGGTACAGAAGATGACGTCTCCACAGAAATTTATGCTTGCGAATGCATATGTCCGTAGTGAAAACCTTACACAAGAGCAAAAAGATAATATTTTAGCTAAAATGACATTGAATGATACGGAGTCGAAATTAGAATATTGGATTTATCTGGGAAGAAGCGATACAGAACAGGCTGCTGATATTGCACTACGGCTTTCAGATGATCAATTACTTTTATATGCGTATATGAAAGAAAAAGCAATAACAGAAGAAAATGCAGAATTAACAGGTGCAGAAAAATCCGATAAGCTGAATGAAATTACAAAGAAAATGGAACCCTTGATGGAAAAATATGAAACGGAAGATTCAAACAATTATGAAGGTACAGCTACAGGGGATACTGAGGGGGATGGAGAATGAAAATGGAAACAGGAAGAATAAGATTATTTCGTCCCGATTACTTTACGATAGGTTCAAGGAAAGCAGATATCGTTTTTCCACAGTGTAAGGTCGATATTATTGTAAAAGGGAAAGAAATTTCCATTCATAAAGAAACGGAAGATGTTTTGCTTATCAATGATAAGGTGATACAGCAAGACAAGATATTTCTGGAAAATGGAGATGTTTTAACAATTGGAGATATTTCTGTCATTTTAGTGGAAAATGCAATTCTTATAGAAGGGAATATTGCTGAAATACATACACAGCTTCCTGTTATAAAAGATTCCAGAGTTCCCTTTGAAGGTTTTCCGAAGTACAAGCGTTCTCCAAGAATTATCAAAAGGGTGCAGGAAGAAAAAATCCAATTAGAGAAGCCAAAAGAATTGATGGATCGTAAAAAAGGCGGACTTGTTCAGCTAATATTGCCACCTGTGATTATGATTTGTATTACCATTGCAATTAGTGTGATTATGAAACGCGGATTATTTGTAGTGATGGCGGTTGCCGGTACGGGGATGTCTTTAGTTGTTTCCATTATGCGTTTTTTCAGTGATAAGAAAGAATTAAAAGAAAACAAAATTCTGAGAGAAAAAACCTATAAGCAGTATTTATTGCGGAAACGAAAAGAAATCTATCATGCCTATTGTAAAGAAAAAGAAGCTTATGAATATAATTATCCGTCTGTATCTGAAATCAGGAATATGATTGAAGAATACAGTCCTAGAATTTATGAGCGAAATTATAATGATGAAGATTTTCTGAAAGTATCATTAGGAATGGAAAAAACACATCCACAGCTTCAAATTCAGCTGAAACTTGATGAATTAAAAACGAAACCAGATATATTGGAAGATGAGGCAAAAGCGATCCAAAGAGAATTTTCTGTCATTGAAAAACCGGTAGTTATCGATTTGAAAAAGGCTCATCTTGGCCTGGTAGGAGAAAAAAGTGTAATACATGAGCAAATAAAAGCACTCATTTGCCAGCTTACGTTCTTTCACAGTTATCATGATTTGGAAATTATTGCAATTTATGATGAAGTTTATCAGGAAGACTTTCAGTGGATGCGCTGGTATCCACATTTTAAGATACATACGGTAAACAGCATTGCGATGATCAATTCAGAAAACAAAAGAGATCAGATTTTAGGAAGTCTATATCAGATCTTGAAAGACAGAAAACAAAAAGAAGAGGAAAGCAAAAAAGAGAGTACTTTTCTACCACACTTTCTCTTTCTGATTGATGAACCAAAATGGATTATGGATCATTCCATCATGGAATATTTGGAAAAGGAAGGGTATAATTTAGGATTTTCTATTATTTATACCTCTCATTTAAGGGCAAATCTGCCGGAAAATATAGGAACTATTGCGATGCTGAAAAACTCAGAAGATGGACTTCTACTGATTGATGAACGGGAAGAAAAACAGGAAAACTTTAGGCTTCACAATATGCAGGGAATTCCTTTAGAGTGGCTTGGAAGAAATCTGGGTGTGCTGGAACACATGCAGGGGATTAGCGCACAGATACCGAACAGCATTACTTTCTTTCAAATGTATCAGGTGGAACGACCATCACAGCTTCGGATTGAAGAAAGATGGAGAAAAAATAATTCTTCAAAATCACTGGCAGTACCGCTTGGTGCAAGAGCAGCCGGAGATTATGTATATTTGAATCTTCATGAGAAAGCACATGGACCGCATGGTCTGGTTGCAGGTACAACAGGTTCCGGAAAATCAGAAATCTTACAATCGTATATTCTTTCACTTGCTGTAAATTTCAATCCTTATGAGGTTGCCTTCCTTTTGATTGACTATAAGGGAGGCGGTATGTCTAAGATGTTTACAGCCCTTCCACATTTATTGGGGACGATTACGAACTTGGATGGTTCCCAGAGTATGCGTGCGTTGGCATCTATCAAAAGTGAACTAGCAAGAAGACAAAGTATCTTTAATCAATATGATGTGAACCATATCAATAACTATAATAAGTTATTTAAAAATGGAGAGGCAGAAGAACCTCTTCCACATTTATTCCTGATCAGTGATGAATTTGCTGAATTAAAAAAGGAACAGCCGGAATTCATGTCAGAGCTGGTATCTGCTGCCCGTATTGGACGAAGCCTTGGTGTACACTTGATTTTGGCAACTCAGAAACCTACAGGTGTAGTAGATGATCAGATTTGGTCAAACTCAAAATTTAAGTTGGCACTTAAAGTACAGAACGAAGCAGACAGTAAAGAAATTTTAAAAACGGCAGATGCAGCAAACATTACGCTGTCTGGACGTGCCTATCTGCAAGTGGGTAATAATGAAATCTATGAATTGTTCCAATCTGCGTGGAGTGGAGCTGCTTATAATGAAGAAGAACAGAAAGAAAAAGTCGATGACCGGGTTTATGTACTCAATGAAATTGGACAAGGGGAATTGGTAAATCAAGATTTAAGTGATACGAAAGAAAACAACAAAGTAGTAAAAACGCAGTTGGACGCAGTAGTACGCTATATTCACGAGTATTATGAAACACAAGATGTAAAAGAGGTGAAAAAACCTTGGCTTCCACCACTACCGGAACAGCTTGTAAGCCCACAGGAACTTATTCGTGCAACCCAAAAAGAATTGAACATGAAAATTGCTATGGGACTTATTGATATTCCGGAAAAACAGGAACAGATTCCATATGATGTTGATTTTATCAAAGATGGGAATTTGCTGTATATTGCTTCAGCAGGATATGGGAAAACCGTCTTTTTGACAACTGCGGTTTTGTCCTTGGCTATGCAGAATAGCGTGCAGGATTTGAATTTTTATATTTTGGATTTCGGAAACAGTGGTCTGATGCCATTAAACAAACTTTCTCATGTGGCAGATTATATTGTATTTGATGACTCAGAAAGATTCCAGAAGTTAATGGGGATTTTGCAGAAAGAAATCAGAGAGAGAAAGAAAAAACTGGCAGATGAAGTAGTACAGAATTTTGAAGTTTACAATCAGGTTTCTGCAGAGAAAATGAAAGCAATTGTTCTTGTGATTGACAATTTTGATGTAGTAAAAGAACTTGGATATGAGGCTGAAGAATTTTTCCAAAAGATTTCCCGTGATGGTTATGGACTTGGGATTTTTGTGATTGCAACTGCTACCAGAAGCAATAGCATGAAATATTCTACCTACAACAATTTTAAAAACAAAGTGGCGGGATATCTGTTTGATGAGTCAGATGTAAATTTAATTGTTGGAAGAAGCACTTATAAACAATCAGAAACAAAAGGACGAGCTCTTTTGAAATATGACAATATGATAAGTGTAATGCAGCTTTACAGCATGGTCAAGTTTGAAACAGAATTGGAATATAAGGATAAAATTAAAGAATTGATACAGAATATTGATGCTCTGTATCCAGGTGAACAAGCTCCAAGAATTCCGGTTCTTCCAGAAAACTTGTTCTTTGCAGATATGAAAGAATATCCTCATACAGAGCAGGATATTTATGTTGGACTCGAAAAAGAAGCTGTGTGTGCCTGCGGATTCCAGCTTGGAAATACACCATTTACGATTCTTGGTGAAGCAGCAAGAGGTAAGACAAACGTATTGAAGGTCATTCTCGATCAGATGCTAGGAAAAGGAAAAATCTATCTGGTAGATTCCAAAGCTATGGAACTTTATTCCTATAAAACATCAGAAAAAGTTGTTTATATAGAAAATCAGGCAATGGTGCCACTGCTCATAGATGCACTCAAGGCAGAGATCACAGAAAGAAATCAAAAAGTCAAGGAATCATTAGAAATGGATCCGACGTTAAATCCAAAGGAAATCTGCCGGGAATTGCAGCCGTTTAGCTTGATTGTAGACGATTGGGATAATTTTGTGGAATTGACCAAAACACAGGCGATAACTTTGGCTCCTATTCTGAATGAGGCAGCAGGTGTTGGTATCAGTATCATTTTGACTGCACATTCCGGAAAGATGAAAGGATTTGACGAAGTGACGAAATTTGCGAAAAACACAACAGAAGGTTTACTTCTTGGAAATCAGGGAACAACAGCAATATTCCCGATTAATTCAGCCAAGGAACTTCCACAGTTTAAAGATGGTTTATTGTTCCATAATGGAGCTTATGTTAAAGTGCGGGTTCCAAAATATTAGGGAGAATTTTATGGATAAGGATAAAAATGGGGCAGAAATTGCTGAATGTAAGCAAAGAATATCAAAATGTAATGCGCAAATAGCAGATAACAGAATAACTATCGAAAGTTTAGAAGAAAAAATTGAAAGACTTAAAAGTGTAAGGGATGCAGTAAGTGCAAAAAAGGAAGAAATAGGTACGACAATCAGTAACATGGCGGGAACTATTGAATCTATGAATTATTTTACATGGTGTGGAAGCAATAGAGAGTCTTTTGATGGGGAAGTAATAAAAGTATTGGAAGATTGTGATGCTTTCAAACAGGATGTAGATAGCTTACAAGATGCATTGAATGATGAAATTACACAATTGGAGAACAAACGATATGAGCATGAAGGCATCATTGGACAATTGAAGATGGTACTTAATGATTTGGATAATTGGCTTACAAAACTACTAAATTAGCAAAAGCCGTGTAACTATTCATTAGAAAAGTGCCACAGATAGGAGGGAATCGGTTTGAAAAGAGGAGGATATAAATCAGCACTATTAGTGAGTCTTTTCTTAATCATGATGTTGGGAGGATGTGGAATGGATACGAAAAAAGAAGTTATAACAAAAGCGATAGAGAGTCATTTACAGGAAAAATACGGAGAAGAATTTGAAGTACTGTCTTGGAATCAACCTAAACTGTTACCATCAGATAATGGAGCAATTTATGCAACATGTATTGCAAAAAGTGATCCAAAACATCCATTTGAAGGAAGCTATTTTTATCCAGAAGAGAAAAATGCAAAAATAGAGGTTATTGATGATGGATATGCAGAACGTCTTTTGGCAAAGCAGATGGAATCCAAGGTAGAGAAAGCAGTTTCACAGGTGGCAGAGAACTACTATATCCAAGGAGACATTATTGTGCCAGAAGAATGGCAAGATATACCAGTAGAAGAAATTTCACAGTGGGAAAACTATGTTGCGCTTCGTAATCAAAGCGAACCAGATTATAAAACACTAGGGAGTGTTTGGGTTTATATTGATGCCACCACAATGACAGGAAAGACGGACGAAGAAGAGTATGGGATGTATGAAGAAGTATTTCGAGAGGAGATGGGTGGAGAAGCACTATTTTATATCTATTATCTAGACAAAAAGAACTTTCAACGGGCGGAAGAAAGAATGGAAAATAGTGCATTTGGGAATGGAGGAAGTATACTGTCAGAAGCCAGAGCAAACCAACCTTACTTTGGAACGATTATGCGAAGTGGTTCAAAAGTATTTGATGATTCTTTAGACGTGTTCAAAGCCGCAAAACAGGGAGAAGAACAAGAAAAATATAAGTAAAGAGGAGGAGTTGCATGAATCCGACAACAGATAAAGATGCATTGGTAGCCTCACAGATAGCATATATGAATATTAAAGAAGAATATATACATAAGGCTGAAGATAAATATGGTTCAACAACACTAGAAAATATTTTTAAAGTATCTAATGGTGAAGTAGTACGGGGTTATATTAATCGAGTATATGGAAATAAAGATCCAAAGACGACAAAATTGAGTGAATACGAGCAGATGCGCTTAGAGGAAGCAAAGGCATTTATAGAGGAGATAAAAAATTCAGAGTATGCACAGTGGGAAATCGTAGAAGTAAAAGATGATAATGCAAATTCGGGATTTTATGGATGCATGATTGATTGTGGAGAAGGCCAGTCGATATTCGGTTTCCGAGGAAGTGAAAGTGACACTACGCATCAGCTACGTCAAGACTGGATCAATGCAGATATCGCTTTATTCAATAATATTTTAACGGAGCAGCAGAAAGCAGCACAGAACTTTGTGAAAGATATGAATAAAAAATATGGGGATAATTATACAACATTTGATTTTTCGGGGCATTCTCTAGGTGGAAATCTGTCACAGCATGCTGGAATTACAGTGCCTGCAAACATGCAGAACAAAGTGGGAACGATTTACAATTTGGACGGACCAGGATACTCCGATGAATATCTTTTGTCACATGCTTTAGAAATTGATAATATGGCTTCCCATGTGAAACACTATCAATGGTCTTTTATCGGAAATTTACTTAATCAAATGCCAGATGAAATGTTCCAATCTATACGAACAGACGATAGGGTTTATGAAATATATGATTTGGAAAAATTGACAGATGGCGCTCTGTTTCAAAAACATGATACCGGTTTTGTCTGGCGCTGGATGATGGAACACGATACAGAATTTTTCCAAAATGGTAAGATGGATGACTTTGCAAAAACGGTTGGTGTAGTCATAAGAAAAATAGAAAATGAAGCCCCTGGAGTAGTACGGAATTTGGCTGTAGATGGAATCTTCTTAATAAATCTTTTTCTTTTGGCAAAAGAATCCGAAAATACAAAGGAATTTGGAAAGAAAGTATGCAAGTACTTTATAGATACATTTCAAAATGGCGTCCATATAGGAATGGAAATTTGGGATTCCATTGAAAGAGGAATTTCTAAATGGGCGGCAGCAGGTGTGGATTTTATTGCACTATTTAAAAATCCATATTTTAGACAAGTAAATGATTTCAAAAAGAAAGCGGGGAGGATTACAAGTACTTATGGGCATTTGGATATGGAAAGTAAACTTATATCTCTTAACAATATGACAGAAACATATCAGAACCTGGATCATTTGATGAAAATGTATAAAACATTTCTTATAGCAAGTGCAGACTCTTATAGAGAAGCGGGAAAACTTATGCTTCTTAAAGAAAAAGATATATTATAAGAGAGGGGGAAGAATGTGGGATATTATCTTAGAATGGAAGAAATTTTAAGCTTACAGCTTAAATCGCAGGAACAAATTGAGCGTTGGAAAGAAGAGCTACAAGAGGTTGGAAAAACTCTGGAAGTTTTAGGAGATACAAACGAATTGCAAGGTGAAGCTGGTACAAAATTAAAAGATAACATAAAAAATATTCATATGCCAATAAAAACAGAGATAGAAGCTCTTCTAGATCTATTCCAAGAAAATTATTCTAAATACGTACTAGGATTTATGGAACTTGAGGAGTCAAATACAGCAATTATTAAACAAGATGTGTTAGAAAGACAGCAGAAACAATTAAACTTATATAAAGAAAGTTATACTGACATTTATGAGAATATCGTAGATGAACTTAGTAAAGTAGATGATTTATTCAGTTATTCCATCGAGTTTCAAGTTCCAGAGAAAATTGATACACTTATGGTTACATTGACAGACATTAACGAAAAAATTGGAGAATATGATGTGTCACATGCGAATGATATGAGTTTACTTGATGAAGGAATAACTTTAATGCGAATGAAATTTTCTAAATAATTAAGAAACGTTCTGTTTTATTTTAAATATGAGAGGTATGAATGCAATGAAAGAAGAAAAGTTTTTACCATTAGGTTCTGTAATTATTGTAAAAGGAAGTGTAAAAAAGCTTGTTTTGATTGGAAGAGGTGTTGTAGCAATTTTCAAGGGAGAGCAAAAATATTTTGATTATGTTGCTTGTACTTATCCAGAAGGCTTGATTGGAGAAAACGTGTTATATCTAAACCACGAGGATATTGAAGAAGTAATTCAAAAAGGGTTTCAAGATGAAGATGATTTCAGAATGCAAAAAAGTTTAAAAGAACATTTGGATGGATTATTAAAAATAGAAAATGAGTCATAAAACTTTTGCTTTCTGGACAGGGAGGTGTGATTCATGGCAAATAAAAATCAAGCTGCTATTTCATCTGCAAAATATGAAATTAATCAAGCAAACTATAGGATTTCAGAGTGTCAAAATGAAATTCAGGGATTAGAAAAGAAAATTGAGCGTTTGGAAGGTGCAAAACAGAAACTGCAGACTTATAAACTCAATATAGAGTCGGAGAAATTTGACATTACGCAAAAACTTTCATGTAGCAGTTGGAAAGGATCTAATAAAGAAGAGTATGAAGGAATTGCTGAGGAACAGCTTAAACCTTGTTATCAAACATATTATGATGAAACTGATCAAGCCGTAGATGCGATTATGGATGAAATCACAAGATTGGAAAATCAGATTTATGATCAAGAAGGAGTGATTGGCTGGCTAAAAAGTCAGATTAACTCTTTGGGAAATTATATTGAAACATTGCTTAATTAGGTAAGGGGGACTGTCAATGATTGAATTAAATAAATTAACTTATAATTCGAATGTGTCAGCGTTATCTGTAGTCAGCCAAGGTATTAAAAAAAGTAAAGAACAACCGGAAATTACAGGAAATATGAAATCTTTAGCAGCATTTTTAGAAACCTATCAGACTTTATCAGAACTGTTTGGAAGTTATAAAACTTTATTGCAGGAAGATGTGGGAAAACTACAAGATGTCAGTACCTGTATGACTTATGCAGAACAATCCTTAATAAAACGATAGACATTTAGCGGTTGGAACATATAGAATTTGAAAAGAAGCACCCAAGGAGGAGGTGTGTTATGGGATACCATGTGAAAATTGAAGAGTTGTTGGAAGTACAAAATCAGATGATTAGCCAGTTGAGTGAATGGGGAACACAATTAGAGACGGTTTATCAGGCATTAGAAACGATTGTAGTAACACCATGCATCCAAGGGGAAACCGGGAAAAGCATACAGAATTATATACAAGAAGTACATATTCCTGTGATTGGATCACTACAGCAACTCTTAACTGAGTTTCAGGTACGTCTTTCGGTATATGCAGAGGGATATTATGGAATTGATTCTTCTTATGAGGCTGAGATTCCACAAGAAATATTGGAGGAACAACAGCAAGTATTGGAGAATGGACGGGAGGACTTTGAAAATTTACGGGAAGAAATTAATAGCGTCATTTCCAGTGTTAGTGATATTGTTTCAGTTGTCCAGCCTTCAGGTTTGGCATTAGTACTTTCTTATCAGTTGATGGAAAGTCGTGTTAAAACTTTAAACAGTGACATTGGTGATTATGAGGAAACACATCAAAATGATACGCAGAATATGAACTCTATGCTGGAGTCTATAAGGTCTATTTTGATAGCAAGAACAGGAAGTCCTGCTATATCAGTAACCAATTATCAGGCTGGTTCTATTGCAATGCTACCGTCATATCAAAGGCTGCAGATGGAATATGAAGCAAGTGGAAATTTTGTAGCTCAGAACATAGCTCAGTACGAAGCTGCAATGAAAAAGTTTGAAGATAAAATGAACGATAAACTTGCTGATGATAGGAAAGCAGAAGGATTAAAACAATTTCTTTCAGGCATCGTATCTGTAACGGTGGGAACAGCACTGATTTTCGCAACTGCGGGTGCGGCTACCCCTATTGTGCTTAGTGCAGCTGTTGTAGGAGGAACATCTACATTATATGGATTATCGAATGCAACAGAAGGAATGAACAATATATCCCTGGGTTTTTCCGGTGATGGATTTGCAGTAGCAGAAAACCCTATCCGTGATACACTGTTTGCAGGAAATCCGGATTTATATTATACTATAGGAAATGCCAGTACTATGATTTCGGCAATGGCATTACCGATGAGTGGTATTTTAAAAGGGGCAACAGGTGCTGCAAAATTTAAAACTATCGCCGTAGATGGTGGAAGGATATTGATTGGCAATGTGGCAGAAGATAAGGCTTATGATGTAATCTACCAAAGTACAGACAGCCGTATATTGGCAATGCTGGGAAGCAATGTGGTAGAAGGGGTTCTATCAGGAAACCCAGTGAATAGTTCGGTATCGGAAATTGGAGATGTAGCGAGAAAACCGGATATTATAAAGCAGACAAGTAATAAAGTAGATAATCTATCTAATTATATTACTGAGGAAATTCGTAAATCTGACAATTTTACAACATTAAGAAAAGTCACAGCCGAAGAAACTAATTCTTGGTGGAAAAATGTAATGGGATATGATAATCCACCATATAAACCAGGGACAATTGTTAAAGAAATAGAATTAACAAAAGATTCAACATTTGTTAGAGTGTATGATGGAGAAGTATCAGGTATGTATGGAGGCTGGGTTATGAAAGCAGAAGATATTGCAGGATTAACACCTAAGCAAATACAAGATAAATTTGCCTTACCATCTGTCCCTAAATATGTAGTAGATGTAAAACTCACAAAAGGAACAACTATTAGAACGGGAATAGTTAATCCGCTTGAAGGATGGGGAAATGGTGGAGGAGTACAATATGACTTAATGGGAAAAAGAATAGGTGAATTTTTAAATCCACGAGAATTACCATAATAGGAGTAGAAGAAATGAATAATATAATTAAAATTAACAAAAATGAATTACGTATTGATAAAAAAATAATGGAATTTAAGTATGATATTAGAGATGCTAAGGTGATTGACAATCAAATCATTGTATTATTATCAATACCATTTAATGTTGATGAAATAGATAATATATATGCAGTATCGTTAGATTGTAAAATTACTTGGAAAGTAGAAAGTTTAAGTATAATAAATCCTAACGGAAATAATCTACCATATGAGAATATGTTTTTTAATAATGGAGAGTTAACGGCAACAGATTTTTATGGTAGAAGATATTTTATAAATATTGCAGATGGAACAATAGAAAAAAGAGATATAGTGAAGTAAAATCTACAAATGTCTCTTTGAAGACTATAAGGAATATCGGGGATAAAACGGTCTAAACAAATGTCCGTATCCCAGTAGGGCCACAGACACCGGATTATTCAAGAGGTTGAAATAAGTATATTATAGCGGTATCAAACCATGATATCAATAGAAAGGAAATGTGAGATAACTAAATGTCCAATTATTCTACAAGAATGTTACAAATGTTAAAGTTTTTAAAAGCGAATATGTGCATTTTTATAAGGAAAAACAAATTGATTTTTTCTTTTTTTATAATATCTATAGTGGTTATTTCATCATATTTTTTAACGATGGATTGGCCTGAAATTTTTAAAGGAGCAGAACTATGGTTTGACTTTTTATTCCAACTATCTGTTGGTTATATAATAAATTTCATGTTTTATGTGACACAAGTTTATGTCCCTAATAATAGGAAAGAGGCTGTTGCAAGAAAAAATGTTTCTGTGCGATTGGAACAAATTGTAAGGTATATGCGAGATAATATATCGTCTCTTTCAAAGATTTATTTAGAAAATCATAAAAGTGATACTTATACAGAGGAAGAATTATTTAACGTGCTGTGTAAATTACGATTTTCAGATAATGTTAAGGTATTAGATACTGCCAGAACTACTCGAGAGAACCTTGTTTATTTTACGGTAAGAGAGTGGATTAGAGAATGCATTTATAAAACGGAAGATGAGATTGATAAATTATATAGATATTATTCATTCTATATTTCCGAAGAACTCATGAGAATTCTTGAAAAAATTTTACATTCAAATTATCATTCGTTTATGAGAACATTGTTAGTTGCTCCTAATGACGTTGATTTTAGTCAATGCACTAATTTTCTTTTTGAATATTATATGTTAATATGCGAATTAGAAAACGTTAATAAGAAAGATTATTTAATAGATGTAAAATAGAGAGTAATGCGAATGGAATGATTAATGAGTAATCCAATGCAATAGTGTTTCTCTAAAAGTAGGATAGCATATACAGTCGCTCATATTTTTTCAACGCCGAATGATAAGAAAAAAATACACCAATTTCCTGTTCTTGGACGGAAATGCAACCATAGATGATCTACTAGATGAGATTAAAAATATGCTAAATTAAGCTTTATTACATAAATAGAAATGGATCTAACCAATCTCTGAGTATAACGGTTGAAAAATACAGAGTTTGAAAAGAAGCACCCAAGGAGGAGGTGTGTTATGGGATACCATGTGAAAATCGAAGAGTTGTTGGAAGTACAAAATCAGATGATTAGTCAGTTAAGCGAATGGGGGACACAATTAGAGTCCGTTTATCAGACATTAGAAACGATTGTAGTAACACCATGTATCCAAGGAGAAACAGGGAAAAGCATACAGAATTATATACAAGAAGTACATATTCCTGTGATTGGATCACTACAACAACTATTAACAGAGTTTCAGGTACGTCTTTCGGTATATGCAGAGGGATATTATGGAATTGATTCTTCTTATGAGGCTGAGATTCCACAAGAAATATTGGAGGAACAACAGCAAGTATTGGAGAATGGGCGGGAGGACTTTGAAAATTTACGGGAAGAAATTAATAGCGTCATTTCCAGCGTTAGTGATATTGTTTCAGTTGTTCAGCCTTCAGGTTTGTCGTTAGTACTTTCTTATCAGTTGCTGGAAAGTCGTGTTAAAACTTTAAACAGTGACATTGGTGATTATGAGGAAACACATCAAAATGATACGCAGAATATGGACTCTATGCTGGAGTCTATAAGGTCTATTTTGATAGCAAGAACAGGAAGTCCTGCTATATCAGTAACCAATTATCAGGCTGGTTCTATTGCAATGCTACCGTCATATCAAAGGCTGCAGATGGGATATGAAGCAAGTGGAAATTTTGTAGCTCAGAACATAGCTCAGTACGAAGCTGCAATGAAAAAGTTTGAAGATAAAATGAACGATAAACTTGCTGATGATAGGAAAGCGGAAGGATTAAAACAATTTCTTGCAGGCATCGTATCTGTAACGGTGGGAACAGCACTGATTTTCGCAACTGCGGGTGCGGCTACCCCTATTGTGCTTAGTGCAGCTGTTGTAGGAGGAACATCTACATTATATGGATTATCGAATGCAACAGAAGGAATGAACAATATATCCCTGGGTTTTTCCGGTGATGGATTTACAGTAGCAGAAAACCCTATCCGTGATACACTGTTTGCAGGAAATCCGGAATTATATTATACTATAGGAAATGCCAGTACTATGATTTCTGCAATGGCATTACCGATGAGTGGCATCTTAAAAGGAGCAACAGGTGCTACAAAATTTAAAGCTATCGCCGTAGATGGTGGAAGGATATTGATTGGTAATGTAGCAGAGGATAAAGTTTATGATGCAATCTATCAAAGTACAGACAGCCGTATATTGGCAATGTTGGGAAGCAATATGATAGAAGGAGTTCTATCAGGAAACCCAGTGAATAGTTCGGTATCGGAAATCGGAGATGTGGCGAGAAAGACGGACATAGAAGAACTGGGAGATAAGGTGAATGAGCATCTGACAATTAAAAAAGTGAATGTGGATGACTTGATAGATTTGCAGAGAAAAGGCTTTGAGGGGGTAAGTAAAGCTGATAGTATAATAGATGGATTAAAAGTTGTTGATGGTAAGGTGAATGGAAAAATACCAGTAGATGATTTTAAGAAGATAAGAGCAGAGTCCATACAAAACATTAATTCAGACACAATAACTTTAGGTAAATATAAGCCAACAGTAAAGCCTGATGGAACATTAGACTGGACAATTCCAGGAAATGATTCATATACAGTAATGGCAGGAGATACAACGTATTTTAGCCTAGGAAATGATTGGGATGTAATAAAAGCTAAGTATAATATAACTGATGATGATATGTTTGATTTATTTAATGTACCAGCATTAGATGATGCTGTAAAGTCGGGAAAGGAAATTAGATATTCACATCATCCAGAACAGTATGGAGATTGTGCCCTATTAAAAGAATGGGAATATTTAAAGAGTGAATATGGGTTTAAAAGATTAATTAAAGAAGGAGAGTTTTGGTATGCAATTAAATGATACGCAAAAAATGGCAATTAATGTTTCAGATTATTTAGAAAAGAATTTAGCAGGTAAAATTGGAAGTTGTGATATTTTTAATGTAATAGATGATAGAAATTATAGAGCATTTAGCATTAGATTTAAAGCATATGATTATTTTATTGTACTGTTTAACTATGATAAAGGCGTAATTGGATGTAGTATTCAATATGGAGAAAATTCTTTTATTAGTCTTGAAAATAGTCAAAAATGGTATGAAAAAGCTGATTTTGATGTTTTCTGCAAAGAGCTTAAAAAGCAATTAGAATTAAGAATACCAGATAAGTTTTTAGAGGCTAATGGTTGGAAATAGAATGCATAATTTAGAGGTAGATAACTTCATAAAAAGAATTAACATTAGAATATAGTTAAATCAGTAAGAGTAGGCAAATTTAATACTGCATAATATTAATAATGAAGTAAGATACTTAAATGAACTAGCTGAAAATAAGCAAGCTAGTTCATTTTTTAGCACTTTACAGATTCAAAGCTCTAAGAAAGGAACTCCTAGGAATCCAGTTTTCCGACAATAATATAAGAGAAAGATTTCAGAAAGAAAAACTAAGATATAAGTATTATTGTGTGTAATGAGAAGGCTTAATAGCATCATCTATGGAATGATGAGGAATAAAACCAAATATGTAATGCCTAATATAGAAATAAAAGAAGTAGAATGATAAAATAAGGTTAAAAAAGTAGCTACATAACACTAAAAATAAAAAGACAGACTATGCCCCAAGGGGGTAAGTAACCCCAAATCCAAGTTGTATAATCCAGTAGATTTTAATGGAACAGTTAAAGTTAATGGTGAAGTAAGGGATGTAAGTAGAAGAGTTTATCAACGGGGAGATATTGATATAAATTATTTTGACGAGAACACTGGATTAACTAACTTAGAAAGAATGAAAAAAGGAAAACCACCAATAGGTAGTGATGGTAATCCAATACAATTACATCATATAACTCAACAAGAAGCAGGATCAATGGTAGAAATATTAGAGGTTACTCATCAAGAATACTATAGTCAATTACATGGATTGGTAGGAAAGGGTGAGAGTTTTAGAAATAATCCTATATTAGAAAAGCAATATAATAATTTTCGAAGCAAGTATTGGAAATGGAGATATAAACAATTTATTAAATAAATATGGAGGATTAAAGAATGAAGGAAGAAATTCAAAAACTAATAGAAGAATATTCAGAAGATGCGGTTTTTACGGGAAAACTTTCTAGTGATGATATTATTGAAAGTGCTATAACAGAGTTAGGAGTTGATATACCTAACGATTATAGATGGTTTCTAAAAAACTATGGGCAAGGAGGAATTGGCGGAGTAGAAATTCTAGGTATATCAAAAATCAATAAAGCAATGTTTAAAGATAAAACATTAGAATATAGAAATTATGGATTACCAAATAATTTAATAGTAATAGAAAATTGTGATGAATGGTTATATTGTATAGATGTAGATACTGAGAAGGTAGTTTCATGGGATAGAATAAATGGAGTACTGGGTGAAAGATATGCTACATTTTTAGAATTTTTGATTGATAGATTCAATGATGAAATAGAAAATATGTAATTTTACTTAATTGGGAGAATACAGAGAAATGGGTAGAGGAATATAAAGAAACAATGGACAAAAATAAACCCTCTGAAAAGTTAGTGGAACAGACTCTGGAACTGATGAAACATGAAATTGAGTCACAGAGAAAAGGTAAGAAAAAATGTTAAAAAATAGGATGAAATTTGTTGCGTTTGAGTCTTATTTTTTCCTTTCTACTGTCGGGTTGCTCTACAAAGAAAACTAGACAAGAGCGGGAAAGTAATGGCATCATTTCCAGTGTTAGTGACATTGTTTCAGTTGTTCAGCCTTCAGGTTTGTCGTTAGTACTTTCTTATCAGTTGATGGAAAGTCGTGTTAAAATTTTAAACAGTGACATTAGTGATTATGAGGAAACACATCAAAATGATATGCAGAATATGGACTCTATGTTGGAGTCTATAAGGTCGATTTTGATAAAAGCTTATATCAGGTGAATCGTTTGCTTCAAGTGGAGGGACGATTTGGCGTTTTGAAATATCCTTCTGATTAGTTTTAATGTGTTAGTTACTAAGGACAAAACCTTTGAAAATTAGGTTTTGTCCTTGTTTATATGTAAACGCAAAATAACAGATTTATATTCTTGCTTTTTTCTTGCGATTCGATTAGAAGGATTTATTCTAAACGCTACAACCTTTCCAGAACTGGTAAAGTGTGGAAGAATAGAAATTCTTTAGTAGAAGTATTATGGCAAAATAAAAAACTGGAAATATATTTGGAGAAGAGCAGATTGGGTATGTAGAACAGGGGATTTGCAAAAAATAGAAGAGAAGTGAAAATATGAGTTGTTCAAGGCTTTGACCGCATCTAGTGCATTTCGTAAGAATAACATAAGCGACCGAAGCCTTATAAACTCGCTACTTTTTCTCCTTATCCGCGATTGCATAAGGAGAAAAATACATAGTCCATATATGATATAGAAGATAAAGAAAATTATCCTGCAAAAAACTCTATGGTTTCGACAGATTGGACGTTCAGAATTGAGCGTTCCATTTGTTTAAAAAAACTTTGTATAGATGGTTAATCCAAAAAGTAAGATAGAAATAATGTAAACAGGAAGAAAGGCAAATAGTTGTTTTTCCTTTTCTTCATACGTGTTAGACAACGGAATGAGTTTATACATTTTTAAAACGGTATGCCGAATCCAAAATAATTGAAGTATAAACAAAAAAGGCCAACCAATTATGTTCATTGAATAAAGCAAGTTCTGTGAGTTAGTACTTATTTTCTCCAAAAGCGAATAATCAACGAATGCTAAACCAGCAATAGCAAAAATATCTGCTACAATCTTCAAAGTAAAATATTTCATACTCATTAGGTTAGAAAATACAGATTGTTGTTTATTCCAACCACGTACAATAAAAATAATGCACAGTAATACTAAAATTATAGATAACTGTATCATTGTGTTCCGCATAGGGATATAAAAAATGGCATTCAAATCAGTAACCGAATGAATAGTATTCCGTTTTATAAAATTCACAAAATTTATTGCCATAGATACATAAATCAAAATCATGGCAAATTGGGTTATTCTTTTAGATTTCCAACGCATATTTTTTATTGCGACACTATCTATTTTGTACATTGGAGCAAATGATACTTTTATATCATATTTGGGATTAATTTGTCGAATTATAGTCTCCTGAATATATTGTTTCGCACTATTAGAAGAGTTTTTAGAAAATAATTCATAAATTGTCAAACCAATAGTTATTATATTCAAACATATTGAAATGATTTCCTGCATAAGTTTCCCTCCTGATACGACATTATATCACATTTTTATCCTATAATACATACTCTGATTTCAACAATATTGAAAGTTTAGTTTTAGAAATTTTTATTCTAAATATTGGTTTTAGAAGTTAAATTTTGCTATGATTTATAGTATTTGCATAAATCAGTACAACACTGAAGAAACGATTAATATTCTCAACTATCGGTAAAACAAGCATTTGTCCGATAGTTGGAGATGACACATTATATTTATTTTCAATACTTCTTTTTTTTTTTATTGACATATTTTCATTGCAATCATATAATAATTATAGAGACAGGAATTCTGTCATCGAAAATATTGTTCGCCCACCGTTGGCGGCTTATAAGTGATCGGTTTGAAAATATTGTTCGCTCACCGGAAGCGTCTAATAAATATCCGGCTCGAAAATTTCAGCCCTGTCGCATGGCAGGGCTTATTTTATAGGTGATAAGCATGATATATCAAGAAGGATACGTTTACCATATTAAAGATGAATATTTTGAAAAAGTACAGGATAACAACTTAATGCAGAATAAAGAAGGCGGTACATATCCAATGTCATTAAGTTAAGATATTAAAAATGTATTCTCTTATAGAGCAAGGTATATAGAAAAATGTACCCTGCTCTTTTTTTGTGATTTTTTGTGATTTAAAAAAATGGTTGACAAATACCAAAAAAATTGCGGCGAAGCCCCTTGTTTATAGGAGGTGACGTCGTGAATACACACGCTAATGAACTTAAAAATTGTTTACTAAAGATTATTGATGAAATGGCGCT
>SKES01000123.1_pt1 | contig 79417 bp, 78 predicted proteins | sample 4826851 | NCBI WGS metagenome assembly SKES01 (sample SAMN11008803, study PRJNA524170) | human gut metagenome | biome: Human fecal sample; material: Feces; isolation source: fecal sample from pouch patient p52 | host: Homo sapiens | place: Israel: Tel-Aviv | collected 2016-09-04 | reverse complement strand
CTCCTGCTGCATCCTTCACAGTTTGGGATTTCATCCATGTGAGAGCGGATGATTTCACCGCAAGCTTCGTATGCGCTTATAAATGATTCCGCTGTATCATTTGCAATTTCATCTAACTTGTCACACGGTTTCTCTACCATCATTCTCTCAGCAAATTTAATTTTTTCATTTATCTCTTCCAAAATCTTCTCTAGTACGTTCATGTTATCCCTCTTTTCTTGATATCCTGTTAAATTCCTCTCTAAATCTTTCAACAACCCACGATTTTTCATAGTCATGTTCATCTGCAAATTCTTGAATATCTTGTATCACATGTTCTGCAAGGCTTTTCATTTCCTTTACAGCTTGGTTATAAATTGCATCACCCATCACTCTACCTCCAACAAATCTGCATTATCAAAAATATTTCCAAACACTTCAAACTCGCTTCTCTTAATGTAAAAATCTGCCAATGGCATTGGAAGACAAAACGGTTCGCATTTACTCAATGCGTCTGTTTCAATTACTTCTGTGTGCCATCCAACGACTCTATCCACGGTTTCTAATGTATCTACATCAATTACATTAAATTCTCCAAACACAACTTTTGCTAAATCATCATCGTTCTTATGCCCTCTTAGAATATCATTCTCCCAAATCTCCTTGTCGTTCTTGTCAGTAAATCCGGTGTGCCGACAGAGAGTGTCTGGGGCGATTTCAATCCATTCATTCTCTCTTTCATCATATCCGATAGCTTCTGTTAATATTGGAAGAATATAATGATGTTTTCTGCAAAATACATAATATCCCTCTATCCATTCTCCATTATCTTTTCTCTTTGCTTTAAAAATGTTTTCTCTATTCACAATTACTCATCCTAAATCCACGCCCACACAATAGCACCTAACAAGGCTATCAGATGCACACACAAAAATGCTTTACCGAGTATCTTAAAGGTTTTCTCCAGCGCGTCATCACCGTCATACAATGTCAAGTCATTTTCCAATACCTGGATCCATGCCATAATGTATAAGTATATGCCGCATACCGCTGTTCCGATCCGTATTAAAAGTTTTATATCTTCCAAGCTGTTCACTCCAATCTAATCCTCATCATTATTCCTTACGCAAACCGTAACTGATCCTGGCTATCATCAATCCGTATGTTCGGTATCCGTTCTCCAACCCTTAAATATGGACAATTTGCTTCTACTAATTTTTGCGCCATTATCGGAACCACACTATTCCCTATTCTTGCCACTTGTTTCGCGATTGGATATTTCCTCCAGTTATAATCCCGATCAATAATATAGTCTTTCGGAAATCCCTGCATTAGTTTAAGCTCCTCTGGTTTTAGCATCCTTAGAAAAATATCCTTTAGTATATACTGCTCATCTTCAATATCTAAAATAGCATTTACAAGTCCGAATCGATCTTTTGTAGTAATTGTTGCAAGCGGCTCTGTAAGCGTTTGTCCCCCTCCGGATCCGTAGTACTTAATCAGGAATGCGGATATCAGACCGAAATGTCCTGGCGATGTCGTTATTGTGTGCAAGGGATCATCGCATCCTTGACCAATTCCACTCTTGTAGAACTTTGTAATAAAAGCTGTTACTAAACCATATCTATTTGATGTATCTATTGTTTTAATCGGTTCTGTTAACACTTGCCCTCTTGCATCTCCATCTTTTGTTTCTCCATGGTATTGGATCATAAATGTGACAGCTTCTTTATTCCTCACAATATAAGGAGTTGGATTATCTAACACATATTTTCTTATTCCGTTTGCAATCCTTTTCATAGTTGCTTCTGCTAGTGGCTTCGGTCTGTCGAATATCGATTTCCCCAGATCGGACCAGTCAATATATTCTCCGCACTCCAACCACTTTGGCTGTTTATCGCTGAAATGTGTTTGATTTGTCCACACAATGTTCTTTCCATCCCTCCGGAAAATCGCATACCATCGCTTCCGGGTAGTAGGCGCCCCGTAGTCTGCCGCAATAAGCTCCCGACAGTCAAAAATATAACCAAGACTCTGCATTGCTGTGATAAATTTTTTATAGTCTTCCCCACGTCGTTCCTTAATCGGATGCCCGTTTTCATCCAAAGGTCCCCATTGCTGAATCTCTTCCACATTTTCCATGATAATCACATCAGGAAGAATTGCTTTTGCGTGTTTGTATACCGCCCAAGGCAAAATTCGAAGCCCTTTTTCCCTCGGTTTCCCACCTTTCGCCTTACTGTGGCTGGTGCAATCTGGACTCGCCCACATCAATGAAACATGCTTTCCTTGCACATATTTCTTCAAATCCACCTTGAAGATATCTTCTGTGAGATGCAATGTTTTCGGATGGTTTGTCTTGTGCATCAAAATTGCATCCGGATCATGGTTAATTGCAATATCTACTTGCCTTCCAAGTGCCATCTCTATCCCTACGCTTGCTCCGCCTCCGCCAGCGAAACAGTCGATTATCAAATCATCCATCTTTATTACCTCTTCTCCGCTACAAACTGTCCGCATCTTGCCTTCCCGCCTTTGCAAGTGCCGCCATTTAACTGCTGCCATCTACAAGCTTCGCAACCTTTATAGCTTTTCTTCGTCACTTTCTTTATTCTATCCATTCTCTTATCTACCTCGTCTCGAAAGGAGCTGCACGGCTCTTCTGGCCATGTGTAATCTTCCATGTTCCCTCTCACAGTATCGATCACCTCCCAATAGCACTTTCAATCCTCTGTACAGCTGATTTATTAAGTCTTTCAATCAAATCCACATATTCTTTCAAGTCGATGCTCATACCGTCCATAAAGTCAAGCTGAGAAAGAGTCATATATCTGTCCACCGCCTGCCGGATGCTTCCGTAATATCCATACGTTCTGACAGATTCTTTCGATTCGCCATCCTTTGTCTTCCCGGAATACCTCTGTCTCAATGTGTAATTTAATGGATCTATCTCGATAAAATATCCATCCTGTAATTTAATCTCTACCATTTATCTTTCCTCCTCTACTGCCACTATCCTATATCCGCATATCTTCCCGCTATTCTGCCTCAATTTCCTAGCGCGCACTGTTGATTCTGTAGTATGTAATTTTCTTGCTAAGATAGTTGCTGATTCTTCCACGCAAAGAGGCAATTCAAATCGATCTGCAGTCACTGCCATCCATAGCATAGGATCACTCCTTCCATAAATTAATTACCGGAGTCCATGCAATTAATAAGGATTTTATAAAATCAAGCATCTCTTTGTCTGACTGATATTTCTTAGCGATCGCCTTGATTGATGCGTTATACTGTTTATAATCTTGATTCTCTCTAAAGTCCTTATAGGCTTTCCAGAAAGAATTTTGAATATCTGTTATTTTCTCGTGCATATTTACTCCTTTTCGTAACAAAGTATCAAATATTTCGTATTAGTAACAAACGCTTGCTACCTGCTCAAACCCGCATGGTTGACGGCTTTTCAAGCTATGGTAACAAAGTAACAATGATTTTTACCCTATATAGGGATTTCATATTTCTTGGATTTCTCACACAAAACGCTCTTATATATAGCGCGTTTTTCCGTTGTTACCTTGTTACTTTGCTACCTTTTTTATTGAAATGGCAACTCCTCTTGTGTCTCATCGATGCTCGCGAATCCATCATCATCCACATTTTCTTCCGGATTCAGTTGTAAGAACACACACCTCGAGTTTTTCCCGTCAATCTTCTTCTGCTTTGTATGATTTCCTTTGCTGTCCTGCTGGATAATTCCTTTCTTCGCCGCCCACGAAAGAAAAGACTTTTTAGAAAATCCACCATCTTTGCAAATCTGGTCAAACGCAGAATTGTAAAATATTGCATATCCATTCTCAACAATTCCCCACTTTTCGCAGCTCGTCATTGCATCAAACCGATGTCCATTCATTGCCACCTTATCCTGGATGAAATGATAACAGCGCTCATTATCTGAAAGCTCGTTTCGGTCTATAAGCACCTTTTTCGCCTCTTCCACGGAAATATATTGTCCATCCTTAAATATATAGTCTGTGGCGATTTTATCCGCTGTAAGAACGATAGAAAGCGAAATACTCTGCTTCTGCATCTTGTCCGTATCTAAAAGTTGTTTTTGAAATTCTTTCTGAATAGAACGAATCTCGTCCTCACCGAGTTCCTTTATAATCTCCACAAACTCTTTCCCTGCATGTCCATAATTTTTCTTCACTGTTTCTGCCGTCTTCTGTGGATCTTGATATATTTTCTCACCGCACTCAACCTCTAAGATTCTGTTAATTGCTCCGCCTTGATTAACATAACTGCTTAATGGCCGTTCTCCATTGCAGATCATCACGTTTCTCCAGCGGTTTTCTCGATTGATTCCAAGTTCTTTATTGGACCGGCTCTTTCCTTTCCCGGAACACAGATCATAAACAATTCCTTCAAAATTATCCCTGATTCTCGCTGAGGTTTTACTTGTATCATCGAGAAACATCGGGAGATGATTCAGCATATCCGCCTTTGCTTCCAGCGCAACATCTGTAGTTTTAAAATCTCCAATATATCTGCTCTCATCTGGATTCGCCCACACGGAAGCAGCGACCATCAAAGATACTGTCTTTCCTCCCTCTGTTTCTCCCCATAAGTCCACGAAAAACGGGAGCCCGCCAAGAACTTGCACTAATACACTGGAAAATGATGCAGCTAATAGAAATTTCACTTCCATCCTGCCAGATGCTCGAAGCTCCCGGACATGCCTTAGCCACACATCAAAGCTTCCGTGCTCTGAAACACTCTCAAAAGCTTGTTTGAAGCGATTATCACCATCAAAGATAATGTCTGTATCATAGGGGATAAACTGATCGTTAATCCATCCTAGTTTACTTGTGGAGTATTGCACATCTATGTAGTCATCATTTCCATTTTCCACGTCAGCGAGATACTTGACCAACAGCTTTGCATTTTCTGATGTGACAGATATTCCTCTTCCAGACAGCGCTACAATCTTATTCGCCGATGTAATCATTGTCTTTGGCACAACAATGTCCTGCCATTGATTATTTCGTTTGTATGCCAACTTGATCTGCTCTTCTCCAGTCTCGAGATTACGTAGCCTCTCCACTGGCAGAATCGGGTGATAGCAGGCTACCTCATCAACTCTTCCGGAATTCTGAGCAAAGACTCCTCGATCATCTGCTATCCATGCACCGCAATACATCCGATCATGAGATCCCGTGAAATTGGTGTAATTATCCACTGTGCAGACAGTTCTATTTTCCTGCTCCTGCCTTTTCATTTCTCGATCAGCCTGATTATACCCTTTCATTATTTCTTCAAAATCCGACTTAACTCCTAGCTGTTTAGCTCTTCTGGTAAGTTGGACTTTTGTTTTTGACCGGAGAATCGGATCTTCCATCTCAAACAGCTCGATAAAAACTTCATCATCTAATATACTGTCTGCATCGAATTCGCTCATTTCTTTCACATTCTCACCTCCTCGCTATTCAAAATATCATGCAAGTACAACTGATATTGCAGAGCATTGCAACAGTCACACCAAACCTCACTGAATGGCTCTGATCGATTCATATAGTCGCGATACACATCAATCAGTACATTATTAAGCTCTCTTCTTTTTTTAAGTTTATCTTGTTCTTTTTTTCTCTGATCTGCTTTCTTTTTACTCCTATATATAGATAGCTTCGAATGAAATGTTGGCTTTTCATAGGTTCCCCCAAGGCTTTGGAAAGCCTCTTTAAAGTCAACCTGGTCCATCAGCTGAACAAACGTGAATATATCTCCATTTGCCCCACACCCAAAGCAATGAAAGCTATCTTGATAGATTTTTAATGATGCTCCCCGATCCCCTTGGTGGAATGGGCAGTGAATAAATCCCGCCCGATCCACTTGGAATCCGTACCGCTCTGCAATTTCCCTCATGCTGTATGTTTTCTTAATCTCTTCCTTATTCATCTTTCCTGCCTAACAATTCAATGATTTTCTTTCCGGTGTCTTTTTTCTCGCAAAATTCAAATCTCACATTGTATCGATCCCTGATAGTGCAAAGAGATTTGTAGAGCTGATTTCCGTCCACTGCCTTTGTTGACACCACATATCTTTCCTTTTTTCCATTTACAGTCCGAAAACGTACTTCATGTTTCCGTGGATTTTTCCAAAAATAAACATCTTCAATGTTATTTATGCCTTGTCCGTGTTCAACCAATATAATGAGTTGTATTCCCGCATCCATTGCTCTAAGCAGCTCTCTCTTAAACCTTTCATGTTGCTGGCAAACATTTCCGCAAAGCTCCTGTAGGTTTTGTTTTCTGTCAATGATCAGCCGGGGATTGTCCAAAGACATGTAATCCCCAACTAATAACTTACTAGAAAAGTATTTGACTCCACTCTCATCAAAAGTCTTTACAATTTTCCTAATTGCTCTTGCCTTTTCCCGGCTATCAATTTGTATATCCATCTATTCCACCTCTATGCAAACGGAAGTTCTTCATCGATTCCATCAGGAATATTCATAAATCCATCCCCTGCGGAAGTTGAATTTGGATGATATCCGTTAAGATGATTCTTATATGCTTGTGTTTCCGACATATCTGGCACTTGTGCATCTTTTACTTTGTCAGCAGACGTAAACCATCTAAGAACTCTTTTCTCGATTTCTTTTCCGTTGTAATAATCCATTTGCGGTCCGAACACTCCACCAATTGCTTTATTTTTAAACTGTTGCTCGAAGTTGTCTCCCCATTGCACTTCCATTTTGTTGGAATGCTCTACGCAAGTAATGAATGTTTTAAATGACCTGCTACAATTTCCATCAGCATCCTCTGTCAAGATGTACTGAGTCGCTTGATTTGGCCATTTTTTATCCGGTCTGATATCATCTCTAAACATTTTTTCAAAGTATCCTGGCTGCTTATCATTCTTTGCAAAATCGAAAGAAATTCTGATCATATCTTTCCCATTCTTGGACTTCATCTCCGTAACATCCTTAATTACCATGATATGTCCTCCAAGTTCTACCGGAGTAAAATCTCCTTGTGCTTTTGTATTATCAAAATTATTTGGCTTTCTCATATTTAAAATTCCTCCAATGCTTTAATTACTTCTACGATGTCATTATTGATTTCCATCTGCTCAAATGCCCCAAAAGGTGATTTTGCAGTGCTGTTGTTGGCTTGCGTCTCAAATTTGTATTGTCCGTCTACACATTTACTAAGCAGAACAGTTGTGAATTTGCTTTCCAACACAATCTTGTCCAATTTCTTTCCAGATGTCTTGATTCTAGTAAACATGTACCCATTTTCATCATGGTCTGTCTGTGTGTGAGCAGTAAAAATAACTGTCAGATCATCCCTGTATTCGTATGCCTCATTCACCAAATCCCACACGCATGCTGCAAGGTCGACCCACTTGTCGTACCCTTTCTCTTTACTTCTACGCATTTCATCAGCGATCATGAGACCGTTAATGGTGTCCACAACGACTACTTTAATATGCTGCCACTTTTCCCCCTTATCAATTTTCTGAAGTGTCTGCTGCACAACCTGTGCGAAATCTGTTTTAATGTAATTCTGATTCGTCGAATTGTATTGATCTCGCCACCCCTTCCATGACAACCCCTTCTTGTCGCAATCCAGATACATTGTTGTCTTTGGATCTAAATTTCTCATGCTTGTTGTTTTTCCGGATCCTGATTCTCCCATAATACAAATTACTTTACTCATCTTCTAATCTTCCTTATCGAATACCACGCGATCTACTGATTCTAAAATAATTAAGCTAGCCAGTTCTTTCATTGACAGCGTACTTTCGTTGTAAATATCAACCAGTGCATTGTACGCATCATCCGAAATTCGAATCACTGGTTGACCTTTCGCATATTCCTTTCTTCTTGCTGGAATATGAATTTTCCCATCTCTCTTCATAACTTCCTCCTACTTAATCTGAATATTTTTCCCTTCAACAAGTCGCGCTCCCTGCAAATCAATCCCTTCTTTCAGAGCCTTTTTGATTTTTGTCTTATCAGCTGTCGGCTCTGCATATTTAAGATAATCATCATCTATCTTTGAAATATCCGTAACTTCCACACTTTCCGACTTCCGGAAGGCGATTTTTACCTTGCTTGTCTCAAATTTCTGCCCTGCAAGTGCGACTGATAAGTAATTTTTCAGGGATGCCGCTCTGTTTTCCGCTGCCTTTTGGCGCTGTGCAAATACCTCTTTTTCCTTTTTAAGCACCTCCGCATCCGCTAGGAGATTCTTAATCCACAAAGCGATTCCCTCAACCTTCTCATCACGCTCCATTTCTAGTTTAGCTAATTCTTCAAGTGCCTTTTCACTGAGAATTTCCCCTGTTTCCGCATCGATTCCTCTTTCAAATGCCGCTACAATCGACTCGTTAATTTCATATAAATTTGCCATTATTGTTCTTCCTCCTCTGTTTTTTCTATTCCAAGAATTGCCAACATTGTTTTCTCGACTGTTGTCATATATCCGTCATTATCAAAACTATTGATGTACCGCTCCACCGCTCGAATTAGCCCTACTGCCTCCTCTGCCGGTATATCATCATTAAATTCCCATTTTTTCATCTATGCTTCCTCCAATCTTTCTATCAAATGAGCCACATCCATATTGATTCTTAGCAACTCATTCATAATTTTCAGCTTAAATAACTCTACTTCTGCATCTACTTCCTTGTTGCTTAGATTGTCATACAGACTCTTCAAAAGATGCTTATTCTTCGTACTTTCCACACCTAAATACTTTGTCACAGCATCTAAGTTTCCTCTTGCAAGTACCTCGTGAAACGCGTACCGGATATTTTTCTCTGCTGCCTTATAACTAATGCCGTGCATCGAAGCTACTTTCTCATACAAGATCATCATCCTGGCATCTCTCCACGCCCGGTCTGATTCATAGAGTTCCATCACATCAACAACATAACGAAACCCACTCAAACTTCTCGACATCCCCATTTCTTGAAGCGCCCGCTCTGCTTTTTCTTTTATCATTTGACTTTTCCTCGTTTTTCGTTTATTCTTTAGTTGGATTATTATGTAAGGGCGCGTTACCGGTTTACAGACCGTGCGCTCTTTTTTATTGGTCGTGAGATGTCGATCAGTTGTAAATCCTCTAAACCTCTCTTTGGTCTAAACGGAATGACATTTGCAAGTGCTTCTCTCTTCTCATACTGCTCTACTTTCCCATCTTTGTTTAATAATTTCCCAAAAATCATGCTTGTCCACCTCCTTTCTCAATTCCTAAAAGTTTATCAAGCTTATGTTGCCAGATAAAATACTCCCAGGTACTTCTTACTCCTTTTTTTGGCGGATATGCCTCACCTAAATCCCAGATTCCCCGCTGCATCTTAATCCTTACGCAGTGCGCAGAACATCCGATCTGTTTCCCTGCTTCTTCTGGGCTTAACCTTTTTGCCATGTTGCTCCTCCTTTCTTGCAAATACGGTGCACGGATACATCCTGCTGCTCTCAAGGCAGTTATTGTGTTTTCTGCAATCTTTGCAAGTCATGATTAAGCCGCCTCTGAATCTCTAAAAATCACATGATACCGTTTCTTCTGTCCATCACACTGTGTATACTCAATCTCTCTCGGATAGCCATGATCTGAGTACCACTGCTTTACCATATCAATGACCTGCGGAGCATACTTGCGGACAGCTCCTTGCCAATTTCCTTTAGATTCCCATGTTTCCGTGTACAGATCTTCTGATAAGTCCAATCTACGGATAATCTCGTTCACCGCCTTATCTGCCGGTTTGCCGGAACTCTGATAGTAAAGTCTCGCCTGTCTTGCGATATGTACGGTGTCATAATACTGCTGATCTGCCTCAATCATGATCGGGAGATTAACTCCTGCCTTTTCGTAGAGCGATTTTGCTGTTAGAAGCTGGATTTTACTGTTGCAGCCTGCTGCTTGAAGCATTGGAGTTAAAATCTTTACTGCATTGTTGACACTGACAAGACGTTCGTTGCTTTGTTTCTTCTTTGGCATCTCGTAAGAGCCGGTCTTGCGGAGGGCAGGAAGAACTTCTGAAGTAACCCAATGTTTGAATCTTTTCGCTGATTCCAACTTGCTACCGAAGATAAGGGCGTATAAGCCGGATTCGTTAATTACTGTCACTTTCCTTCTTTGACCTGCGTACTCAATTTGGGTACTCAGCTTATCCTCATCTAACACATGATTCGGAACTGTATTTTTAGGGTTTGCATATCCTAATGCCTCTGCCACATCTTTCCCCACAAACCACGGTTCATTGTCAATAGTTACTGTTCGGATGTTGCCGAACTCTTCGTTGTTAAAAATCTGTAATTCGTTCATTTTTTTACCTCTTAATCTTCTTTCTTAACAGATTCGCCCTTACTCTGCTCTGCCTCTTCTGCCACTTTCTTGGATGCCATTGCTTCAGCGAATCCCAAGAAGTATCCTTTATCCATGTCGGACATTTCCGGCAGAGCATGTGCAACTTTGCGGATAATCTCTTTTTCTTTCTCACTCATGCTGTCACCTCTCTTTCTTTTGATTTATTGCCATTTGTTTGCATATCTCCTATAATCTACTTACAAGGCACTGCCATGCCCGAGTACTGCGAAAGGAGACATGCAATCTATGACACAAATTCGTTTAGCTGCTGGGGGATATAGTGGAAATATCGAAAAAAAGCTTCAATATTTATCCTCTAGTAGCGTGTTTGGAATTTTTTCAGATTCTTTTATGTCGGAGTTTACACATCACAAAAACTTTACTGATTTTTGCGAAGCAATTGGTTGTGATATTACTTCCCAAAGCGATTTGGATAAACTACAAGATACAAACACTTTTGATGAAGCAATACGTTTCAACTCAGAATTTTCTTCTTGGCAAGAAATGATTGAAACCGCATATCAAAAACTCCTTGACAAAAAATAATCTCATGGTGGGGCAATATCATTGCATTTGCCCTGCCACTAATCTCACATCGCATTCAACATATCCGTCTGCGATTTTTGTTGGTGTCAAATATGCTTTTGTAACCGATTGTGACGGAGCATTTGAAAATGATAGCGGATATCCTTCAAGCGCTGCTTCTTTTAAATTAGGAAGATCTTCTTCAGACACCTCCTCTTCAAGAAGTTCAGCAAATGCTTCTGGAGTTTTTTGATTTCAATTAATCCAAATACCATATTAGAAAATTCTTTCTCACCGGTAATCGATTTTAATAAATCAAATTTCTTCATTTCTTTCACCTCTTTTCTATTTATCACTGTCCTCTGCATCATTACCGGGTTGGAACGGTCTAGGCGGTCATCTTTTTGATTCCTGCCGCCTGCCTGCATTACAGTGCCGAGATAACCCGGCTATTGAGTTAAATATGTAATAATGCGACTTGTTTCAAATTATTTTCTTTTATATAAGCAAGAACATCTTCTTCCGTCCCCGCTACCACTGTCGCTGTACATCCTTTTGTAACTTTGTCTAAATGGTAGAAATCTTCGTTATTTCTTAAAAAGAAGTTCGATTTTCCTTTCATGTAATGCGTTGCGTATTCGCCTTTTTTCATTGTTCTGATTACCATATCTAAAACTGTCATTTCTATTTCCTCGCTTTCGTTTGTGTTGTTTTGAGCTTGTAAACTCATAATACAGCCATTTTAAGAGTTTGTCAACCCTTTCCAAGAAAATTTATTTTGCTTTTTGAGTTGATAAACTCACAATCATGTGATATAATACATATTGTCAGGAGGTGATAATTTGGAAATGTATGAGAGGATAAAGCTCCTCCGAACCGAACAATTACATATGACACAAACCGAATTTGGAGAAGCTCTCGGAGTAAAACGGGATGTTATAAATAATATTGAAAATAATCGTTTGAAGAATCCGGAAAAGCAAGAACCGATTTATAGGTTAATGTGTGAAAAATTCAACGTAAGCGAGGAATGGCTCCGGACCGGAGAAGGTGAGATGTTTGTTCCTTTAACAAAGAATCAGCTAATTACAGAATTTGCAGCTGATCTAGTAATGGAAGATAATACATTTAAGAAGCGTCTTTTCGAGGCACTAGCCAAACTTAATGAAAGCGAGTGGGAGGTTCTGGAAAAGCTGGCTGACAGCTTAATAAAAAAGGACTAGGGGTCATCCCCTAGCCCAGAATCTTTTTGCAGAATCGGAAAACAAGTTCTAACATTTCTGCGTTATTGGACTTATTGACCAATTCAATGATTAATCGCTTATAATCCATTATGTATCCCTCCGCGCTTTTCGAACAAACTTTCGAAATTCCTTATTGAAATATTACTACACTTCCAAACATATTTCAATAGATTTTCCGAACATTTGTTCTGTTTTTTTAAAGGAAAATTTTTCCTTTCTATATAAGTAAACAAAGCAACGTGGGGAAACTTATGCGAAACATGAAAATCGTCCCAGATCTGGGACACTTATTTGTATGGAGAATCGATAAGGTCGAAAATTCGCACCTTTAAGCCTTTGGCAAGAATTTCCAATGTATCCGCCGATGGTGATACTGTACCATTTGCAATGCGGCTGATCGTAGACTTGGATATGCCAGTCATAATCGAAACTTGCCGAGTAGATAGGTTTTTGTTTGCCATGATCTTATCGAGTAATATCTTCATATTGCAATTATAAAATACAAAACATTACAGGTATACTGGTAAAAAATGGAAAAAGATATAGATACTTCGGTGTTTATATAAATGTGGCGTTACAAAAGAAAATTTTGCAGGGGAAAGAGAGAGGAAAACAAAAATGAAAAAGAAACTTGTAGTATTGTTATTGGCAGCAGCTATGTCATTATCTGTTGTAGCGTGTGGAGGAGAGAAAAAATCTGATACAAACGCAGAAAATATCTCGAAAAACGAATCGATTTCAAATGCTTCAAAGAAGGAGGTTGCTGAGAAAAAAGAACCTATACCTATAGTTTTAACCGAAAGCGGATATACAGTCAGAGATGACGGCTTTGGAAGTGTTTATGTTAATTATGCAGCAACCGTTAACAACCCTAATAAAGATCTTGCTGGAACTTTTCCGAAAATAATAGCTACCGCAAAAGGAGCCGACGGAACAATCGTAGGAACGCAGGAGCAAACACTTTTCAATATAGCACCTGAAGATACATTATCATTCGGGAATTTAATTGATTGCAATGGAGTTAAACCTGAAAGCGTTGAAATTTCTGTGGAATGCCATGATTTTATACCGGGCGATTCTGATGGTGTTGTGAATTCATCTGTATTTTCTGTTTCCAATACTTCTGAATTACCAGGGCAATATGGTGATGTTTCATATACTGGAGAAGTTGAGAACACCGGACAGGAAGATGCCACTTCTGTCGCTCTTACATTGATATTGAAAAATAACGGTAACATCGTTTACGGAGCTACGACATTTACAGACAGCATTCCGGCTGGTTCGAAAAAAGCATTTGAATTTTCGGAATACAACATTCCTGAGCATACAGAATTTATCATTTCTGCACAAGCATGGTAATTTGAATATATAAACAAAAACCGCCCAGTGTTACCAGCACTGAACGGCTTAATATACACCCGAAGATGTACGACATGTTTGCAAATATATTGTATCATCTTCGCAACAGTTTAACAATCAGAACATGTATTCTTTTTGTTGGCTGTTATTTTTATACCAAAAAGGAGATGAATCTATGCCAAAGAGAAAGAAGCACCCGAAATTACCAAATGGATATGGTTCCATTAAGTATCTCGGAAAGAACCGCCGGAATCCTTATGCCGTGCATCCACCAGTTACCGACTACACAGATGAGGGAGTCCCGATTACTCCAAAAGCATTATGTTATGTGGACGACTGGATGAAAGGATTTATCATCTTAACATCATATAAAGCCGGCACATACACGAAAGGAGACGAAAGGGATATAGACCTGCCTAGTGACCAGAAAAACCTTGAAATCATCGCGCAGCGCTTACTGTCTGACTATAACAAAGCACAAGGAATTGTGGAAGAGGAAAAGGAGCCGGAAAAGACTTTTGCAGAAGTGTATAAGGATTTCTGGAAGTACAAATTTGAAAATGAAAAAGGAAAGAAATTATCTGAATCAAGCAAACGTTCAATTCAGGCAGCCTTTAAAAATGCCAAAACTCTGCACGACCGCCCATTTAGGGAGCTGAGACACGATGATCTGCAATCTGTGGTAGATAACTGCCCTCTAAAACACTCTTCTTTGGAGTTGATCGTACATTTATTCCGGCAAATGTATGCTTATGCGGACATCTATGAATTATGCGATAAAGACTATTCTGCGCACATTAAAATCAATAAAGAGGATGACGATGAATCCGGTGTGCCATTTACTGATAACGACCTTAAAATTTTATGGAATAACAAAGACGATGAAATCGCAGAATTTATCTTGATTATGTGTTATTCCGGATTCCGGATCCGTGCGTATAAAAACTTAGAGATCAGCCTAAAGGATACATATTTTAAGGGTGGCATAAAAACGAAAGCCAGTAAAGACCGCATTGTCCCAATCCACTCCGCCATATTGCCTCTTGTCAAACGCAGGCTAAAAGCAGGCAGTATATTTCCAAGTACATACAGCAGTTTTTTAAAAGACATGTCAAATAAACTGTCGGAATTAGGAATTGAAAAGCACACCCCTCACGACTGCCGACACACATTTTCGGCTCTTTGTGAAAAATACGGCGTAAATGAAAATGACCGCAAGAGAATGATGGGGCATAGTTTTGGGAATGATATTACCAATGCAAAATATGGTCACCGCACCGTTGATGATCTGCGAGGAGAAATTGAAAAGATAAAAGTTTGTTACTAATGTGTTACTAACGGAACCGAATTATCTTTGTTTTAAACAGTTCGATATGCACTAACTAAACACTTAAAAAATGGCTTAAAATCAACGTTTTTCGTTATTTTCGTTGCAATTAAGCCATTCTTCACAATCATGCCAACTTTAAGAAATGTTTAATTTCATATCACGATTTTAGTGGGTTTTCAAGCATTTTTGTTACTAACGTGCGAGTCCAACCGATATTCTGAATATGTGCTCATATTTGTAGCCTCTTTCCTTCCTGCCCTTTTCAAAACAAAAAGAGGACTATTCCCCGCCCTCCAAAAAATCTATTTCCAACTGCTCTATAATACAATTAAAAGGAACAACCGCCCACAAGGGGCATATCACATTGATATAAGGATAGTTTTTCTATGTTGTTCAATCGCTATTTTAAGCCATTATTTAAAATATCATCCGCCTTAAGACTTACTTAATATTTTTTTGTTTTCTTTTAGAAATTACACATATTTTAGACACATTTATTCGTTATACTACGTTTAGATAGTTGATTAACACTCACTATCTCCCCCCCTCATAAAGTAACTGCACCTCGGGGATTCCGGGGTGTAGTACTTTAACTCTCATTCCTTTAGATAACTATAAAACAACGAAGCCCGTTAGCCCTTGTGGTTAGCGGGTTTTCGCTGTTTTGGAATACCTGCTAGTTATGTCTTGGTCACTTTCTGGTCACCTTTGAAATGCGTTTGGTCACCCTTTGGACACTTTTTCATCGGGAATTTTGCAGTGATACACTGTAGATTTTTAGATTTAATTTGCTTGTTGATATAGATTTTCTAATTTGTTTAATTCTTGCCTTTGTTTATCGTCTGTTACGTGTGTATAGAGGTCTAGCGTGATTGAGATTGAAAAATGTCCGAGAAACATCTGAACTGATTTTGCTTCCATCCCCGCTTCAAAACATCTTGTCGCAAAAGTATGTCGAAGTGCGTGAGGATGTACATGCTCTATCGGTTCATAAGTTGCTTTGTTCTGTTCTGATGACGCTTTACGCTCTGCGTTAATCATTTTGACAATATCATCCAAAGACTTCTGAAACGTATGGTTTGACACAGGTTTACCATTGCGACCGACAAACACGAGATTTTCAAACCCCTCTAATGGTTGCCAATCTTCTGCTCGCATTTGCATTTCCATACATTGAACTTTCTGTTTTTTTAATGCATGATAGACACTGTCTAACATCGGGATAGTGCGAATGCTGTTTTTCGTCTTCGGGGTCTGATACATAAATTTATACTTTCTTGTTTCCATATCCTTAATATACACCAGTGTTTTATTGATACGGATTTCTTTCTTTCGAAAATCAACATCATCCCATGTAAGACCGAGCATTTCCCCCGCTCTCATGCCTGTTCCCAAAGCAACATGAATCAGATTTCTGTGCAATCTGTTCTCAGCATATTTCAATATTTCCTGTTGTTCGTCCAATGTCAGCACTCTGATTTCTTTTTTCTTTGTCTTCGGCACTTCCACACCCGCACATACATTAAAAATAATCAGACGATTATGCACCGCATACTTTACCATTGCATTGATAAGGTTATAAACGTCTTGAATGGTTTTCGTGCTGTAATCTTCATCAGCCATTCCTTGCAGTAATTTTTCAATCACTAAGGGATTCAAGTCCGCAATCCGCTTTTTCCCTAAACTCGGCTTGATGTATCGCCTATACGCATCTTGATAGCGGACTTGTGTACTTTCCTTGATTGTCCGCTTTTTATGTACGTTAAGCCATGTATCAAACCATTCATTCAGGGTAACATTATCGCCTTTTCCTTTCAATCCATGCTCCACTTCATAACGCAAGTCAGCCATTTTCTTCTGTACTTTTTTCAAATTCTCGTCCTCTACGGAATACATTTCACCTTTATATTTAAAACGTCCTCTATATACACCGTTTTTCCGTTGGCGGATTCCTGTTGGTAAAGAATTGCCTTTTAAGTCCTTGCCCATTCTTACTCCTTTCACCCACTGCAAGGACTATATCGCTTGATAACGACTATTATAACGCTATCCCTGTCGTGGTGCAATCACTTCATGTCTGTTTCGCAAATTGCTATTTTCATTCTCTATCAGAAACCGTTCCAAAATTTCACGCCGTATGACAATCTTGTTGCCGATTCGGATAGCGGGTAATTTCTCCCAATAAATCAAATTTCGGATGGTATTTCTCCCAATTCCCGTGTATTCTGATGCTTCATTCACAGTTAAGGTGTATTTATTGCTCATACTGTTTGTTTCTCCTTTTCCGTTTTTTCTAACTCTTTTGTTTTGTGCTTTTGGGTAATACTTATCAATTTCTTTAGCCGTGTAAACTGCTCTTCCAATGTTTCCTTTTGCAAGGTATCGGTATGTTTGTTCAACCAAAGTTTTATATCGTCATTTGGTTCGTAATGCTCCACATAGATCTGATGCAATTTTGACAGAACATCTTCTGATGTATCTTTTCCCCAAATTTTATCGCTTTTGTATAAGGCTGAAAACAATCCTGCATTTCGGACAAGATGTAACAATGAGCCTACAAAATCATTATCTCGCGGACTTTCTAACCGCAGTTCGGGAAAACTTTTTTCTGCTTTCCTTAGAAGTGCAACTGTATAATCGGTATATGTTTTCTTTTCTGCATCGTAAAAAAGAAATTTTTCCGTGACTTTATCTATGATTAAATTTTGTAAGTCTTTTTCCTGTATGTTGTCTATTATCTCGGTCAACTGGTGTGCATAATCTCCTTTAAAAACAGCTTCAAAACGCACCCATGATTTCGTGTTCAACGCTTCTTCTAACCGGAAACCTTTCTTTTCAATCTGTTCCGTTCGCTTATTGTAAATCCGCATAAACAGACGTGTTCCAGTTTTTTTGCTACCGACATAAAATGTACTTGCTTCACCGTCAACTTCATATCCGGTAATTTCCGAATTATTTTTCCGCTCTGAACGGTTGCGGATTTCCAAACGGTTGTCTACAAGCCTTTGGTAAATATCATCAACAGTCATATTCCAATTTTGATAATCAATCGTGAAATCAATCCGACTTAATCTCTGCTTATACGATTCCGACTTTACGGCTTGCAGAAATCTTTTTACATCCACGTTGCCGTCTGCACAGTATACCGCCCAACTGTGACCGCTGAATTTTACAAGCACTCCCATTTTGCAATGTATCGGATGATAGGCTACTGCGAAGTAAAACGGCTGATTTCCATATCTATAAGCAACTTTATATCCCGCCGGACGATTTTCTGTCAGTTCGCTTCTCTCTCCGAAAATCATTTCCAGTTTTGCTTTTTCTTCAAATTCTTGGATGATTTTTTCTGCCACTGTTTCCCAGCTTTCCGTTTCTTCAACTTCTTCACGGATTTCTTTGTCTATCGTCAATACTAATGTCAACTCGTCAATGCCGACTAATATTTTCGGTTCAAAACTTTTTGTAACTTTCATTTGCTTTCCCTCTTTCTTGCTCATTTTTATCTTTTTGGGGTCTTTTTCTTACTGGAGCTAGGGTAATTACATTACCCTAGCTCCTAGCGCATCCAAAATACCAAAATCCAACGTCGAGAACGCGCACAGCTTTGGCTTATTAGCCACCCCCGGATAAGTATAGACACCCTCACCAACTCCCAATTTCCGTAACGGAATATCCGTTCCCGCCCCGAATGCGGTCACATACGTTTGGTCTTCCGCATTGCCTAGTACGACTTTACACGGCAGATTGTCACGGATAAACGTAGGAATGCTGTTACTCCCCGACTGTTGCATGACAATCCAAAGAAAAAAGCCGGACTGTCTGCCTTTTAGGACAATCTGTGCAAGCAGACTGCTCACATGGTCACGTTGCTTTTTGTCTTTTTCTGCTAATCGTTGGGAAAATGCCGAAAACTCGTCAAATATTAACAAATGCGGAGACAAGCCGAAGTCTCTGTAATCACCGTCAATCATAGTCGACAGCCGTTCTTTTATCTCCACCTGTCTTTTTTCCATCTGAAAAACGAACCGTTCCAACAGCGAAACAATCCCCTCAAAATCAGATGCCGTATTATCCGGTGATACCCTCTCTCCTAATAAGGCAATACTAGACTCTTTGGGATCGGCAAAATAGAGGTGATACGGTATCTGCTTACCCAACATTTGCAAGATATAGCCAAATAACGCGTAGGATTTACCTGAGCCTGTTTGTCCGACTAACAGTTGGTGCGTAAGTGGTAAGGTAGTATCTCTATCAATAAATAACTCATAGTCACCCAATGAATCCGAATACTCTTGAAACTCCCCGAAACTCTGAAACACCAACCGTTTATCATAATGAGCATCGTAAAATTCATAATAATAATGGTCTTCGTTATCGGTCAGATATGCCTGCTCTACAACATATCCTCCCAATGCAGAAGAAATATCTATTTCCGATAATTTATTGTGAAATTGAATACTGTTTTTGATATAGACTATCCCACTTCTAAAATCCGGTGCAAAATCAACCGTAATCCACGGTATAACCGCTACTTTTTCCACACCGATTTTTCTCGTTGTATAGATTCCTGCATTTAATAACTCTTTTCGTAAGCGCAATACGAGTACATAATGTTTCCACGCATACCTCAAGCCTCTGTCTATTTGATTTCTCACCGCCCACATAGACACTGCAAAGAAAAGCACTGGTGTACATATTGCATTTACACACAAAAGAAAACCTTTTAACGGAAGATGTTTCATATAACAGAAAAGCATACTGAAAGCCACACCTAACGCTAATATAATCACCGTCACTACCGACTTCATTTCCCGGTCAGTTTGGATTCTATTCATAGTCATATCATCACTCCCTTTCTCAAGACTATTATTTATACTCCATTTTCTAATTACTCCCCACAACCTCTTTAAGGTTGCAGGGAATGAACCTGTTCTATTAATCCATTCATAAAAGATAGATTACAGACGAGGTTTCAACGGTTCTATTGCTTTTTGAGGTACAACTACCTTAATATCATCTGCTGTAACAGACAACTGATTACGGTATTCACCGTATACTACAGCGACCGGATTAACCGGGATAACTCTCGCATTCATCGGGACTTTTACATCCTTTTTAATTTTGAATGAAAGTTTTTCATACTGATTTGTGACATTTTCACCGTCCTTAGTATCATAGGCGGTATTGTCTTCCGCGATAACAACATCGACTTTTGTTCCCATGTGTTCTTTCGTGACAAAATCTATCCACGGACGTACCCCGATTACCCGGTAGACTTTCTCTTTAGAAAAATCATCAAACAAGAACTTGACAAATTGATTCAATTTCTTCATTCTCATCTCCTCCTTTCTTGCTTAGTATGAAGAGCAGTTTTGCGCCTTGCTCAGGGCTATTTTATTATCACTCCTTTCTTACAGGTCTGCTTACCTGTTAATTAAGTTATACTCCCTCTAATGTCCACACACGTGGACATTTCAAAATTTTATTAAAAAAAATCTGTAATATCACACCGGAGTACATCTGCCATTCTTTTTAACGTCACCACTTTAATACTGCTTCTATAACCACTTTTGTAATTGTTGTACGCACTTCGACTTAATCCCGACTTTTTCGCAAGATATGCTTGCGTATATATTTCGGAGTTTTCATTCAGAATTTCACGTCTTTGTTCAACTCGTTCCATTATTTTTTTTACATATTCACGAGAGATAATTTCTTCTAACTCTTTATCCGCATCACATTCAGCTTTTAATTCTTTATTTAATAGTTCTTGATACTCTTTTGTCATATAGTAGTCCTATATGAGTGCACTCAGTTTCCTTCCTGTGTTTGGGGCAAGCTTGCGATAACTTTTAGTTACTATTTGAGCCTTGCATTTGCAACTACAAGACTTGTTACATCTCATCAACTTTTCTTTATGAAATTTTTAGAATATTTATAAAATTTTTCCTTGACATTTCTCAGCATTTTGTATATATACTTAATTAGAGATAGATGATGGTTGATGAGATGAAAAGAAGATAAAAATATTTTTAATTTCATAAATAGACAGGGGGGTGGGGGTGTAACCCCCAAGAAAAGCGTTTTGCGTATGCAAAACGCGAAACTTAATAATTGAAAAAAATAAAATGGATATAAAAACTAGAAATAGCATTTGAATTGAAACGAAAAGAGAGCGGATTGAACCACTCTCTTTTTTAGAGGTAAAACTATTTTTTTTGAATTTTATAGATATTGGTAGATTTTCTCTTTTTCAATTCATGTTCTTACATAGAAGTGTGACATCTATTTGAAAAAAGTCAGAAGATATGTAACTCATACCCTCTGACTTCATTGTATTTATTTTCTTGCTCCACAGTTTGTACATTCATCATAAGCAGGACTATCCTGTACCCATACATCTTTATAGGTTGCTTCATGATGAATTGTTCCAGTCTGTACATCATCAGTGTAATAACTATCACATCCATCGCCAAAGTCCTTCGCTGTATGTTCTAAGGCTTCCTGTGTTGTTTTAAACTGTGCTCCACATCCATAACAAATTGCTCTTGTTTCATAAATTGGTTCATCCCAAGCCGGCTGGTCTACAACTTTGTCATAATGACCAGTAGCATCATGGTGCTGCCAATGATGATCAACTGCAGGAATGGATTCTGTATAGGAATCACCACAAGAGCATGTATATGTTCTTGTTCCTGTGCTACTACATGTTGGCTGTTTTGTTACTGATGCAGAATAACTATGCTTATGCTGTGGTTTCTCTGTCTGTCCACCATTATCTGGCTTAGACGGCTTATTATTGGAATTTCCATTGTTATCCGGTTTGGACGGCTTGTTGTTGGTATTTCCATTATTGTCCGATTTAGACGGAGTTGATGGTTTATCGTTCTTATTAGAATCATTCTTATTGGAATTGTTCTTCTTTGAATCGTTGTCATTTTTATCTGACTTGTTCTCGTTATTGTCTTTGTTAGTCTCTACTTTCACGTTCTCTACTTTTTGGTCTGATTTTGTGTCTGATTCTTTATCATTTTTCAATTTATCGTTCTTCACTTCTTTTTTGCCTGTTACATCTGTTTTCTTCTTGTCCGCTTTTTTATCCGATTTTTCTGTTGTTTCTGTCTGCTTTTTTTCAGTTGTGCTTTTTTCGCTACTACAACTTACAGAGACACCTACAACCATAGTTGCAGTAAGCAAAATTGCCAAAAATTTTCCAATCATTTTTCCTCTCATAACTTTGTAACTCCTTTCAAATCTCCTCAATATCCTATAGACGTATTATTCAAGATTAAAACGGAAAATAGCATACTTAAATGATACCCCCCCTATTTTTTGTCAACTTTTTTCTTTCCATTCTAGTATACCGATTTTTATCGGTATATTCAAGTCCATTTTTGCCGATTAGAATAATAGTCAGAAAGGCGGTATGATATGATTTCTTATAACCCTCTGTGGCGGACAATGGAACAGAAAAATATATCCACTTATGCTCTGATCGAAAAATATCATGTACAATCAAAAACAGTTTACAACCTTAAGCATAACAAACATATCACAACCGCAACATTAGAGCGATTATGTGAGATATTAGATTGCGCACCTAATGACATTATCGAATTTTTGAAACAAGATGAATAATCAAGGGGATAAAACCAAAAGACTGGTCTTATCCCCTTGTTATCATTATATCGTTTTTCTCCCTGTCAATCCCCACTTACTGCGTAAGTGCCTATCGGTAAAGGGTTGACAGGCTTGGTCACTTTTTGGTCACCTTTACATAATAAACTGTAACAATTTATAAAAAGTCAAAGTGTCAGAAATGCCGTATTTGCGGGGTTTCTGACAACTTATAACAACATATAATCAAGCAACATAGCCACTCATTCCTTTAATAACTATAAAACGGCAGAACCCGTCAGCTTCCACAGCTGACGGGTTTTTGCTGTACTCACTGTCATTCTATTGTTGCGCCACTTCTCCCAGCACTTCCGATCTCAAAGTCATACGGGTCAGGTTTCATCTGAAATGCAAATCCCTTTGCATCTGTTTTTTCTGTGATTGTTTTTGCAGCATCCTGCAAATCAGGCCATATCCATTCATTCGTCGGCTCTTCCAGCCCCGCCTCTGTAAATAAATCTTTATTGTAATACAATACATGAGAAGTAAATCCAACCGGCACTCCATAAATTTCTTCTTCAAGAGAATTATAGTTCCACAACGTATCGCTGAATTTTTCCTTAAACTCAGCCCCACCTTCTTTTTCTATGTAAGACTCAAGCGGTTCCAGACCATCCGCATATGCAGGATAATTCCACATATACATAATATCCGGGGCATCGCTGGAACCCATCCCTGCGCTGATTTTTGTATCGTAATTACTTCCATATGCCTCTAATGTCACTTCGATATTTTCATGTGCTTTGTTAAACTCATCTACCAATTTCTGCTGATGATCCATATCTTCTGCAACATCCCATGTTGCAAAACGAAGCTGTACTTTCCCATCTTTAGAATCATTATCATTTTTGTCATCATTTCCACATCTTCATGTTCCTGCCTTTATGAAAATAAGATTACCCTCGCCTCATACGGCTTCAAAATACCTTTTTTATGATGTTTGTAATTGGAGATCAGTTCCTCTCCTTCTTCCGCATTGTCAAAAAGTGTACAATCCACTTTTTTGTCTGTAAAATTACATCCTACCACAAGTTTCTGATTCCCCAAAATCCGCTCGTATGCGTAAATCTTGTCATCATCTTCTAACAGTCCATAAAAGATACCATCAACGACAATATTATACTGTTTTCTGAGTGCAATTAGTTTCTGATAGTAGTAGAAAATACTGTCTGCATCCTGAAGTGCATCTTCTGCATTAATCTGAAGATAATTCTGATTGATGCCAATCCAAGGAGTCCCTGTCGTAAATCCCGCATGTCTGCTTCGATTCCATTGCATTGGTGTTCTTGCATTGTCACGACTGATTGCTTTCAATGCACTGATCATATCCTCTTCTGCCATGATATTTCTCTCCATTGCATCCTCAAAGGCATGAATACTCTCGATATCCCGGTATTCTTCTATTTTCTCAAAATATGCATTGGTCATTCCAATTTCTTCCCCTTGATAAATATATGGAGTTCCTTTCATCATATGAAGACAAGTCGCAAGCATTTTTGCCGAAAGTTTTCGATACATCGGTCCGTCATTTCCAAAGCGGGAAACTGCTCTTGGCTGATCATGATTACTCCAGTAAAGGCTGTTCCATGCTTTTCCTTCTAATTCTGTCTGCCATTTGTTCAGAACTTCCCTCAAATCTTTCAAACAGAATCTCTCATCCGTCCACTTTCCAAATTCTCCGACAGTTAAATCTACATGTTCAAACTGAAATACCATTCCAAGCTCTGTTCCATCCAGATTTGCATATTTCTTTGCCTCTTCGATTGTCACTCCCGCTGTTTCCCCAACGGTCAGCAGATTGTATTTTGAGAGAACTTCCCTATTCATCTCCTGAAGATACTCATGTACTCTCGGTCCATTGCAGACAAATGGTCCGAAATCTGCGTAGCTACTACCACCGTGAATTTCCCCATCCGGATAACTTTGATCCTTGGAAATCATACTGATCACATCCATACGGAATCCATCGATTCCTTTCTCACACCACCAGCACATCATCTCGTATATATTGTTCCGTACGGCTTTATTTTCCCAGTTGAGATCCGGCTGTTTCTTTGAAAAACAATGAAGATAGTACATATCTGTTTCTCTGTCGTACTCCCATGTAGAGCCTCCGAAACACGCCCCCCAGTTGTTCGGTTCTTTTCCGTCCTTTCCCTCTCGCCATATATAAAAGTCTCTATATGGATTTTCTTTTGACTTTTTACTTTCGATAAACCATGCATGTTCATCCGAAGTATGATTCACAACTAAGTCCATCACAAGCCGTATTCCTCTTTTGTGCATTTCTGCAAGCATCCGGTCAAACTCTTCCATAGTACCAAATTCCTGCATAATGTTCTGATAATCCGAAATATCATACCCATTGTCATCATTCGGTGACTGATAGACCGGTGAAAGCCATACGACATCTACTCCAAGTTTCTGCAAATAATCAAGATGTGCCGTAATCCCATTTAGATCCCCAATTCCGTCTCCATTACTGTCTGCAAAACTTCTTGGATAAATCTGATATACTACACTATTTTTCCACCACATTTTTTCTTCCTCCGATTTTAATTGTTAATGATAGTATAAACACTTTGTTTCGTATTTTCTTGCAATATGTTATTCTATATTTATGCTATATTCACTTTTTATCACTTAACAAACTAGGAGGTCCTCTTTCATGAACAAACAAACTCTTCAGGAAAAACCACACGGAACCCCTTATTTTCCGTTTGAATCATTCTCTCAAGCAGATCTTACCGGTTCCTACTTTGCCCCTTATCACTGGCACGACGAATTAGAATTCCTCTATATTACCAAAGGTTCTCTGACACTTCGTACAGAAAATTCTTCTTACGCATTGACAGAAGGGCATGTTTATTTTATCAATCCCGGAATCGTACATGGAATTTTCGGACACAGCAAAGTATCCCATCACTATGCACTCTTGTTTCCCATGTCTCTACTGAGCTTTACCCAGTACGACATCTGTCAGGATGCGCTGATCCTACCCCTTCTGTCTCAAAAATTACAATTTCCCTATGGGGAAACTCTGCCCAAAGAATGTACCGAAAAGCTCTGCTCTCTCATAGAATCTGCTGCCTTACTGTACGATTCTCCATCTCCCACGACTCCACTTTCCATCAAAATTCTTCTGCTGCAAATATTGGAAACTCTGTTTTTACACAATGCATTTCTCACAGTTTCTGAAGAAACCTTGTTCAAAAGAACTTCTAATTTCGATCCTCTAAAAGAAGTATTTACTTATATAGAAACAAACTATATGAGGAAAATTCATCTAGAAGAGCTGTCCAGCTGCGCACATATGAACAAAAATTATTTCTGTAAATTTTTTAAAAAGAAGATTGGCAAATCTCCTTTTACATACCTGAATGAATACCGTATCAATCAAGCTGCTTCCCTTCTTCTGAAAAGCAATGCTCCAATCACAGAAATCGCCCTCAATACTGGCTATGAAAATATGAGTTACTTCATCAGACAATTTAAATACTATAAGCACTGTACTCCTTCTGATTTCCGGCATTTTTCAAAACACAAAGAGCAGTCTTTTTAAAAAATCTGCTGGAAAATCCATCTTCTGTTTGCTATACTTTCTCCTGACAAAAACAGCTCATGTTCCACAAGCCTGTCTTGTGTTCATATAGATATTTGCGTGATAAAGGAGATGATTTTTATGACAATAACATGTAAAAACAAAAATAGAAACCATAAACAATCAGGGAGGTCTGATCGATAGTTACCTCCCGGAATCAGGAGGCTATATGATTACTGTTACATTAGATACAATTAAATTTCACCTAAAAGAAATCCATGATTTCTCATGGCTGCAAGCAATCGGAAATGTTTTTGCTGTCTTTGACCAGAATGATTCCGGAAATATCAGTTTCGGTGTCGCGCGAGGTTCAGAAAAATTTTTCATAAAAGTTGCCGGAATTGCCACTGCTGAATCTATCCGTACAAAGGAAGAGGCCATTGCGTCTCTCAAATCTGCGATGTCTGTTTACGAAACGATTACACACCCACATTTGATCGAACTTATAGATCACGGTTCTCTGGACGATTTATATATTTCTGTATTTAAATGGACATCCGGTGACTGTCTCTTCGATCATTGGAATTTTGAGAAATATGACAACAATCCTCAGCTGATCCCTCCTGCAAAGCGTTTTCGGCAATTACCTTTAAAGAAAAGAATCGCTGCCGCGGAAGTTCTGTTTTCCTTTTTGAATACTGTTTCTGAAAGCGGATATGTTGCGGTTGATTTTTATGCAGGAAGCATAATGTATGATTTTCAGACAGACAGAATAACAATCTGTGATATCGACTTATTCCGAAAAAAGCCGGCCATAAACGACATGGGCGAACACTACTGGGGAACAAAGCGTTTAAAAGCACCGGAAGAATATTGTTACGGCGCTGCCATTGATGAAGTTACAAATGTCTATACACTTGGTGCTCTTCTTTTTGACAGCTTTTTTGGTCATTACACGGAAGAAGAAATTCGTACTCGCTATGAACAAAATGCCTTTTCTCCTTGCTCCTTTGAGCAATGGGAACTTAACAGAGCATGCTACGATGTCGCATGCAAAGCTGTCTCTCCTGAAAGATTGAAAAGATATTCTTCCATCGACAGCTTTTATTTATCTTCACAATGGCAGAAACGGCTTTCCATCCAAGAATACAAATCTGCATATACCGTTTCCCGGTCCGTTTCATTCAGAATTTCATGTCTGTCATTTTCATATAACTTGATCTGCACATCTTTACATCCACAGTCTTTGTATTTTTGAAAGACTTTTTCCACACCATCCCCAAAGTTTCCCACAGGATCCTCCTTTCCAGCTACAAAAAATATCGGAAGATCTTTTGGTATTTTTTCAATGGCTCCTTTTTTCTGTAACTGTTTCATTCCTCCGAACATCTGATAGTAAGCGCTCACAGTAAAAATAAAGGTACACATCGGATTTTTTAAATAAGCATCTACCATTTTTTCATCCTTTGTCAACCAGTCCATCTCAGTCCTTGCAGGATGAAACTTCTTGTTATATCCTCCGAATGCCATCGAATTTACAAACTTACTTCGGTAACGCCACCCCCTGATTCCGGCAATGCACTTGCAAACTCCTCTGCCGAGCATCAGTATCGGTAATGGCTGATATCCTGTTCCCATAATGACTGCGCCTGACAGCCCTTCCGCATAGGATAGCAGATATTGTCTCAGCAAAAAAGAACCCATACTATGTCCCAGCATAAAATATGGAATCCCCGGATATTTCTTCTCCGTTTTTCTGCGAAGGGTATGGATATCTCCCACTACATATTCGTTGCCGCTCTCTTTTGGGAAATATCCATAATCTTCCTCATCTGCCACCGATTTTCCATGTCCCAGATGATCATGACCAACTACTACGAATCCTCTGTCAGTAAGATAAGAGGCAAATGCTTCGTACCGTTCAATATATTCTACCATTCCATGACAGACTTGAAGGACAGCTTTAATCTGTCCCTCTCCTCTCCACTCAATTGCGTGGATCTCTGTATGTCCATCACCGGAAGGATAGTAAAATTCTGTCTTTTCCATCGTTTCTCTTCCTTCCTACTTTTTTATTTACCTGTCTTCCATCTCAACATATGCTCTGTGCGGAGCCAGCGATTTATATGCCGGACGGATAATCTTATCAACATTTTTCAACTCTTCTAATCGATGTGCACTCCATCCGACAATACGTGCCGTTGCAAAGATCGGTGTATACAGTTCCTTTGGCAGCCCGAGCATGCTATATACGAGACCGCTGTAAAAATCTACGTTGGCATTGACTCCTTTGTAAATTTTTCTCTTCTCACCGATTACTTTTGGTGCCAGTTCTTCCACCAGTGCATAAAGAGCATACTCCTTCTCACAATGCTTTTCTCTTGCCAGCTGTGCAACAAATGCGCGGAAGATATCTGCCCTTGGATCGGAAATAGAATAGACCGCATGTCCCATTCCATAAATCAAACCTTTCTGATCGAATGCTTTCTTATCCAGGAGTGCTTCCAGATATGCCTTCACTTCATCTCTATCTTCCCAGTCTGTAAGATGCTGCTTCATATCTTCAAACATCTGTGTCACTTTGATATTAGCGCCTCCATGCTTTGGCCCTTTCAGCGATGCCATAGCAGCTGCCATCGTTGAATAGGTATCTGTTCCAGAAGAAGTAACTACATGCGTCGTAAATGTTGAATTATTTCCTCCGCCATGATCCATATGGAGCACAAGTGCCATATCCAGTATCTTCGCCTCCAGCTTCGTATACTTCTTATCCTTCCTTAGCATCATTAAAATATTTTCTGCTGTGGAGAGTGCCGGATCCGGAGCATAGATAAATAAATCCTCTCCCATCCGATAATGATATGCATGATATCCATATACCATCAGCATCGGGAACTGGCTGATCAGATTCAGACACTGCCGGAGTACATTCGGGATAGACGTATCGTCTGCCTTTTCATCATAAGAATATAGATTTAAAATCGAGCGTGAGAGACTGTTCATCATATCCTTGCTAGGTGCTTTCATGATCACATCTCGCACAAATGTCGGCGGAAGCGTTCTGCGCTCTACAAGAACATCGTGAAACTCTCTTAACTCGCTCTCATTTGGCAGTTCTCCGAATAAGAGGAGATACGCAATTTCTTCAAATCCATAATGTTCCTTTTTTAGAAATCCATTGACAAGATCCTTTACGTTATATCCACGATAATACAAATTTCCTTCACATGGAACTTCCTCTCCATTGACAATCTTCTTCGCGCGAACATCTGATACATTCGTCAGCCCTGCCAGAACACCTTTTCCGTTCAGATCGCGCAGTCCTCTCTTTACTTCATACTTTATATATAATTCTTTCTCAATCTCATTATTCTCTTCACACTTCTTTGCTAATGCTTCGATCTGAGGTGTCACATCAAACAATGCTTCTGAAACTGATTTTCCCATAGGCTTCTCCTTTCCGAATGCTGAAATCTGTTTGTAATTTAGCACTTATTATACTAAAACACATTCATTTTTGCAATATTCAAAAATATTAAATAATTATTAATCAAAAAACAGACTTTTTGTTTCTTCTTCGCAAAAAGTCTGTTTTAGTTTGTTCTATATTAGTTTCCGGTCGGAAAATATGGACGAAGTGCTCCAGCCACATTGCTGATCGGCATGGTCTGCAGCCAGACATGTCCCGGTCCTGTAATTACTGTGTTAAAAAAACCTTCTCCCCCGAAAAATTTGTTTTTTAACCCCGGAACAGTCTGGATATCCATCTGGCATGACGCTGTCATCGCCGCAAGATGTCCGGTATCAATTACAATCTGCTGCCCTGGCTGAAGTTCATACTCAATCACATGTCCGTCAAACTCGGCAAACATGACTCCTTCGCCGGAAATCCTCTGTAGTATAAATCCCTCTCCGCCAAAAAGGCCGGATGCAAGTTTTTTATGAAAATGAACGGACAGCTGTATTCCTGCCTCAGCTGCAAGAAAGCCACCTTTCTGTACGACTATTTCTTCTCCCGGACGAATATGAAATGCCCGGATAGAACCAGGAAAGCTGGATGCGAATGCAATCTCTCCCGCTCCTCCCTGCGCTGTATAAATGTTTTGGAAAATTGCTTCCCCGGAAAACATTCTTCCGAATGCCTTTCTAAGTCCTCCATTTGTAGAAGTATCCATCCGCATATTTGGTGACATCCATGCCATAGATCCCTTCTCTGTGATCATTCTTTCCCCTACGTCCAGTCTGCAGATAACTACCGGAAGTGTGTCTCCTAAAATCTGATATCTCATAGTTGTTTCCCCCTTCTCTGACTCAAATGATAAACGCTACGCTTTCGTTCCATTCTCCTCTTGCTGCAACCGCCCGACAATATTGCTTAAAGTTGCAAACTCTTCCAGATTGAGGGCTTCTCCTCGTACGCTCGCCCCTTTTCCTAATTCCGCAATTGCCTGCTCAATTCCCTCTCTGGATAAGGAAATTTCAGGTGAATTTTTCAGTCCGTTTGCCAGTGTCTTCCGTCTCTGATTGAAAGATGCTCTGATAATACGGAACATCAATTTTTCATCTTTCACCTGCACCGGAGGCTCTTCATGGCATTCTAACCGTATCACTGCAGACCCTACTTTCGGTCGCGGCATAAAACAATTCGGTGGAACATTTGCTGCAATATATGGCTTTGCATAATATTGCACTGCGAGCGACAGTGCCCCATAGTCTTTCGTTCCAGGTCCAACCTGCATGCGGTCTGCGACCTCTTTTTGCACCATAACTGTAATGCTCTGCACCGGGACATGACTCTCAAAAAGTCCCATAATGATCGGTGTCGTAATATAGTACGGAAGGTTTGCCACCACTTTGATCGGTTTCCCTCCATTTCTCTCCTGAGCCAGTTTTACAATATCCAGCTTTAACACATCTTCATTGATGACAGTCACATTGTCATAACTGCTCAAAGTATCCTCCAGAATTGGAATCAATGCTTTATCAATCTCAACCGCCACGACTTCTCTCGCCGCGCATGCGAGATATTGTGTCATCGTACCGATTCCCGGTCCAATCTCCAGAACAAAATCATCTTTCGTAATCTCTGCCGAACGGATAATTTTGTCCAACACATGCGTGTCAATCAGAAAGTTCTGACCAAATTTCTTCTGAAATGAAAAATTGTATTTTTGCAATACCGCAATGGTATTCTGTGGATTGCCTAATGTTGGCTGATTCATATATTTTCTCCTATACTCCAAATAATTTCCTTGCATTTTCTCTCGTCTGTGTAATCACCTCTTCACAGCTGATCTGTTTGATCGCCGCAATTTCTTCCGCGATCAAAGGAAGATTCAGGGAAGAATTTCTCTTTCCTCTGTTCGGAACCGGTGCAAGATACGGACAATCCGTTTCCAAAACAAGCGCTTCCAGTGGAATCTCTTCCACAACCTCCTTGAGTTTTCTGGCATTTTTAAATGTGACAACCCCACCGATTCCTAGCAGATATCCCATCTTTACATACTCTCTTGCATGCTCGACAGAATACGAATAACAGTGGATAATCCCCTTAAGATCCTGCCCATATTCTTTCATCATCTCCAAGGTATCGGCTGCGGCTTCCCTGCTGTGGATGATCACCGGAAGTCCCGCCTCCCTTGCAGCCTCCAGCTGACGGAGAAACCATTTTTTCTGAACTTCATGTGATTCCTGATCCCAGTAATAATCAAGACCAATCTCACCGACAGCCACAACCTTCTCATGGGACAGCTTTTCTTTCAGCCATGAAAATTTTTCCTCATCCAATGTGCCGACTTCGTCAGGATGTACACCGACTGCCGCATAGATAAATGGATATTGCTCTGCAAGTCTGATCGTGGAAAGGCATCCCTCCAATGTTGCACCGACATTTACAACTGTCTCTATTCCTGCCTCCTGCAGTCCGGCAAGAAGCTGTTCTCTGTCCTCATCAAACTGCTCATCATCATAATGTGCATGTGTCTCAAAAATCATCTATACTAACCCCTTTCGGATTTTGCTTCTGTCCTTGTATTATAAGTGAAAATCCTTGTAAATTCAACTTTTCCGATTCTTTCTTCTATAAAAGGTTTGAATTTATCTATAAAAAAGATTATACTTGTCTATATATCAAAAAAGAGGAGGAACTTCAAAATGAAAGTTTACGACACAGTAAATAAAGTAGAACTGGAAGCTACTGAAAAAGAACTTGTTGACATTATGGTAAATGGACGTCAGGTAGATCTGATCTTAAATGAAAAGAAGACAGATGCAGACGGATATCTGACATGGGACGTAGAACACTGGTCAAGCATCGATAATAAGAGATTCATCCGCTGCTATTCTTTAGAAGGACGCGTATTGAGTGAATCTACTGGTCACAATATCTACGATCTTGCAAACGACTTCAAACCTGAAGAAGCAAAAGAAGTACAGTTAAGTTAATCGAAACTGTTCGTTTCTTCCTGTTGAAAACAAAATCGAGAAGACTTTTATAAAAAGCAGGTACTGCCAAGAGGTAATATGACACGGACCCTCTTGCAATACCTGCTTTTCTCGTTCTCACTACGCTTGAACTCTTATCTTTTTTTCTTTTTACAGAATTTCTTTTCTCAGCTGTTCTGCTGATTTCATAGACAATAAGCCTGGTGCAATATCAAATACTGTCTTTGCACCGCAGTCACCGTTGTTTGCAAGTCTGTATGCAGCACGGGCATATGCAACTAAGACACTAGAAGTAAATTCCGGATTAGAGTCCAGTTTTAAAGAGTATTCAATTACATGCTTGTTTCCTTCTCTTCCAGTCTCTCCAGTGCGGATCACAAAACCGCCGTGCGGCATTTTGCTGTGTTCTGCTTTTAATTCCTCTTCCGATACAAAAGTAACGGTTGTATCATAATCTGCAAAATAATTCGGCATTTCTTTGATGGTCTTCTCAATCAGTGCCTTATCTGCACCTTCCTCTGCCACGACATAGCACTCACGAAGATGTTTTTCTCTTGTGGAAAGTTCTGGCTCACTTCCACTTCTGACTCTCTCCACTGCCTCCTCAATTGGAACAGTATACTGGATTGCATTCTTCACCCCTTCGATACGGCGGATCGCATCAGAGTGTCCCTGGCTGACTCCCTTTCCCCAGAAGGTATAAGTGCTTCCTTGTACGAGGATCGATTCTGCATAAATACGGTTCAGGGAGAACATTCCCGGATCCCAGCCCACAGAGATGATTCCTACTTTTTTCCCTTCGTTTGCCGCTGTATCTACATCTGCAAAATACTCTGGAATCTTTGCATGTGTATCAAAACTGTCGATCATATTGAAGTGTTTTGCAATTTCTGGTCCCATCACTGGAAGATCTGTCGCAGAACCTCCGCAGAGGATCATCACATCGACTTCATCTTTCAGTGTAAGAATATCATCAAAATGTACTTTCTTTACACCTTCCGTCAGAATCTGAACGCTTTTTGGATCACGGCGTGTCACTACCGCAACAAGTTCCATATCTTCATTTCTCTCGACTGCAAGTTCTACACCGCGTCCAATGTTTCCATATCCAACAATACCAATTCTGATTTTACTCATTGTGTTCTCCTTCTTTCTCGTAATAATCTGTTTGTTACTTTATTGCAGGCTGTAGGGCAGAGTCTTAACAGATTTCTGCCCCCGCCGGCATCTCTTTTTCCGGTGTCATTAATGCAAGATTTCCTTCTGCATCTTCTGCACAGAGAAGCATTCCCTCTGATAAAACACCTGCCAGTTTCGCCGGTTTTAAGTTCACAAGCACCATTACTTTTTTCCCTACCATCTCTTCCGGTGTGTAATGTGCCTTAATTCCTGATACGATCTGTTTTACCTGACTTCCCACCTTTACTTGTGAACAAAGCAGTTTCTTTGATTTTTTTACCGCTTCGCAGGCAATAATCTCACCGACTTGGAACTGCATCTTTCCAAATTCTTCAAATGTGATTTCTTCTTTCGGTTCAATGTCAATTACAGACTCTTCCTCTGCTTTTTCTTCTACTGGTGGATGTAATTCTTCTACCTTCTTCATGACCTCTTCCATATCAAGTCTCTGGAATAGAATCTCCGGCTTGTCTGTTACATGACCTCCATTTAGTTGAGCAAGAATCTTTTCAGATGTCTCCGGCATAAATGAGCTTAATAATTCTGCCCCCTTTGAGATACTTGTAATCAGATTGTAAAGCACTGTTTCCAGACGGTCCTTTTTGTCCTCTTCTTTTGCAAGCGCCCAAGGCATTGTCTCATCAATATACTTATTGCAGCGTTTGAACAGGTTGAATATCTCTGTGATTGCATCTGCTACCCGGAGTTTGTCCATCTTCTCATCTACTGCTCCCGGTGTGCGCTCTACAACTGCTTTTAACTCTGCATCTACCTCTTCTGCAATTCCCTTATCTGTAACGATTCCCCCGAAATATTTATTTGTCATGGAGATCGTACGATTCACAAGATTTCCAAGTGTATTTGCAAGGTCAGAATTCATACGCTCTACCATCAGTTCCCATGTGATGACACCGTCATTGTCAAATGGCATCTCGTGCAGAACAAAATAGCGGACTGCATCAACTCCGAACATATTTACAAGCTCATCTGCATAGATGACATTTCCTTTTGATTTACTCATCTTTCCATCGCCCTGAAGCAGCCACGGATGTCCAAACACTTGCTTCGGAAGTGGAAGATCCAGCGCCATCAAAAAGATTGGCCAGTAAATTGTATGGAAGCGGATAATATCCTTTCCGATCAAGTGAAGATCTGCCGGCCAGTCTTTCTTAAACTGCTCACTGTTCTCTCCATCACAGTCATACCCAATTCCTGTGATGTAGTTTGTAAGCGCATCTAACCATACATAGACAACATGCTTTGGATCAAAATCTACCGGTATTCCCCATGTAAAAGAAGTTCTTGAAACACAGAGATCTTGAAGTCCCGGAAGCAAGAAGTTATTCATCATCTCATTTTTACGGGACACCGGCTGAATAAATTCCGGATGTGTATTGATATGTTCAATCAGCCTGTCCGCATATTTACTCATCTTGAAGAAATATGCCTCTTCCTTTGCTGGCTGTACTTCACGCCCACAGTCCGGACATTTTCCATCAACCAGTTGTGATTCTGTAAAGAATGCCTCACACGGTGTACAGTACATTCCTTCATAATATCCTTTGTAAATATCTCCCTGCTCATACAGCTTTTTAAAGATTTTCTGAACTTGTTTCTCATGATATTCATCTGTCGTACGAATAAATTTATCATAAGATGTATTCATCAGATCTGCAATCTCTTTTACCTGTGCAGCCACACCGTCTACAAATTCTTTCGGTGTCACTCCAGCTTCCTGAGCCTTCAGTTCAATCTTCTGTCCATGTTCGTCAGTTCCTGTCTGGAAAAATACATCATACCCCTGACTTCTTTTGTATCTTGCGATTGCATCAGCAAGTACAAACTCATAAGTATTTCCAATGTGTGGTTTGCCTGATGTATAAGCAATCGCTGTTGTCATATAAAATTTTTTCTTATCCATTTTGTATCCTCCTCTTTTTTTGAATATACGCATTTAGATTTTCCACTCAAAAGCAGCATCTTCAAAAAGGATCTCACCCGGAGAGTTTTTTATTTCATCATTTTTCTTGAAACAAAAAACTCGCCTCCTCAAAAGAGAAGACGAGAGATTCCCGTGGTACCACTTCTATTTATCCGCTCTTCACAGCGCGAACCTTACCGAGTGCCCTGCACTCCTCGCTGTAAAGGGCGAATCCCTTTGTATCACACTTTTCTTTCGTATTCTCTTCTAGATTAGACCGAATAGACAACAGAAAGTATCATACACCGCTCGGAAGCCATCTTCAGTCAGATTCCACTTGTTCCTCTCAGCATCTCATATCTCTTTGTATCTGTCTGTGTCCAAGTCACATTCCACACATTTCCATATGAATCAGAACTTCTCTGTAAAGTTTCCCCCAACTTACTCTTTTCGTCAACGCGTTTTCTTTTTTCAAATTAAAAATATGTAGAAATCGTAACATACGGATTTTGGAATGTCAAGTTTGGGAACTTTCTCTTTCCGAATTTTTCTAGTCTGCTTTAAAATCTTTTCTTCTTGTCTGCTTTCTTCTCTGCTTTCTGATGAAAAAAATTACTCCGCAGAGCAATGGAAGGATCATCAAAGCAACTCCCACAATGGATGGCAGATTATAGAAAAACTGAATCTTTCTATCCGGTGTGACCAGAATTTGAAACACTTTTTCCTCCGATCGGTTTCCTGCCGCATCCACACCGGATACGCGAACCGTTTTCCACCTATTCTCCTGTCTAAGGACAACTTCTGCCCTTCCTCCCTGCCGTTTCAATCTCTCGGCATCGTATCTTTTTTTTATTTTTCTCTCACCATGAACAGACACTTCCACTGCCTCTGCCGCAAAATTATCTTCCATATAAATCGTCATTTTTTTCGAGGACTCTTTATACTTCCCATAATTCTCTATTCCGGTAACAACCACTGTCGGCGCTGTCTGATCTACAACAAAATTGATTTCTTCTCCCTTGATCTTATTGTTCCCTCTATTTTCTGCCCGGTCTTTTGAGGAAAGTGTTACCGTATAATTTCCTTCTTTCTGAAAATTGTGTCTGCCAATCTTATAAGTGTATGTTTTCCATCCCTGCTCGGGTTCGTTTTTTTCCACCGCATAGTCTTTCCCCTTTTGCAGTCTGACAACTTCTCCATCTCTTCCATAACTGATCTCCTTCATCTGCAATGTATCTATATTGATTTCCGTCACTTCAATTTCCTGCGGCTGTTTTGTATAATGCTTTTGCAGAAGTTTTCTTGTCTTGTCACTTAATGTATAGACAGAGCCAAATCGATTTACCGAAAATGTAATTGACTTTTTTGTCACATTGCCTGCCCGATCCGTCACTTGAACTGTCAGTGTATACAAGTCGTCCTTCTCCTTCGTCCGTTCAAAATCCGGTAGTTTTATATACTGCCCGTTTACGATTTCCGTCTTCTGTCCCTCTATCGGAAGTTTCCCGCGATGGTATCCCGTCAATTCGATTTTGACATCCTTCTCTTCGTAGTTTCTGTCCTGATAACGAATCTGAGGTGCAACTATATCATTATTTGCAGACTTGTTCTCCACTCCAAAGATTTCTACAGACGGACTTGTCCGATCAATGGTAAATCGATCTTCCGGATACTCTTTTGCCATATTTCCCGCAAGATCTGTGTAAGAAACATTAAATGTATATGTCCCATCTTTGTCATATAAAATGGTTGCACGGTGTACTGCTTCTCTTTCTCTATTTTGGGAAGATGTTTCACTGTCTACTCCCTCTGATGTGAACATCCCTATTTCCGGCGCCTTTTGCTCCTCCCCATCAAGAACTGCTGTGATTTTGATCGCTACATCTTCCGGTCGGAAATTTTTCTCCTGAATCGAGATCACTGCAGTCCGAGGTTTATGATAATATCCCTTTGTCCTTTCCGTCTGTTCCTGATACGAAACCCGGATAACAGGAGCAGTCTGATCAATCACAAACACATCATCATTTTCATATATAGTCTGGTTTCCCGCCTTGTCTGTGCAATTAAGCGAAAGCTTGTATACCCCATCTTCCTGAAATAGCATTGTACATACATATGTATCCTGATCCGTATTTTTTCCGCCTCCCTGTCTGGTCCATTCCCCACTGATCGGTCGCCTTCCTTCCGAACTGCCTGCCTGAATTTTGAAAGTCTTTTCATCAAAATTTCGCTCCTGAACAGTGATGGTCGCTTTCCGTGCCTTCCTGTAATAGTTTCCGTTTACAGGCATCTGATCATCATATTGAACGTGAAGGATCGGCGGTGTGATGTCTATTGCTATCTTTTCTTTGTTCTCTGTCTTCTCGTTTCCGGCAGAATCCTTTACCGTTACTTGAACCCTCACATCATTGCTGTTGAACACCTCCGCCGGAATGACAACTGCTCCTTCCCATCTTGCCTTTCCTCGTGTCTGATGATCTTCTTTTTGAAATAAAATTTCCTCCTTATCTGCCTGTACATTTTCTTCTGCTGCCACATGGTAGAAAACTTGTTGAATTCCTGAATATGTATCCCCTGCCTGTAGATCTTCCACTTCTATCTTTACTGTCACATCTCCTCGATAAACCCCACCGGATTTTTCCCCTTCCAATGTCATTTTGATCTTTGGCTCTGAGCATTCCGTAATCATTCCACTTACCGGGTATAAAAAACAGATATTTCCTGCCAGATCTTCCACTTTTCCATACACGATACACTGTTGGTCCGGATTTACTGCAAATGCATCTCCTTTCACCCATTCTTTTGATGGTAAATTCTTTACATCTTCTTCCGAAAGCGGACGTTTCGAACAGTAATATTTTACGGAAGCCACCCCGGCTGTAACATCTTCTCCCGTAATCTGAATCTGATAAGCATCTCTTTGGAACAAACTAAAAGAAACAGCTCTCCATGATTCTGCTGAATTTTTCTGCCCATCCACAACAATTTCTCCTTTCGGAGCCGTCTGATCCACTGTGAATCTTCTCGGAGCAATGCTGACTTTCCTTCCTGCCAGATCCATATACGTAAACTCTGCGATATAATTTGCATCTTTTTCAAACAAAAATGTTGCAGTGTATGTATCTGTATCTATCTTTTTCCAATTTTTCCTCTTTGCTGCCTGCTGGAAGTATCCGCCCTCTACTTCCTGAGGATATTCCCCTTCCTGCATTCCTTCTGCTTTTACAGAAAGCTCCATTTGACTCTGTGCTTCTGAAAATGCTTCCGGGAAAGAAAAATTCCGCTCACAAATTACAATCTTCGCCTCAATCGCTTTGTCTGTAAAGCTTCTCCGACCAACCTCCTCCGATAAAAGAATCTCCTCTCCATCGCAGTAATATCGAATTTCTGCCACAGGATCCGTCGTGTCGATTACAAACTGCTCTGGAGCCTCAGAATCCCCATAGTCCACTCTTTGCTCCACATTTCCTGCGCGGTCTTTGCAATGCGGTCTGATTCTGTATTCCTGCTCTTTTTGAAACTTCAAATATAGGCATTCTCCCTCTTTGCCCTCTTGTCTTCTCCACTCTGCCAGGATCCCAAACTCTTTTTCCAAATCTTGTACCCTTACATTTTTCTGTTGTTTTTTGCCGACACCTACATCAAATGTGACATTTTTCTGTTCAAAATTTTTATCCTGATATAAAATTTGTGCTGTTCTTTCTTCTTGAAAATAATTTCCGTTTTTTTTGTGATTATTATCGTAAGCCACTATAATTTGCGGCGCGACTGTATCAATTTTCAGCCTTTCTTCTGCCACAGTCTGATTTCCCGCATGGTCGGACACCGTCACAGAAAGTTTTACATCATTACTGTTATGCCTGGAAGCTTGTATTATTTTTTCTCTGGAAACCTTTGCCTCTGTCTGCAATTCCTGTAATGTCTTCTCCACCTCAGTGCCGGATTCCGGAAAATTCTCCCGAATCTGTTCTGTCTCGCAAAAGCATTCCGTCCCATCACACGACAATGCGACACAGATTTCTTTAATTCCGGAAGTAATTTTTTGATTTTTCAAATGAAAATCTTCTACGGTAATCGAAAATGGAATATCTTCTGTATAATATTTCTCTGAGTCGATTCCCCTAAGAGTCACTTTTGGTTGTTTCAGATCCACAACTATTCCGTCCGACAAAAACATCGCTTGATTCTGCACTTGATCTTCCACCCGCACAAGTAGGACATAGTTTCCTTCTTTTACTTTTCCTTGGTTTTCTATACCGATAAAAATCTCACAGGTCTCTTCTTCTACTGGATTCCACTGAAGCTCTCCTGATATGGTTAGCTTCTCCACAAGATTTTTTGTAAGTTTCTGATCTTTTTTCACATTCCAGACCGCATAAGACCATCTGTCAACTCCGCTTCCTCTCTCATCCAGACTGTTCTGATCTTCGACAGAAACTTTCTCTGCATAAGAAGTATTTTGATATGTGCCAAAGTTCAATCCCCGTTCTTCCTCACCAATCTTGTTCTTTTCCAAGGATAATCTATGAAAAATAACCTCCGGTGCTTCGCTGTCAATGACAAATACAAGACCATCCGCCACTTCTGTGACTGTCTTCCCTGAACCGTCTCTGCTATCCTTTAAATACCATTCTCCAGTCCTTCGCTGCACTCCCTCCTGCTGCTCTTCAAAAACAATCCCTTCTTTCGTGGCATTTACAAACACTCCTCCCTCTTCTTTGATCCGCACCCACACTTCGTCATATCTCTGTGAAAAAGATGACTCTTCCCGGATATGCAATTTTACTTTCACCGGTTCTCCGGTATCCCCTCTAGTTCCTCTGACCCATATATTCTGCCCTTCTTCCTTCTGAAATATCCCCGCTCTATGCTCCACTGAAATCACATCTTCTGCCTCTTCCAATTTCTGAGGAAGAACCTCCAGTGTTCCATAATCTTCTTCCTGCGCCACTTTCATACAGTAATTTCCCTGCACAACCCCTTCGAAAGGATTTGCAAGTTTTCCATCTTCCCTTTTTAGTTCCGGAATCAGACAATTATCATAAGATCCAATTTTTAATTCCGGATACGGATCCCGCAAAATTACTTCTGGAAGCATTACTTTCTCTAAATCTTCCTGTAAGATACCTTCCTTGATAAATACTTTCCCATGTTTTCTCAGATCTGCTTCCAAGGTTTCCATTGTCACTCCATAATCCACAGAATGATCTTCTACCTGCAAATACAAATTTTTAGGAATGACTTTCATATGAATACCGGATATTTTCTTTTGCTCACACTCTGCCAGCTCATAATTTTGAGGCTGTTTGATCACTTTCTGAATAACCGCTTCCGTGTAAGTTTTTACATTGCTTCCCTCTAATTGCACCTCGACCGTTACTCTATTTTCTTCTTTTTTCTCCTGATAATATCCTGTGAGCACCGCTTCCCTTTTCCCATCATAGACCTTCTCTGCCTTTTCCCACTGAATTTTTTCAAGCGCGACTGCCCTTCTGACTGAATTTTCGCCATTTAATCCCTTCTCCTTTTTTATCTGCTGCACTTCTTCCGCCCTCGCCTGCCAAAGTTTCTCGGAGGTAACATTACACAGGGCTATCGCCAACACAACCGGACCTGTAAGCATCATGATAATCTGTACCCATTTTCTGACTCTTCCCCAAGATTCTCTCAACTTCTTCCACCGTCCCTTTCTATCACTTCATTCGTATGAACCATCATCACATTCTTTTTCAACACAAACACATCACTTGTTTTTGTTTCTTTTTTACGATTTTCTTCTTCGATCCTTCTGATTTCTTTCCTCGCCTCATATCCTGTGCGTACTGCGATGATTCTCCGAATCCCAAATTTCAAAAAAAATATCGTTGTCATGATTCCTCCAACTACAGATAAACCTGCACAGATGAAAAAGCCCTGACGGTATATCTGAATTATCTGTTCCTGATCGTACATATTGTCTTCACCTCTTCTTCTGCCCATGAAATATTTTTTACCAGTTCCTCCTTTTTCTTCTCTATTTTCTTTTGCGCTCCTCTATTCTGTATCGTCAGATCTGTCCGCAGCCTCTCTTTTACTTTTTCAAGCTGTTCGCTCATTTCTTCTCTTTTAACTCCTTCTGCATAAAATTTATCTGCATTCTGACCAATTTGATACACCAATTCCTGGTACATCACAAGCGCAGTTTTTTCATTATCAATCGCCACGATATTTCCTTTTGTCAATTCTGTAAGATCTTCCCAGTATTCCCGGTAAGTAACCTTGCTGTCCCCCGCCCGATCATTTCGATTTAATTGTGCATAATATCCTGCAATTTTCCCCAGCATCTTTGCACGCATTCTCTGATGTTCTTCCAGCGTCTCTGACTTGGCGGCATCCACAAACCACCTCCCGGATAACTGTTTATTTCCCTCTCCTTCGTAATAGTAGAAATAGGCTATCCCAATCCGAAAAGCTACTTTCCCATATGCATTCTGCTCCGACTCCAGAACACTTAAATAGTCCTTTTTATTCATTCCTCTTTGCTGCAAAATTTCCAGCATCATCGCCGCTTCCTCCTGAGAGAAATTGTCATCAGTCAGGAATACCTTTTCCAATAACAACTCATATGCATCTGCCTTTCTCGGATTCAATGCGATTGCTTTTCGATAATTCGCAATCTGTTTTTCTCTTGTCACTGAAGACGATGCTTCTTTCATCACTCGCTCATAACTGTTCCTGACTGTCTTCTCTTCTGCGCAGCGAAACCCCACAGCCCCCGCTGCAAATGCCAATGTACAAACTGCTGAACAGACAAAAATCCGCCACTTCTTCTGCTGCTGTCTCTTGCATTCAACATCAAATTCCCTATAATGTTCCAATGCATACAATAATTCTGCGCAGGACTGGTACCGTTCCTGCGGATCATTTTGTACACACTTCCAGATAATTTCTTCTAATCCAGAAGACAACTGTGGATTCCAATGCCGGATCGGATATATCTCATAGGGTGGCATACATGGGTTATGACCAGTTAAAAGATGATACAAGGTCCTTCCCAGACAAAAAATGTCTGTTCTTGCATCTGTCTGCCCATTTCCCCCAAACTGTTCCGGCGCCGCATATCCAACCGTTCCAAGGCAGATTGTATCCTCCACATGTTCTTCCTTATATTCCCTCGCAGTTCCAAAATCAATCAGCATCACTCTTCCATCTGGCCGCAGCATAATATTTGCAGGCTTCATATCTCGATAAATAATCGGTGGTTTTCGGGAATGCAGATATTCCAGTACATCACAGAGTTGTTTTGCCCATGCAACTACCACTTCCTGAGATTGTGCCCCTTGCTCCTGCAATGTCAGGCTGAGCGGTCTTCCTTCGATGTAGTCCATCACGATCAGAAATATATCTTTGTATTCCAGAACATCTGCAATCTTAGGAAGATTGGGATGATCCAGTCTTTTGAGAATATCCGTCTCTGCCAGAAGTTCCTCCCGCATCGTCCGATAATATCGATTCCCTTTCTTTTGAATTTCCTTGATCGCCCACTGTCGATTTGCTCTCTCATTCATTGCAAGGTAAACTGTGCTCATCCCTCCCCTGCCGATTTTATTTAAAATTTTGTATTTTCCATCTACAATCATACCGTTCTCAAGCATCTGCCTCCTCCTTTCCATTTCTTTCTTACCTTTGCTGCTCCCTCTCCTATTACCGATGCCCTATTGAACAGAAATCCAAATCGCGGAAAGATTATCCGTCTCCATCCGTCTTTTATTCTGTTCCATAACTTCTTTCAAGTTTTCTTCCATCTCCCATTCTGCTCTCAAGTAATTCCTGCAAAATCTTTCCTCAAGCTCTCCATCCAGCAATTGATTGCAAAATCCATCCGAGCAAATTAAAAATCCCATTCCCGGATAATATACTCCCGACTTCCATTCCGGAGTAATTTTCTCCTGCACTCCAACGCACTGCAACAGTACATTTCTCCGGGGATGTTGTCTTGCCTGCTCTTTTGTCAGTCTTCCTGCATCAATTTCTCTCTGCACATAAGTCTGGTCTTTTGTCAGCTGCTGCACGTCTTCTGTAAGCCCATAAACACGAGAATCTCCAACATGTACGATCAAATACCATCCGGCAATCAACAGGACTGCCGAAACTGTCGTCCCAAGCAGAAGATTCTTTTCTTTTCCGTAGACAGAAATCATCTGGTTTTCCTCCTGTATCAAGCTTTCCAGACTTTTCGCAATCTCTCTTTTTCTCCTTTCTCCCACTCCCTTTTTCTCCTGCTCCCCAAAAAGAAGTAAGGGAAGTGTTTCTTCAAACCATCTTGCAAGCGCCCGGATCACTTCTCCGCTTGCCACTTCCCCTTTTTCCAGTCCGCCCATTCCATCACAGACCGCCGCCAATAAGATTTCTCCTTCTTTTGTCATTGCTGACCGAACTAGCAAGGAATCCTGATTGATCTTCTTTTTAATTCCTCTATCGCTGCACACCGCACTCAACAATTTCATAAACCCTTCTCCTCTCTATTTTTACATGAAATGAAATTCAAACACCTCATCCGACAGACGGATTGTCACATTGTCTGACAGAGCAGTTTCCTGGTATGGGTGTAATGCCTTTCCCTCTACATAAGTTCCATTTGTCGAATTTTGATCCTCGATATAATACTGCCACCCTTGCTTGCTGATTTTTGCGTGACATCTGCTGACCGATGTATTATCCCGGATACAGTAATTGACTTTCCTCTGCTCCTTTCCAATCAAAAATGGCTGCGTATTGATCAGGATTCTCTCTCCTGTATCCTTTCGAAGCAAATATGCAAACTCTGCATTGTGAAGTACTGTTGTTTCTCCTCCCGCTGCATTTAGCAATGTTGTTTCTCCCACGCCTTCACTTGCCATCATATATTCCTCCATATTCCATTCTCTCTCTTCTTCTCTTTTCCTTCTTCCAGGCGAATATCTGCTTTCTGTCCTTCCATCCACTTGTCGTACCTGCCTTTTTGATGTCTGCATCTGTTGGTATGTATGTTGCATTCTTGCTCCGTTCTTCTCTGCATGTTTTTTCTGATTTGTATGCACTGACATCCAAATCATGGCTGCCATTCCTCCGAAAACAGCCAGTATCACCCCTGTTCTCCCGGTTTCTCCTCCGTTTTGGTTCTCTCTATTTTCCAGTGAATCTATTTTTTTACTAAATCTTTTTCGCTCTTTTTCTGCCTGCTCTGTATGCTTCTCTGTTTGCTTTTCTCCCTCCGCCATTGTTTCCGGCTTTTTATAAGGAATTTCAAATGTATCCAATGCCTTTCTGATATGATAGATCTGCACTGCATATGGCACCATCCCCTCCTGGAACACATTAATTCCCACAACTTCCCTGTTGGCATTTAGAAGCGGGCTTCCAGCCCCTGCTCCATATAGTGGAATATTATGTTCGATGACTTTATCATTCTCTCCATCTGGTACCTCCTCCGATTCACTAAGACGGATAACCTCTCCTCGCTCTGATATCTGTGGAATTTTCTCCAAAATCTTTTCCCGGTATCCCTCCCCAGAACAGCCGACAAACGTAATAGGGTTTCCTTCTTCCGGCGGCACTCCTTCCCCTAATGTCAAACTCTCTCTGTCGTATAACTTCGACGACAACTGCAAAACTGCAAAATCCATCCGATCACTCTGCACACTTGCATGAATCTTTGCAGGAACAAACATATTTTTTCCTGTCATTACGTAGATTCCCAACCTTTCATCTTTCTCCGGCAATTCGTTCAGCGCATGCTCTTCCATAATTTTTTCCAAAAGTATCTCATCTGGAACCGCCACATGCTTATTCGTAAGAACTGCTTGCTCGTTGATCAGAAAAGAAGTCCCATTGAGATAATAGGACACTTCCCCACTGTCGTTTCGATAACCAACTGCTACCGGAAGAACGGCATCCGAAATCATTTCCTCTCTTTCATCTGATTTTGCTGCTCCCTCTTCTGCCACAGTTATCGTCGGAAGACAGCACACTGCCACAACTGTCATCCAGATTACAAGCAACAGCTTTTTCACTTCTTTTGTCATATACACCATCTCCTCTGAATCCATGTCTTTTTCCCGCTTCTTTCTCATAAACTGTTAAAAATGTCTTTGGAGTATCTATGAAAAACAAATATCTTACTTCATTTACTGCACTGCTCTTATCGTCCTCTTTACTCTTCTCCGGCTGCTCTTCTATTCGAGCATCTTCCGACACTAACACCGCTTTCCGTCAATTTACTCTTGAACTATTCCGGCAGGATGTGGCTGCAAATACTATTGGACTACATTACACATTGAAAGATCCATCTGCCTACGATATCGTCCAGGCTCCGGTTACATACGGATCTTTTTCCACAAATACGACCGGAATGATGGCATCTCTAGAAAACAGTCTTTCTGCTTTGTCCCATTATCACTATGAAGATCTCACAGACGAAAATAAACTCACCTACGATATTCTCGAATCTTATTTGCAGACTGCCCAAAAAGGCGCTCCCTATCTCTTATACGAGGAACCATTAGGAGAGATTACCGGAATTCAGGCACAACTCCCGGTACTGTTAGCGGAATATCCATTTCATGATATAAAAGATGTCGATACATATCTCTCGCTCTTATCCTGTACCCCGGATTACTTCAACTCTCTGATCTCCTTCGAAAAGGAGAAGGCAGATAGTGGTCTATTCATCCCGGACAGCACCGTAGATGCTGTGGTCAACCAATGTAGTTCCTTTGTCGACATGAAAGATTCCAATTATCTGCTCACAACTTTTGATGAACGGCTTTCCAAGATACCTGGACTTTCTTCTACTGTAAAAAGGAATTATCAAAAGAAAAATCAAGAAATGATTGCAAATGCTGTCGTTCCAGCTTATGAGTCACTGATCGATGCCCTTCTAGAACTGCGCGGCAGTGGAAAAAATAAAAAGGGAGTCTGTTATTTTCCGAATGGAAAAGAATACTATAGCTATGTCGTAGAAAGAGATACCGGCTCACCTCGCTCGGTATCGGAAATAAAAAAATTAATCCATGACCAGATTTCCTCTGATCTTTTGTCTATTCAGACATTGTTGTCCAAAGATCCTGAACTTGCCTCGCGTCCTGTCTCTGCCGAAGCACCTCCAGACAAGTCAGATATTTTTCTGCAAAACCAGATTGACCGGAATCAGCCGGAACAGATTTTGACATTGCTGGAACAAAAATCTTCTGCTGCCTTTCCTGCTCCTCCAGACGTAACTGCTCAAGTGAAATATGTTCCCAATGCTATGGAACCTTATCTGAGCCCTGCATTTTATATGATTCCCGCCATTGACGACCAGTCAGAAAATGTAATCTACATCAACCAATCCCGCAATGTCGATACCCTAAAACTATTTACGACACTTGCACACGAAGGCTATCCCGGACACTTGTATCAAACAACTTATTTTGCTGAAAAAAATACAGAACCTCTCCGCAGCATTTTTAATTTTAGCGGTTATGTGGAAGGATGGGCAACTTATGCCGAGATGTGCTCCTACTATCTGAGTCCGCTGCCAAAAGACCAGGCTGCGCTGTTTCAAAAAAATGGTTCTCTGACACTTGGACTCTATGCTGCCGCAGATATTGGAATCCATTACGATGGATGGTCGGTACCCGATACTGTACGCTTTTTCTCTGATTATGGAATCAAAGATACCGATGCTATCCAGGAAATATATAATTTGATCCTATCTGATCCGGGAAATTACTTGAAATATTATGTTGGCTATCTTGAATTTATGGAATTGAAAAAGAAAGCGATGAAAATAGACGGAGATGAATTCTCCCAGAAAAACTTTCACCGTGCAGTTCTCGATGTCGGACCTGCCCCATTTGATATTGTTTCTAAATATGCGGTTGATAGATAAGCTGCCCTGTCACACATCCGACTCCTCTGTGGCATACAATACAATAAGATATTTCCAAGGAGGTTTTTATGTCTTTCTTACCAGTATTCCTATTGCTGCTCTTTCTTCTCTTCCTTTTGAATTATCACAAAAGGAAAAAGCTGATTCTTCAGATCCAAAGAATGCCCTCTGAAAAGAAATCGGCTCTTTTGCAGAACTTGCTCCATCCATATGATTTGTCCTATCTGCCTCTACATGATCTCTTTACCTATCGAGAGGACGCGTGGCTCCCAAAAACCTGCCGCCGTCCTGCTGATACTGCCATCCGCGATGTTTCTCTTCAGGATGCTCTTCTGATCTACTTTGACTATAACGAAAAAACATGTCTGATCAAGTTGAAAAAAGGTCAATATGGAATCTATTTTGGCGGAGAGATCGGACTATATTGTGCTGACCACATTGTCTCTCCCCAAAACAGAACTACAACCCGATTTTTTAGTATAGCAGAATCTGAATTTCTTCCTCTTTCCTTAGAGCTTCTGGAAGAAGACCTGTCCACTTTTCAGCTCAGCAAACGACACTGGCGACTAAGCGGATTCCAAATTGGACGATGTCCTGTTTCCGCAGACTCTCAATTAAAAGTATCTGTTACCTTTCCGGATACATTCATGCTGCAAAGATTCATTCACGGCTTACTGGAAGCAGGTTATTCCGAATGCGAGCTTACGATTCGCAAACTTACGATTTCTTTCCTCTTTCCTTCCGTCAACGAATCCCCCAATTATCATACACGATCCTCGCAGTTTAAAGAGAATGCAGTCAAATGGCAAAACGCTTTCCACTGTCATCTGTATTCTTTCCTTACGCACCCTTTTGACAATACCACAGATAAACTAATCTATCTGCACACTTCTCATCCTTCTATGTTCCGGTATCTATGCCGCATCAGAAGCTGACAGTTCCACATAACGAAAACACTGAATTTTACGATATACCCGATAACAAAATACACTGAATTCTACGAGAATTTCCTTACGGAACCGGAGAGCTTTCCTACTCTCCGGTTCAGTCTGTCAGAAAATCATTACCCGGCATACATCCCCGATGCAAGCAGTACACTTACTGCAATTCCTGCAAATGTCGCCAAAAGCGCTCCCGCCAGTGTGTATCTTGTCTTTTTGATATTCGCTGTCATAAAATACACAGACATCGTATAAAAGATTGTCTCCGTGCAGCTCATCATGATAGATGCCACAAGCCCAATGTACGAATCTGTTCCATATTCCTTAAAGATGTCCAGTACCAGCCCTGTAGCTGCTGAGGAAGAAAACATCCTGACGATCGTAAGCGGTACGAGCTGTACCGGAAATCCGATATGTACCACAAACCTACTGACCACTTCCGCAAAAAAATCTAAAAATCCAGAAGCTCTCAATACTCCTACCGCAACCATCAGCCCGATCAATGTAGGCATAATCTTAATAACAGTAAAAAATCCCTTTCTCGCACCCTTTATAAAATGCTCATAGACATTTGTCTTCATCAAAATTCCAAAACCGACGATATAGAAAATCACAAAAGGTACGATAAAATCACTCAGATATAGTAAGAACTTCATCTACTCCTCCGTTTTCATAAATAGGCTCTTATCATCTTATGAAAACGGAAAACTATTTATACTGATCTTCCTCCAAAATCCGCTCGATTGCCTCCCGGATCACCTCTGACTTTGCCACTTTCAGGCGCTCACAGTAAGCATTCAGGCGCTTTAACGTCTGTTCATCCAGGCGCAGAGAACAGATCTTCTCCTTATTGTCACTCCCCTTTGGTCTTCCTGGTTTTCCCATAATCTCATCTCCTTTTTTGTATTACAATAATCATAATATATGTATTACAAAAAATCAAGTCTAAAATATGTTTTGGTATTTCAAAAAACACACCAGGATGACAAAATCTCTTTTCCTACACGCGCTTCCTTTTCCTCATCGCCATTGCAAATGCTACTCCGACTACCGTACTGACCAGCGTCGCCACAATCCCCGCCCCGACAATCCCTGCCGGATTTACACTTCCATACTGACTCCGATAGGCAATGATATTGATTGGAATGAGCTGCAAAGAAGAAATATTTAAAATCAAAAACGTACACATATCTCTGCTCGCAATGCTTTTGTCCTTGTTTGGATTGACTTCCTGAAGACTCTTCATCGCCATCAGTCCTGCCGGCGTTGCTGCCCATCCAAGCCCCAGGATGTTTGCAATGATATTTGTTGTAATATGTCTATTTGCTTCGTGTCCTTCTGGCACGTCTGGAAACAGAAAATGTACCACAGGCTGTAGTTTTCGCGATGCTGCAGCGATCAGCCCTGACCGCTGTGCAATTTCCATAAGCCCTACCCAAAAAGACATTACTCCAAGCATTGTAATACAAAGTGTCACTGCTTCCTTGGAAGAGTCCAGCGCCGCATTCGTGACATCTGCCATCCTCCCTGTCAACGCTCCATAGATAATTCCTACAAGTATCATTCCTGCCCAAAGATCATTTAACAACTTTTTCTCCCCCATATTTATTTTATAAATATACTCTATGTCCCGGGGAACTCTTATATTCTCTAAAGCGGCATCTCCACCCGCTCGATCCGGTTCCGGATATTTCTGTCAGTCTCATCAAACACAAGCTGCTTGTTGTATTGATAATATCTATCGCACTGGTATTCCTGAAGGAATTTTACACTGTAAGCATTCATATTTAGTTCCGTGATAAAGATTGTCATTTCCTGACTGGCTCCAAAGGCAATCTCCATAAAGTCAAATGCATACTCCAGTTTCTGTCCCGCTGATTCCTCCAGCTTTTCATAAGCACCGCGCTCTTCTGCAAAAAGTCCGCGGATTTTCTCAAATGCATTCTCTCCATCAGAAATCTTCTCCTCCTCCAATACCTTCAGATACAGTTCCAATTTCTCGATCCCTTTTCGATAAACAATCTTTTCCGTTTTTGTGAGTAGTTTTGCCCGTTCTTTTTCCTTCTGTTCCTCACAAGTTTCTTCTAAAATTTCCCGGAATGCCTCCACTGCTTCCTTTTTCTGACCAAGCACATCTTTGTATTGTTTTAACTTCTCAAACAGCATAGAAACATAAGCTTCCTGCCCAAATACTTTGCGGAAAACTTCTGTGACACGCGCAAGGAGCAGGCTGATCACACTTAGCTTTTCATCAAAAGATGCATGGGAAATCTTTTTCAACAAGATTTCCGGAATCTTTCCTTCCATCACCTGTTCAACCTGATAATCTGCCTCATAGCGGTAATACAGCTCCAGATAATTTGCAAAATCCTTTGCAATCTCCGGAAACTGAATATAGGAACCGACCACATCTCTGTCTACTTTTTTCCCCAGTTTTTCATACACTTGGATCAGCCTTGACAGATCTTCCCATCCTCTTGGTGTTGCGAAGAAGGAGCCATCTACTGTATGTTCCATCTTGTAAAAATAATTTTGTCTGTTTGTCAGATAAGAAATCACTGCCGGGTGAATCCCCTGATGGTAAGCATACTCTTTCCAAACCGAAAAATCTGCTTCCACCTCGATTTTCTTCACGCGGTCCATCGTCACCACATCAAATTCTCTGACGGACTTGTTATACTCCGGCGGATTCCCCGCTGCCACAATCACCCAGCCTTTTGCTACTTCATGATTTCCAAACGTCTTATACTGCAGAAACTGAAGCATTGCCGGAGCAAGTGTCTCCGACACACAGTTGATCTCATCGATAAATAAAATTCCTTCTGAAAGCCCTGTTTCTTCTATCTTTTTATACACCGATGCAATGATCTCACTCATTGTATATTCTGTAACCGAATACGCTTTTCCCCCATACTCATTTTTTGAGATCAGCGGTAATCCAATCGCACTCTGTCTTGTATGGTGCGTGATTGTATACGCCACCAGCCCGATCCCACATTCTCTCGCAACCTGTTCCATAATCTGTGTTTTTCCGATTCCCGGTGCTCCCAAAAGAAATATCGGTCGCTGTCTCATCACCGGGATCTCATATTCTCCATATGCATCTTTCAGTAAATATGCTTCGATTGAATCTTTGATTTCTTCCTTTGCTCTCTTAATATCCATATTCCATCTCACCTTCTGTTCTTCTTAATTGTTCTGGCTCCAGTATCAGTTTCATCGCCCACGCCGGCACGTCCACATCACTGTAATCCTCTTTTAAAAATACGAACGCAGTTTCATACAACGGCTTTTTCGCCGGGAATGTTCCATATCCATCTGTAAAATAAATCAGACCACGGAGTCTTCGAAACGCTTTCTTTGCAATCAACTCATTGACATAACCGAACACAGGGCGAAAATCAGTGCCGCCAAATCCATGTATCTCAAACTGCTCCATATAGCGTTCCATCTCTTCCTGATTATGGATCACTACATCTGACTGTACTTTATCATCACACTGGATGATATGCACACAGATTTTTCTGAAAAAGCTCTCCGACTCACTTAACACACTGTATGTCTGCTCTAAAAATTTTCGGATCAGCTCTTCTTTGCACGACATCGATGTATCAACGGCAATGACAAAGTCCTCAACTTTATGCACTTCCTTCGTCTCCTGCGGTTCGATCAATGGTACATTTTCGAACATCTCCATTCCATAGTGATAAAATATATAATCAAAGGTATCTGGATCTACCTGTATTTCCTCTTTTAGTACTGAAAATTTTCTCAAAAATTTTTTATAATCATATCGTGTCCGATTTTCTACGCGCACCTGCTCTGCAAGTGCCTCTGCATCTTCTGATGCTTCTTTTGCAAACGTCTCCATTTTCGTCTGAAGCTTCTCGTTTTCCTCTTTCCACTCTTTCTGCCGTTCCATCATTTTCTGCGGCGGAATTTCCTGATTCCAAAGCTGATGATCATCCACAAAAAACTCTCCTCGCAGTTTTTCAAAATCAGCTTCTCCAATCCATGTATCTTCTTCTCTTCCCGCCTCTTTTTCTTCCAACACTTGATAAATTCCTGCGACTGTCAGCACCTTCATCTTTTCCCGCAAACTCTGATACACTTTTTTCCGATATGGCGAAACATATCTTCTGACTGCGCGTACAGAAAGTCCGTCAATGATCGACTCCACCGCAATATCTGCCGCAAGATCCCACAAAGCGGTATCTACAGTTTTCGGAATCGTCAAATGTCCAAACAGACAATGAAATACTATATGAAGATAGGCTCGATTAATATAGATCCGATCCTTTTTATACAGGTAGATCAATGCATCCGGATAAAAATAAATGCCAAATCCATCTGTCCCCATCCCTGTTATATTCGTCTCCGGCAAAAAGAAAAATCGACTCAAAGACACATCAAGAAATCGCATCGACAAATACAGTTCATTTCTCGCCTGCTTCCAGATATCCATGCAGATCTCAATCTTTTCCAGTTCTCTTTGCTGCTGTTTCTGTATAATATTCATCGCTTCCTCCTCTCTTTTTATCATTGCTTTTCTTATCTTTCTTCCTTCTATAATTCAAACTTCTTCTTTTTCTCTGTTACAGCAAATCTCTGATGATACTGCTCCATCAGATAGCTCATCATCGATGCCTCCCCGGTTATCCCCACCATGCCTATTAATACACGAAGGTTATCCACATTGTCAATACAATGTTCCACATAATATGTGAGAAGTTTCATATCTTTTTTCTTCAAAAGATACTCTGACACATTTTCCACATGAGATTTTAAGTACCCCTCATACTGTTCCTTTGCATCCTCCGCAAGCCGGTACGGATACAAAAGTCGTGCAAATGCAAGTGCCACCACAACTTCTTCCTGCTCATTTTCCACCGCCCACGCAAACCGCTTATCATACTGGTCAAATTGCAATTCATTCTTCACGATACAATTTCGATACCACATCCCACTTCCGTGCGTCTTTGTGACGAGGATCCTCGCCGGAGTATTTTCCACTGCCTCCTCAAAATATTCCGGAAAGATCAGCTTTGCATCTCCATCCGGGCAGTGATACATGACTTCTTGTTCCTCTCCGATCTCAATGAGCAGTTCCCGGAAGCACGACCTTTTTTCGGGAACCACCGTCACATCCATTTTTTCAATCTGATGACATCCGGTAAATGCCCCTGCCCCAATATCTCGAATATCTGTAGAAAACTTCAATCGTTTTAAATTTCTACAATTATAAAACGCATACCGACCGATTTTCTCGATCGTATCCGGCAAAACAATTTCCTCCAACCGTTCTCCACACAACGCATCCTGCCCGGTTTCCTCCTCCGGCGGATGATCCATATGTGCCGAAAATGCATACGGTGCAATCTCCGTCACCCTGTATCCATCAATTTCCCGCGGAATCACCGCACTCTCTCCATACGAAAAACAGCGCAAAATAATTGCGCTGTCTCCGTTGACTTTTATTTCAAATTCCTTATTCTTCTGTCTCTGTTCCATGTTCCTTTTCCTCTTTCTTCTCGAACACTGTGATATTTTTCTTTCTCAATCTCTCATACACATATCCTCTGAACAATGTATAGATCACAGAAACCATCGGGATAAAGATCAGCATTCCTACAAGTCCCATCAGACTTCCTCCAAGACTGACTGCAACAAGCACCCACATGGAAGGAAGGCCTACAGATCCTCCAACAACGTGCGGATAGATCAGATTTCCCTCCACCTGCTGTAAGACTAAGAATAAGACTATAAAACCGATCGCCTGCATTGGGTTGACCATCAGAATTAGAAATGTACCGATCACACATCCGATAAACGCCCCAAAAATCGGGATCAAAGCTGTAAATGCGATTAACACACCGATCAACAGTGCATATGGCATTCTCAGAATACTCATGCTGATAAAGAACATTGTTCCTAAAATAACCGCTTCCATACACTGCCCGGTAAGGAAATTGGAAAATGTCCGGTAAGTCAGTGAACAAATATCAAGAACAGTACTAACCTTTTTCTCCGGCAAAAATGCATACAGCACCTTCTGGATCTGAACTGTCAGCTTCTTTTTCTGAAGTAGGATATAACATGCAAATACCGCTGAAATAAAGAATGTTGTCAATCCACTGACAATACTTTTTGCCGCTGCAAAAGTTGTATTTAAGACACTTCCTGCTCCATTTCTGAGAAAATCAATTCCGCCTTGGATCATCTTATCCCAGTCAAACTCCATCGTCTCAATCCACTCGATGATTCCCGTATTATTTTGAAATAAATCTTCTGCCCACAGCTCAAGCTTCGGTATAAATACCTGAATGCTTTCTCCCAGCATTAAAATTGTTTTTCCTAGCTGCGGAAATACAACGAAGATTACAACAAAGATAATACCAAGTACAAGCATAATCGACAAGACTAAACTACACGGTTTCTTGATTTTCTGCACAATCTTGTTATTCTTTGCCCATTGATTGGAGAAAAATACTTTCTCCATAAAATTCATCGGAACATTTAGTATGAATGCGATCGCACCTCCCAAAATAAATGGAAAAGCAATGCTAAACAAAAAATGAACCGCATCCAGAACAATTTCATACTTCCACAGACCGATCACGATCAACGCTGTGAAAAGGATCAGTCCGCGGATTTTTTTGATTGATTCGTTATTTAAGTTCATTGAACCCCCTTCTATTTCTTACGGAAGCATTTTAATAACTGAATGATCGGAAGGTTTGCAGCTGCAAGACCATATACGATCAGTAACTGCTGGATGGTTAATGTAGATACTTTAAATACAGAGTGCAGTGCCGGAATCATCAGTACACTTGTAATCAATACTAATCCGAGAAGGAATGCCCCGATCAGATAAATATTGTTCCACATTTTTTTCTTAAAGAGAACCGGTCTGTCTGATTTACAGTTAAATCCATGAACAAGTCTTGCTGTACAAAGAGTACCAAATGCCATTGTACTTGCAAGCACTGCATCGCCACCCTTGAATCCAATTAAAAATGCGATCATTGTTGTTACACCGATAGAAAGACCTTCTGTTGCAATCTTAATCAGGAAATCTTTTGTCAGAATAGATTCGTTCATCGGACGAGGTTTTTCATTCATGACATCTTTTGTATGTGGTTCCAGACCAAGTGCAATTGCCGGAAGGCTATCTGTCAGCAAGTTGATAAACAATAAGTGTACCGGTGCAAATGGAACCGGAAGACCTGCGATAGATGCATACAATACCGCAAGGATCGCACCAAAGTTACCGGATAACAGGAACTGGATGGAACCTTTGATATTTTTATAGACATTACGTCCGTTTTCTACTGCCTTAATAATTGTTGCAAAGTTATCGTCTGTCAGTACCATAGATGCTGCATCTTTGGAAACTTCACTTCCTGTGATTCCCATTGCAACACCAATATCCGCCTGCTTTAATGCAGGGGCATCGTTGACACCGTCACCTGTCATAGATACGATATTTCCTTTTTCCTGCCATGCGCGCACAATACGGATTTTATGTTCCGGTGAAACTCGTGCATATACTGACACATGCTCTACAAAATCTTTTAACTCTTCATCCGATAAATTATCAATCTCCGCACCTTCACATGCCTCTGATTCGTCTTTTAAAATACCAATTCTCTTAGCGATCGCTGCCGCTGTCACCTTGTGGTCACCTGTGATCATAATTGGCTTGATTCCTGCGCGGATACATTCTGCAACCGCATCTGCAGATTCTACTCGCGGCGGATCCATCATAGAGATCAGACCAAGGAAGATCAGATCGTTTTCATCTTCCAGGCAAAGATCTCTTTCATCTTCCATCTTCTTATATGCAAATGCAAGCACACGAAGTCCGCCTCTTGAAAATTCCTGGTTCTGTGCTTCGATCGCTGCTTTGTCAGCATCTGTGATCGGGCAGACACTATCTCCCTTTTGAATATAAGCCATACGGTTTAAGAGTACATCTACTGCACCCTTTGTGATCATGACACGCTCTCCGTCCATCTCATTGACAGTGGACATTAATTTTCTGTCACTGTCAAACGGAATCTCTGTCTTTCTCGGATAGGCTTCTCTGACATCCATTGTCCCTACTCCAAGTCTTGTTCCGATATTGATCAGAGCTGTCTCTGTCGGGTCACCGATTTCCATACCATCTACGTTTGTAGAGTCATTACAGAGAATACTGTAATCCAACAGCTGTCTTTGCTCTTTCTTCTGAATATCGATCTCGGCTGCCGGAATTCTCTTTTCGTTTACATAATAATCTTCTACTGTCATCTTATTCTGTGTCAGAGTACCTGTCTTATCCGAACAGATGATAGATACACTTCCAAGTCCTTCTACAGCCTGAAGCTTACGGATGATCGCATGTTCTTTTGCCATCTTCTGTGTACCAAAGGAAAGAACGATCGTCACGATAGAGCTTAATGCTTCTGGGATTGCCGCTACTGCAAGGGCAACTGCAAAGAGGAATGCATCTCCGATAGAATCTCCGCGGAATACATTGATTCCAAATAAAATACCACAGAAAATTAAAATAATGATAGATAATTTCTGTCCAAACTGATCTAAGTTGATCTGAAGCGGAGTACGTTTCTCAGAAGTTGTTTTCAACAATGTTGCGATCTTACCAACCTCCGTCTCCATACCGATTCCGGTTACAAGGAAAGAACCTCTTCCGTAAGTGACAAAGCTTCCTGAGAATACCATGTTTGTCTGGTCTCCAAGTGGAACTTCTCCAGAAATCACTTCATCTGACTTTTCTACACCAAGACTTTCACCTGTAAGGGCGCTCTCGTCAATTTTCAAGCTTGCATTCTGAAGAATACGTCCGTCTGCCGGCACATAGTCTCCGGCTTCCAGCATAACTTCATCACCAACGGTTAATTCTACCGAAGGAATCTGGATCACATTTCCATTACGAAGTACCTTCGCTGTCGGACCTGATAATTTCTTTAAACTGTTTAATGACTGTTCTGCCTTGACCGTCTGCACAGTTCCGAGAATCGCATTCATCGTGATCACGACTAAAATAACAATCGCACTCTCTGCATCCCCGAGGAATCCAGATACAATCGCTGCTGCGATCAGAATGATTACAAGGAAATCTTTATACTGTTCCAGGAAAATCTGAAACGTGCTCTTTTTCTTTCCTTCCACCAGCTCATTCTTTCCATATTTTTCCTGGTGTTCCCTGACCTGCTGGTCTGTAAGCGGCTCCTGCTGGCCGTTTACCTTTTTTCTTGTCTCTTCTTTCGACAATTGATAAAATTTGTCCATGTTTCACCCTCCTATCCTGCAATGAAGAAGTTTCTATCTGTCACCATAGGTTCTTCCAACGCCTCCTGCTGCTATATGACCTTGTCTTTATTATGCCAGAATCTGTAAAAACATTTCAACATCAAAGAAAAAGATCTTATAACTGTGCAATAAAAAATGACGAGACTTTTATTGCATATGTTTGTTATATGCAATAAAAGTCTCGCCATTTAATTACGATACGGATGAATTTTCATCGTCCTGACGTCATCGTAAACGTTGGGTAACGCTAGCTACTCCCTTTTATTCATTATGGTTACTATACGACAATCTGATTCACATTGTCAACTATTTATTTCACTTTCATAAAAAATTTATTTCTGTCCGGTCGTATCATAATTTAAAAACTCTTTGACAGTAGGATGAATCACAATAACAGACACAGTAATGACAGCCAATAATACACTTACAAACATGATTCCCCTTGGATTCCATACTTCTCCTAGCATCCCACCGACAAAATTTCCAAATGGAGAAATGGCCATTCCAAGTGTCGTTTTCATGGCAGAAACTTTTCCTCTTTTATTGACTGGAGTTCTCTGCATTACGGTGGAATTCATAATCATATTAAATATCATCTGAAATCCAAATGCTAAAAAAAACAAAAGAAGGATTATCCAATATTGATTGCTTAGTACAGCTACTCCTATCATGAGGATGAAAGAAAATAATGATATTTTATACCAATTATATTTCTGAGATGCCTTAACTCTCACAACTGACAACACAGTCATCCCTATTAATATACCAATACTCTGTGCCGCACTCAGTACACCATATCTCGTCATTCCAAGCTGTGGATTATCCACAAACCAAGGAATGATCAGTACTCTAATGATCCCGAATAAAAAATTAATAAAGAATGACATCACGATCACCCGGATCATCCCTTCATACCTTAGCACAAAATGAATACCGTCCTTAAAATTTTCACGAAACGTGCCTTTCGATTTCTCAGACACAACATTCGGAATTTTTATAAATATTTCTGTACTTGCTGAAAACAAATAAGAAATACCATTAATCAAAAACATCACTGGCGCTCCAAGTTGGGAATAAATCGCTCCGCCTAAAGATTGACCAAAGATCTCTGCACCTGTTGTTGCAATCTGATACACAGAGTTTGCCCTCATAACATTTTCATCCGTAACAATATCTGGAAGCGAAGATTCCACTGCTGGATTAAAAAAAGCTGAACAAATCCCATCTATTACTGCTACTGCCATCAGCATCCAGATTTTCAGAATTCCAAATCTGAAGGCTACTGTGACAAGCAAAATACTTACTCCCCGGATTAAATCCCCTATGACAATCAGTTTCTTTCTGTCTACTCGGTCTACCATTATGCCCAAAAGCGGTCCCAATAGAACCTTTGGAACTGTGACAAGAGCCATAATCGTTCCCATGACAGCTGTAGAACCAGTCAGTTCCAAAACAAAAAAGCTCAAAGCAATCGTATAAAGTGCATCCCCGAATGCCGATACGAGCTGTCCCTGCCATAATAAAAAAAAGTTACGGTTCCATAATTTTGACTCTTTTTTCATATTTCTATGCCCCATATTTGACTGGTTTCATGTTGTTATTTTCTAAAAATTTTTGTGTTCTCTTTTCTGTAATTATATCTCATTCCCACTCGTTTTTCTATTCATAGATTACAAAAAATGCCTTGTGTGCAAATCACGTCTGCCAACATCTTCTCCATAAAACCCCAAATTTCTTGCATAGTCTGAAATAAAAATCTCTTTCTCTCTTCCCTCTAATAAATTGCTTCTTCCGTTTCAAAATCAAACAGAATCATATCTTTTGTATCAAATCCAAAAAATACCTTATCCTCTTTTCGGATCTTCGTATCTGCTTTCACTCTCGCAGACACTTGCTGCCCTTCGTAAGTAAAATAAAGATAAGCCTCTGCTCCCAACATTTCATAGACACTCACCTGTGACTGCAACACCAGATCACTCACTTCGGATTCTTCTGGACTCCATACTTTCACATGCTCTGGCCTCACTCCCATCGTCACTTGCTTGCCATCATACCCTTCATTTCTTAGCCGCTCTTTTCTTCCATCTGTAATCTGCACTTCACAATCTGCAGTTTCCAAAAAGACACCCGTTTTCTTCACACGGCATATTCCCGAAATAAAATTCATCTGTGGTGATCCGATAAATCCGGCAACAAATCTATTTGCAGGGAAATCATACAGCCGTTGCGGTGTATCTACCTGCTGGATGATCCCATCTTTCATCACGACAATGCGTGTTCCGAGTGTCATCGCCTCTGTCTGGTCATGGGTCACATAAATGAACGTAGTCTGAAGTTCCTTGTAAAGTCTCATGATCTCAATCCGCATCTGTGTACGGAGTTTTGCATCGAGATTGGACAACGGCTCATCCATCAGAAACACTTTCGGATGTCTGACGATCGCACGTCCCATTGCCACTCTCTGCTTCTGTCCTCCTGAAAGCTGTCCCGGTTTTCTATCCAGAATCTCTTCAATCTTCAAAATCTGTGCTACCTCGTGTACCCGTTCTTTGATCTCTTTTTTCGGAACTTTCTTTAACTTCATACTGTAAGCAATATTTTCGAATACGGTCATGTGAGGATACAATGCATAGCTTTGAAATACCATTGCAATATTCCGATTGCAGGACTCCACCTCGTTCATTCGCTCACCATCAATCAGAAGTTCCCCCTCCGAAATAGATTCCAATCCGGCGATCATCCGTAACGTTGTCGATTTTCCACATCCGGAAGGTCCTACAAAGATTACAAATTCTTTATCCGGAATCTCCAGTGTAAAGTCCTGAACAGCCGTCACACCGCCTTCATATTTTTTGTATACATGATTTAAAGTGATCTCTGCCATTCACTACACTCCTCTTTCTCTTCTCCTTGATCCAAAATAGAAAAAATATCTGCTACGGAAGGCAATACAACATCTGCCAAATCCTGAAAATCTTCCTTCCTACTGACACCGCTCAACACTCCAACTGCCTTCCCCTTACAATTTTTCGCAAATCTCATATCATTATAAGTATCTCCGACTACTGCAACTTCTTCTGGTTCAAGCCCATATGCTTTACAGAATGTTTCAAACATATCCGGATCCGGCTTTGGTCTTGCTACCCCATCATCGGCTCCAACATAATCGATCAAGTCTTCAATCTGCAATTTTCTCAGACAATGTCTTGTAGAAGCAATCGTATCTGTTGTGGCAATACCGATACGAATTTGTCTTTTCTTTAGCTGCTGAAATAATTCTGGAAGATCTGTAAATGTCTGAAACTGCATCTGGCTGTCTGTTACAATTTTTTCAAACAACCTGACAATCTGCTCCTGTGCCTTCCTGCTGTCTATGTAGATTCCCTTACTTGCAAGTGCCTCTGTAATTTCCTCTGCAATTTCTTTATTGGATTTATAAGCAAGTGCACCATTGGGATCTATATCATCCCCAAAAACTCCCATTGCCTCCATTACCACATCCACATGTTTCTGATCCGGCGATATCTGATTTTCAGCTAAAAATTCTGGTACAACTCTTTTTGCCGCCTGCACCCAAAATGAATGAAACTCTATCAAAGTCCCATCTTTGTCAAATAAAATTCCTTTTATATCCATTGTTTCCTCTTCTCTCTAAATCATCCCGGATGCTTTCTGAACCATCTCTCCAAACGTCTTGCACTGTGGTGTTTTTGCCCCATGGTAAATTGGATTGACATATCCTAAGAATGTACCATCTTCTTTTCGGACATCTAGACGCATCCATTCATATTCTCCTGCTGAAAAGAGAATCTCTGTCTTCGCCTCATAGACACCCTTCTCTATCTCCGTAAGTTCCATCCCCATTCTGACACGGTTGATCACAGCATATACAACCGGACACTCTTCCAGTCCACGAATGACCACCTGATATTGTATACGCACCGCTTCCTTTGTTCCAACAGGAATATGTTCTCCCGGAAGATATGTTTCTCCATCGGCTATAATTTCTACCTCCAGTGTGCAATATCTGCTCACATAAATATGTCCTTTTCTCAAATTTTGCAACAGTTTTGTCGGTGTCAGCCCTTTACTGAATACATACGTTCCCGGATCTCCTGCCACAGATGGCTCTAAAGCCCCATCATATCTCTCCTCGATCAGATTGTGAGAATCACTTCCCCCAATTCCGTAGATTCGATACCCTTCCTGCCACAGCAAATCTAAAAACCGGATTGCTTTCTCATTGGATTCCTTTGCATATTCATATGTAGGATCGTTTACAATTTCCAGAAACTGAACCATACGAAGTGGAATCGAATGAAATTTCCATTTCCAAACATGTAAAAACGGATGATTGATGCTCACAAGCCATCCTCTTTCTGCTGCTTCCTGCAAAATCTCCGTAACCCATGTTTCTGCCTGTTCGGATACCGGTCTGCAGATAATTTCTTTGATTCTGGACGGAAGTCGGTCAATTCCAAAAAGATTACAGTGCCCTTTTTCGGCAGTCACCTCAATTCCCGGAACAATCATCACTTCTGTATGCTTCCATCCCGTATGAATCACATTGTGCTCCGTCGGTACATAGAAATCCATTTGCATCTGCTTTGCCTTCTCCATTGCATTTGCAACAGTTTCTTTTCCATCTGACAATCTCGTATGCGTATGGAAATCCCCTTTATACCACCTTTCTTCGCCATTAAATTTCTGATTCCACGAAAATTGATCATAATACAGAGGGCATTTTTGTTCTTCGGAAACCCAGCATTCTTCTCCAATGCTTTCCTTAATTTCCTTTTTTTCTCCGGTGATCTCAAAGGTAACTGGTATCGTCTGTGCCCCCAAATATTTCCGGACCTCCTCGGTAAAAATGCAAAGTGTCAGTTTCCAACTTCCCTGACCAATTTTTCCCGGAACACCTCCGATGGTCGTACATTCCGAAGATGGCCCAATCTGAATGACTCTCTCACTGTACCCTAGTAATTTTTGGAATCGGGTCTTTCCGCTTTCATCCTGAAGAAACAGATATCCCATCAGCATTTCTACTTGTTCCACATCTACCATGATAGAAAGGACTTCCAGAGGTTCTGAAATCAGAACCTCTGCCTCTAAAATCCCATCTGTATTTTTGTTTATCTCAAATGAAATTTTTTCTCTCACACTTTTCTCCTCGCTTGTTTTATTTATTGACACTATCCAATGCTTTCTGTGCGGTCTTCTGCGCTTCATCCAATGCTTCTTTTGCGGAAATACCTTCAATTTCTACTTTATCTGCTGCAATACGCAATGCATCCATTACTTTTCCTCCGGTTGGATCTTCCGGCATGATCGATGCATGTGCTGCCTGCTGCAATGGAACAAGTGCCTGTGGATGTTCATTTGTATATGCTTCAAATGCCTCTACTTCCTGTGTGGAATTGCGCACAGCAACATAACCTGTTCCCATAGACCACTTTGCCTGATTTTCCGGCGTAGTAAAGAATTTCATAAATTCATATACCCCTTGCTTTTCTTCTTCTGAAGATCCCTCCAACATTACAAGCTGTAATGCTCCTGCAACCGGCGCTGATGGATTGTCTCCCCATCCCGGCTGCTCCATTGCAGCTACAATATCAAAATCAAGGTCTGCCTGATCTCCGGAAGATCCTGTATAACCTCCTGCCTTATTTTGCAGGACATCATCAATTGTTTTATACCAGTATTCCCATCCTTGTCCGCCAGAATGGATTCTCATCGTTTTATCTTCATGGATCCACTTACGGAAGCTTTCCCATACTTCTACCCACTCTTCGGAGTTGATCAGCACTTCTGTTTTGTCCTCGCTGAAGATTTGTGCTCCATTGCTGAGCGCCGCATCGATCATATTTCCAGATCCCCACATCGGCTCCCATCCATAGAATTCCTCTCCTTTTGACATTTTCTTTGCCGCTGCCTCCAAATCCTGCCATGTCTTAATGTCTTCTGCCTGGATACCTGCTTCTTCAAAAGCAGCTTTATTGTAATACATGACTTGAGTAGTTCCATATGCAGGGAATGCAAACAACTTTCCATCATCGATTCCCTGATTGTAAAATACCTCAATATAATCTTCTTTTTCAAACGCCTCATCGTCGTCTACAAATGGCTGAATATCTGCCACCAAGTCTTTTCTAGAAAGATTTCTCGCCTTATCTACATCAAGAAGTGCCATATCCGGAGCTTTTTTTCCTGCAATTCCTGCCTGCAGTTTTTCATATGTCTCATCATAGTCTGCCTGTGTCACGCTGTTGATCTCATATTGATCCTGTGAAGCATTAAACTCTTCCACCATATCTCCAAGAACTCCAACTGCAGTCTTTCCTCCGGAATACCAAAAATCAATCTTTACTTTTCCATCCTCAGTCTTTGCTGTCTCCTCTTTTTTTGCTCCTCCACATCCTGCAAATGCAGATGCTGTCATTGTACAAATTAACCCGATTGCCATGATTTTCTTTAATTTCATATATTTTCCTATCCTTTCATTCCTGTGTCGCCGCCGATTCCATTGATAAACCACTTCTGTGTAAACATAAATAAGATTAAAAGCGGCACAACGATAATCGTGCTTCCTGCCATTACTTTCGGCCATTCAGTTCCATAAGCTCCGCCTTCGATAAAATATCTGCGAAGTCCCTGTGAGACAAGACTCATCTCCGGTGAATCCGTGATCAGCGAAGGCCACATATAATTATTGTAACTACTGATAAAACTCATCAGCCCAAATGTAATAAATGACGATTTTGTCATTGGTGTTACGATTTTCCATAAGATTTTCCATGCATTTGCTCCATCGATTTTGGCTGCTTCCACCAGACCTGCCGGAACTTGCATAAATGCCTGACGCAAAAGGAAAATCCCAAAAATGCTGACTGCATTTGATATGATCAGTCCTGTATAAGTGTTAAGTAAGTTCCAATTAGATAAAATGATATAACTTGGAACATACGTTGCTGCTGTTGGAAGCATATACGTCGCCATGATTACAGCAAACAACATTTTTCTGCCTCGAAATTTCATAAACACAATCGCATATGCGATCATTGCTCCTGTGACAACTTGAATTGCAACTGTACATACAGATACAAATAAACTGTTGCCAATATATCTTACCATTGGAGATTCAAACAAAACTTCCGAGAAATTCTGCCATTGTGCAGTCTCCGGCAGAAAAACACTGACATCCATAATTTCCGCCTTCATTTTTAATGCACTGATAATCATCCATACAAATGGAAATGCCGTCACAAGACTTGCCAAAAGCAGTACCGCCATTTTTAACAGATGCAGTAAACTATTTATAATCTTCCTGCCCGGCCCGAACATTACTGCCCCTTGTCTGCGGGTCTGTTGTCCCGTCTGATATCCATTTAATAGTTTCTGTCCTTCCATGCTGTTCCTTTCTAATAATGTACCCATTTTTTCGATGCCGTAAATTGCACACAGGAAAGCAGTACTGTGATCAAAATAATCACGATTGCAACTGCAGTCGCCTCTCCCATGTTAAATTCCTCAAACCCTAATTGATAATACATGTACAGCAAAGTTCTTGTACTTCCTGACGGTCCACCCTGTGTCAGAATCTGAATCTGGTCATATGCCTGAAGAGAATTGACCATCGTAATGATCATGAGGAAAAACGTAGTTGGGGAAATGCACGGAATTGTAATATCACGAAACCTCTGCCATTTCTTTGCCCCATCCAGTCCACACGCCTCATACAGATCTTTTGGCACTTTCTCCAGAGCTGATAAATAAAAGATCATTGCATAACCAAGACTCTTCCAAACTGTTACCAGTATTACGGACAGCATCGCTGTATCTGAGCTTTGAATCCACTGCAAGCCCGGCAAATGGAAAAATTTTAAGACTGTATTTGCCATTCCTACTTGAGGTTCAAAAATCCATGTCCACACAATGGAAACTGCTACGGTCGGTGTTACCCACGGAGAGAATAGAATAAATTTATAAATTCCGCTCCCTCTAAAATTTTTCTGAAGCAGCAAGGCAAGCAGCAAACCCCCAACAATTGTCGGAATGATCGTCCCCACGCTAAATAGAATTGTATTTCCCAGTGCTCCATAGAACCGTTCATCGGTGAACAAAGATTTAAAGTTGTCAAAAAACACAAAATTGTATGTGGGACTCATATAATCCCAATCGGTAAAGCTGATAAATAAAGACCTGAATATTGGATAAATCCAGAAAACGATCAGCGGGATCAGGGCTGGTATGACAAACAACCAAACTCCTCCCATCTGTTTCAGCCTTTGCATAATGCTCTTTCGGTTCATAACTTTCTCCTTTCCGAAACGCATTATACAAGGCATTTATAAAATCTACTTTCCTGTTTTTGTAAAGAATACATTAAATATTAAGAGCATTATGAGCTGTGTCCCCGGAAGTGATAACCAGATACCATTGATTTTGAAAACATATGGTAATAGAAAAATCAAAAATGGTGCCACGACAATTGTCTCACCATAAATAAGCTGCATTGCTTTTTTCACCTGAAGTGTCGCATTCAAATAAGAAATATGGAACTTTGCCAGTCCGGTGAACAAAAATGAAACCGCACTGACTGCCATCCCGGTTCCAAAATAAGCCTGGGAGTCCATCTGCATTCCAAAAACATCCGGAATATATTTTGATACTAAAATCACGATGACAAAGAAAACAGCACCCATTCCTACAACTGCAATCGATGCGATTTTTTTCACGAAACGAAGTTCTTCCATTTTTTTCGCTCCACTGTAAAAACTCATCAATGGTTGTGTGCCATCTCCAATTCCCATGAGCATAGACTGCACTGGGAAGACAATGTAGGAAATTACCGCATAGCACGCAACTGCTGCATCTCCTCCATATTTCAGACACTGTAAATTTGTGAAAAGCAGCACGATCGACGGGGCAAGCGACAATCCAAATGCGGAAATTCCTATTTTTAGAATTTCCCCGATCATCTTATGTTGCCACACTACCTTGAGATGTACTTTCTGCCTACCATAAATAAGATAGGAACTGATCACCAACACAACAAACTGTGCAGCAATTGTCCCAACTGCCGCTCCCCGGATTCCTATTTTTACAACAAACAATAACAGATAATTCAATACCCCATTGACTCCCATCCCGGTAGCCATGCTGACCATCGCCTGAAACGCAAGATTCCGATTCCGGAGCATTGGAATAAATCCGGTTCCCATCACCTGAAAGACTGCGCCGAAAATAATAATCTGAATATACTCTACGGCTTTCTGGTATACATCCCCTTTTGCTCCTAGCGCACTTAGAATAGCGGGATATGTAAATCCAAGCACAATAAGTAATACCATTGCTGCTGCAAACAGAAGTGTGATGGTCTGATGATACACCACTTCTCCTCTCTCTTGTTCTCCCTTCCCATTGCTATTGGAATACAGCACACTTCCCCCACTGCCAATTCCGATTCCCACTGCAGTGATCACCGCTGCAATCGGCCATGCGATATTGATGGCCGCAAGTCCTGCATCCCCAACTGCACGCCCGACAAACAAGCCATCCATCACCCCATAAAGACCGGACATCAAAAGTGAAAACACCGTTGGAATACAGTCCTGTGCGATCCTGCTTAATAAATATTTTCGATTCATTTGTTTTGCTTCCTTACCTTTTTCCTATAAATTGGTTGTTTGCACAACTTCTTCATTATAACTGATATCTTAATTTTATCAAAAAAATCTTTTTTAAATCTCTGTAAAATCTAATTTTTCATCTGACAAAACAGTGATCTACATGCCTGCATCGAACAACGAATCTTCTGTGAACAAAAAAACTGCCACAGCATAGCATCTTACTATACTGTGGCAGTTCCGCTCACTTCCAACTTTCTCAGAGTTTCTCATCCATTCGTTGGATTCTTTCTATACACAAATTAGTTTGTGATTGTGCACTCTGTTTCTTTATCAAATACATGAATCTTTTCTGCATCGAATGCAAACTTCACTGTATCACCTGTTCTTGCTGTTGTTCTTGGGTCAACTCTTGCTGTCATGCTTGATCCAGCATAGTCAAAGTATAAGTAAACTTCAGCACCTAACATTTCATATACACGAATCTTAGATTCGATAACTGTGTTTGGAGAAGATGCAATGAACATTGGCTCATCGTGAACATCTTCCGGACGAATACCAAGTACAACTGTTTTTCCGTCATATCCGCCTTCGATTAATTTTTTCGCTTTTGCTGGTGGAAGTTCGATTGCTGCTCCTCCAACTTCAAGAGCTACTTTATTTCCATTTACTTTACATGTTGCATCTAAGAAGTTCATCTGTGGTGATCCGATGAATCCAGCAACGAATAAGTTACATGGTGTATCATATAATACCTGTGGTGTATCTACCTGCTGAACGATACCTGCACTCATAACTACGATTCTTGTACCAAGTGTCATAGCCTCTGTCTGGTCATGAGTAACGTAGATGATTGTTGTACCTAATCTCTGGTGTAATTTAGAAATCTCGATACGCATCTGTCCTCTTAATTTTGCATCAAGGTTTGATAAAGGCTCATCCATAAGGAATACTTTTGGATTACGAACGATAGCACGACCCATAGCAACACGCTGTCTTTGTCCACCAGATAATGCCTTCGGTTTACGATCTAATAAGCTTTCAAGGTCAAGAATCTTAGCAGCTTCTTTTACCATTCTGTCGATCTCATCTTTTGGAACTTTTCTTAATTTCAGACCGAATGCCATGTTATCATATACTGTCATATGTGGGTACAAAGCATAGTTCTGGAATACCATCGCAATATCTCTGTCTTTTGGCTCTACATCATTTACCACTTTGTCTCCGATTTTCAATTCACCGGATGTGATTTCTTCCAGACCTGCGATCATACGAAGTGTTGTAGATTTACCACATCCTGAAGGACCTACAAAGATGATAAATTCTTTATCTTCAATCTCAAGGTTGAAGTCTTTTACAGCTTCAAAACCATTTGGATATGTTTTGTTAATGTGTTTTAATGATAAACTTGCCATTGTTACATTTCCTCCTAAACTTTCCAATTCATATCTTATTTCGTTTTTCGATATGATTAGTATAAGTGAAAATCAAATCTTGTTCCATGCTCCACTTGCACAAACTTTTTGGGAATTAGTATACAAGTTGCTCAAAACACCTCTAAATCAGGCTGTTATATACATCTCTCTTGGAAATCCCGCGATCCTTTGCTACCTTTTTCATCGCTTCCTTCTTATCGATTCCCTGATCCATATAATATTGTACATGGTCTTCCAGTGACATCTGCTCCCACTGACTTTGTGCTTCCTTTCGTATCTCTTCTCTGCTCTTTCCTTCCACTACGAGCACGCACTCTCCCTTTGGATCCGTTTCCTCGTAATAGACGATCGCCTCTCTTAAAGTTGTCACAAATGCAGTCTCATGCTTCTTTGTCAACTCCCGGCACACCGTGATTCTTCTATTGCCAAGTACTCCCTCCAGCTCCTTTAAGGTCTTCACAAGTCTGTGTGGAGCTTCATATAAAATGATAGTTCTCGTCTCTTGTTCCAGTTCCTTTACGACTTCCTGGCGCTCTTTCTTATCACTCGGAAGAAATGCTTCAAATGCGAATCTTCTCGTGGCAAGCCCGGAAATTGTTAATGCCGTAATACATGCCGCTGCCCCCGGAAGTGATGTGACTGTGATTCCGGCTTCGTAACACATTTTTACAAGCTCTTCTCCCGGATCTGAAATTCCCGGTGTACCCGCATCTGTAATGAGTGCAATATTCTGTCCTTCCAAAAGTTTCTGTACGAGTTTCTTTCCTTTTTCAATTTTATTATATTCGTGATAGCTCGTCATCGGCGTCTTGATTTCAAAATGATTGAGCAGTTTAATACTGTTTCTCGTATCTTCTGCAGCAATCAAATCCACTTCGCCAAGTACTCTTACCGCCCGGAAAGTCATGTCTTCCAGATTTCCGATCGGTGTTGCACATAAATATAAAATACCTGCCATGGCACTTTTCCTTTCTTCTTCCTTTTTCTCAGCGAGCCTGCTGCCACTAACGTTATGTCTACTATTTCATGCTGTATCCCTGAAGCAATTCTTCTGTATAAACTCCAGGCTCTCTGTACACGATTAACGGTGGCTCTACCTTCATCCGCGGTCTCCCACCTCTTGATCCTTCAATCAGCACCATATTCGGTTCTTTATCGATATATGGGTGCACAAGCCGCATCCGCTTCGGTTCAATTCCATGCATAGACATTTTCGTAAGAATTTCCGACAATCGGAACGGTCTGTGTACCATATAAAATCTTCCCTTAAATTTCAGAAGTTTTGCACTCTCCCTTAAAATATCATCCAGTGTACACAACACTTCATGACGGGCAATCGTCTTTGCATCAGCCTCATTCTTAAGTCCATGTTCTCCTAACATGTAAGGCGGATTTGTTGTGATCACATCAAAAGAAGCGGGAGAAAATATCGTGCCCGCCTCCTTGATATCGCCTGTCTGAATCGTTATCTTCTGCTCCAGATGATTGTGTGCCACACTTCTTTGCGCCATATCCGCACTTTCTTTCTGGATCTCCAGCCCAGTAAAATGTTCCCCTTCTGTCTTTGCTTCCAGAAGGATTGGAATGATTCCCGTTCCTGTTCCAAGATCCAGCGCGCTCTCTCCCTTTTTGACTGTAGCAAAATTAGAAAGGAGCACTGCATCCATGCCAAAGCAGAATCTTCCCGGATGCTGGATGATTTCATACCCATGAATCTGGAGATCATCTAATCTCTCTTCCTGCTTTAAATTAGTTGTCATCTAACTTCGATTCTCCTGTACCTTTCTCAAGCGCAGCCAGCTCTCTCATCTGCTCTTTCGAGAGTCTGACTTCATTTTTCTTCCTTCTTGGTTTAAATTTCAATTCAGAAACTTTATATTCTCTGATCTCTTTCTCATCGTTGTCAAGCTTCACGATGACCTTCACAAGCTGTCTTAACACGCTCAGGCTATGAACCTCCCCTTTCAGGCCTTCCACAGTCGTGACCGTATCTCCTACAGAAGGAAGGTGACTGTTTAATTCTTCATAGGTCTCCTGCTCATTTGTCAGGCAGCACATTAACCTGCCGCATACTCCGGAGATCTTTGTCGGATTCAGAGACAAATTCTGCTCTTTCGCCATCTTGATCGATACCGGTGCAAATTCTGACAAGTAGGTGTGACAACAGAGCGGTCTTCCACAGACTCCAATACCTCCGCGGATCTTTGTCTCATCTCTGACCCCGATCTGTCTTAATTCAATTCTTGTGCGGAAGACTGCTGCAAGATCTTTTACCAGTTCCCGGAAGTCAATTCTTCCATCGGCTGTAAAATAAAACAATACTTTGTTATTATCAAATGTATATTCTGCATTGATCAGCTTCATCTCCAGTCCATGTTTTCTTATCTTCTCAAGACAAATCTGAAATGCTTCTTTTTCTTTTTCTCTGTTCTTTTCTTCCGTTCGGCGGTCTTCTTCTGTCGCGATACGGATCACCGTCTTTAGCGGCTGCATGATCTGGTCATCTGGAACATCCTTCGGTCCTGTCACTACATTCCCAAACTCAATTCCTCTTGCAGTCTCTACGATCACCTGATTTCCTCTTTTGACATCAAATTTCCCCGGTGAAAAAAAATAAATCTTCCCTGCCGTGCGAAATCTTACCCCGATTACTCTTGCCATTGTTCTAGTTCTCCTTTATTGTCAGCAGTAACAGTTCCATGACAAGATCAAAGTTTACATTCGCCTTCAGACGTGCTTTCGCCTTCTCGATGCTGTCTAAGATCTTCTCAATTCCTTCATAGGAACTTTTACTTGCCCGTTCTTTGATATAATTCAGCTGGTCAGCAAATACAACGCCATCTACATCTTTTGTCGCCTTGTAGAGAAGAATATCCCTGTACCAGATCATGATAATGTCGAGATAATCTGTGATATCTAACTTATAATTATTGATCCTCTTAATTGCCTCCACAATCTCATACAGTTCCATATCATTAATATATTTTAAAAGCTGCACCGCTTCTTCCTTGATCTCATTGAAATGTTCGGAAGTCGCCAGCATGATCGCACGTCCCATATTTCCCTGTGCAAATGCAGTGCAGATATCCGCTTTATAGTCCGGAATCTCCATCTCTTCCATCAAATATTTCTTAATCAGCTTGTCTTTGATATTCCTCAGTTTTAACATGACACAACGGGAACGGATCGTCGGTAAAAGCACTTCTGCATTTTCTGTCAGAAGAAAGATCACTGCATAAGACGGCGGCTCTTCTATTGTTTTTAAAAGAGCATTCTGTGCCTGCACAGTCATTTTATCCGCCTCCGGAATAATATAAATCTTATATTTACTACTGTACGGCTTAATCAAAATGTCGTTGTTCACCTGTGTGCGGATATCATCGACACTGATCGAATTCGGCTTTTCATGTGTCACCTTGATAATATCTGGCTGATTATTTCCATCCGCCTGCTTACAGGAACGACATTCTCCACAAGGTTCTACTCCCTCTCCCTCGCACTGAAGTGTCCTTGCAAATAAGTCTGCAAGCATCTTCTTTCCGGAGCCTTTCTGTCCGTTCATAATATATGCATGGGAAACTTTGTCCATCTTCACCGCATTCTGAATATACTCAATAATCTCATTATGTCCAATTACATCTTTAAATCCGCCCATGATCATCACGTCCTTTGTGTGTAAATTGTTAGTTGAAAGCATTAGATACTGCCAGTTTCTTTGTTGTTATTATAGCATAGATTTTTCTGAATATATAGCATAATTTCATTTGTACATTTTCCCATATCCAGATTTTCAAAACGCTGCACAATTCCAAGCCGTTCTAAATTTTCTTCCGAAAAATCCTTCTCATCTGCAAGAAACCGTCTGCAAAGTTCTGCATATTTTGGTTCTTTCTGCGTGCGTTCCCTCTCAAGCGCTCTCTCTAATCGAACTCCATCGTCTACCTGTATATAAATTGGAATTACATTTTCCTTTCCAAAATAATTCTGCATTTTTTCAAAAGACTCCAGTGTCCCGATTGCCACACAACTTTCATTTCCTGAAAATTGCCCGTCATCTGCCGTGAAATAGTACCAGATGCCGTGTACCGTATTGTATGCCCGAAGTTCGATGATCTTTCCCTCTCTTTCAAGTTCTCGCATCCTCTCCTCCGTTACAAAATGATACGCAACACCGTCTTCTTCTCCTTCCCGGATCGGGCGCGTCGTATAGATTACCACCGTCCGCAGATCCGTCAGAAGCTTTTGTATTTTCTGAAAAATAGTATCTTTTCCTGCTGCACTTTTGCCCATAAAATAAAAAATCTTACTCATCGCTGCACACCTTTATTCTTCCTTCCTCTGTCAACCCTTCGATTGAAAATCCCCTTTTTCTATATTGTTCAAGATAGGAAATAACTTCCCAAGTCACCTCTTCGCCGGGCACGATCAATGGGATTCCCGGCGGATACAGATACGCATATTCCATAGAAATCAACCCGACACTGTCTTCCCATGCTATGCTGATTCCATTTTTTCTTTCAACTGCTTCCGAACTTTTCAAACACAATCTGGTTCGTGGAAGACTACCGAAACAATGCTTCTCTTTTGATTCCTTACATGCTGCATCAATTTCCTCTAATGCACTTACAAACCGTTCCAATCCTTCCCGTGTATCTCCAACCGAAGTCATGGCAAGAATATAGTTCCCCGCTGTCATCTCCATCTCCAGGTGATATTTTTCTCTCAGTATCTTTGAAAGCTCTCTGCTTGACAATGTACTGTTCTGAACAGAGATTACCAGTTTCGACCGGTCATACTGTTCTGTCTCGATTAATTTCAGGTGACATAGTCTTCCCAGTCTCTCTCTGACTTTTTCCAGCGCCTGCACATACGTTTCAAATTCCCGTTCCCCGCTTTGCTCCAGAAATTCCATGCACACATCAATACTCGCCATCAAAATGTAGGAAGGACTGCTGGACTGCAATATATGAAGGTAACGCTCGATCTTCTTCCGGTCTGCGATCGGACCATTTAGATGAAGCAGCGCTGTCTGTGTCAGAGCAGGTAAGGTCTTATGTACACTGTGGATAACAACATCTGCCCCTTTTCTGTTTGCATTTTCCGGGAAATACGGATGAAATCCAAAATGTGCCCCATGCGCTTCATCCACGATTAACGGAATGCTGTATTGATGTACGATCTCAGCAATCTTCTCAACATCTGAAACCACACCGTCATATGTTGGAGAGACAATCATGACTGCTCTGATCTCTGGTTCCCTCTCCAACAAAGTTTTTACTTCTTCTGCGGAAATTTCTCCATTCATTCCCGATTCCACATGCGACGGATAAATGTACATCGGTTCCAGTTCATTTAGATCTATCGCATGATAAACAGACTTATGACAGTTTCTTGCTACAAGAATCTTGTCCCCTCTGTTTGTGGAACCAAGAATCGCACTCAGAATGCCAACCGTGCTTCCATTTACAAGAAAATGGGTGGTCTCTGCTTTGTAAAGCCTGGCTGCCCGCGCTTCCGCCTCCCTGATAATCCCATCTGCATGGTGAAGATCATCAAATCCGTCAATTTCCGTAATATCCAATTCATAAGGAATCCGATTTGGAATCAGCTGCCGGTTTCTCTTATGTCCAGGCATATGCATCCCGTAAAAATCACTATTTCCATACGTTTCTAATCTATCATAAAGTGTCTTCATATTTTCTATTCTATACTTTCTATCTTCTAGTTCCTGAAACTGCATCTTTTTCAGACTGCATTTCTTTCTCATTGTATCAAAGTGTTCATCTTTAAGCAAGATTTCCCACATTCCATTTCCGTTTCCAAAAATAGCTTTCTACAGAAGAAAACTCCAGTGGATCTATGTACGCGACATCATCCACTGGAGTTTTTATTTCACTCACTTTTCTATTTACTTTTTCAACAATTTTTTACATTTTGTCTGTAATCTCGCTGTGTAATTCCTGAATAGATTTTACTTCTCCGCAGCCCGGTTTTTTCATTGACTGAATACCGCTTACAGTTGCTTTTGCAGCTGCCATTGTTGTGATATATGGAACTTTTTTCTTAATTGCAGCTTTTCTTAAATAGCTGTCATCTACATTCTCGCTCTTTCCGATTGGTGTATTGACAATCAGATCGATCTTTCCATTCATGATTAAATCAAGAATGTTTGGACGACCTTCCTGCATTTTATTTACAAGTTCCGCCTCAATTCCTTCCTGCTGAAGTAATTTGTAAGTATTCTTAGAAGCAAGAATTTTAAATCCTGTCTCTGCAAACTGTCTTGCCACATCAGCAACTTCTGCTTTATCTCTGTCATTGACTGTGATCAGAACTGTTCCTTCCATCGGGATTTTCAGCTGTGTAGCTTCCTGTGCTTTATAATATGCTTCCCCGTAGAATCTTGAAAGTCCTAAAACCTCACCTGTTGAACGCATTTCTGGTCCTAATACAGGGTCTACTTCCTGGAACATGTTAAATGGGAATACAGCTTCTTTTACTCCATAGTAAGGAATATCCTGTTCTTTCAATGACGGAACCGGTGACGGTCTTCCTGTCAGTTCAGATGTCACAATGTCGATCGCAAGCGGTACCATTCTGATGTTACATACTTTTGATACAAGCGGTACTGTTCTGGATGCTCTCGGATTTGCCTCTAATACATATACTTTTCCGTTCTCGATCGCATACTGCATGTTCATAAGTCCTTTCACATGCATTTCTTCTGCGATTTTTCTAGTGTATTCTTTGATTGTCTTTACATTCTCTTCTGAAATATATTTAGAAGGAATGATACATGCAGAGTCTCCTGAATGTACACCTGCAAGCTCAATGTGTTCCATAACTGCCGGAACAAATGCATGTGTTCCATCGCTGATTGCATCTGCTTCACATTCTGTTGCATGTCCTAAGAAGCGGTCGATCAAGATTGGTCTGTCCGGTGTTACTCCTACTGCAGCTTTCATGTATCCAACCATGCTCTCTGCATCATGAACAACTTCCATTCCTCTTCCTCCAAGTACATAAGAAGGACGTACCATTACCGGATATCCGATTTTTTCAGCGATCTCTAATGCTTCTTCTACATTGACTGCCATTCCTGACTCCGGCATTGGAATTTCCAGTTTTTCCATCATTGCACGGAATAAATCTCTATCTTCTGCAAGATCAATTACAGATGGAGCTGTACCAAGAATTTTTACTCCATTCTTTTCCAGATCTGCTGCAAGGTTCAGTGGTGTCTGACCTCCGAACTGTGCGATCACTCCTACCGGTTTTTCTTTTTCATAAATGCTTAAAACATCTTCCAGTGTCAATGGTTCAAAGTACAGTTTGTCAGATGTATCATAATCTGTAGAAACAGTCTCTGGATTACAGTTTACAATAATAGTTTCAAATCCAAGCTGTTTTAATGCCAGTGAAGCATGTACACAGCAATAATCGAATTCAATTCCCTGTCCGATTCTGTTTGGACCGCCACCGAGAATCATAATTTTCTGCTTCTCAGTGCTGATTGGATTCTTGTCTTCTCCATTATATGTTGAGTAGTAGTATGCGCTGTCTTCTGTTCCGCTTACATGAACACCTTCCCATTTTTCTTCCACTCCGATTGCAAGACGTCTTCCTCTTACTTCGTCTTCATTGATTTCCAAAATCTGGCTGAGGTATTTATCTGAGAATCCGTCTTTCTTTGCCTGAGTAAGTGCTTCGTCTGATGGAAGTGTTCCTTTGTGCTGCAGAAGTGCTTCTTCCTCTTCCACAAGTTCTTTCATCTGCTCAATGAAATATTTCTTCACTTTTGTGATCTCATGAATTTCATCAACAGTAGCACCTTTTCTCAGTGCCTCATACATAATAAAATGTCTTTCACTTGTAGGTGTGATCAGCATTTTTAATAATTCTTCTTTTGATTTCTGATCAAAATCTTTTGCATGTCCAAGTCCATAGCGACCTGTCTCCAAGCTTCGGATTGCTTTCTGGAATGCTTCTTTGTATGTCTTACCGATGCTCATTACTTCACCGACTGCACGCATCTGTGTTCCTAATTTATCTTCTACACCTTTGAATTTTTCAAAAGCCCAACGTGCAAATTTAATTACAACATAATCCCCGTCTGGAACATACTTATCTAATGTTCCATATTTTCCACAAGGAATATCTTCTAATGTCATACCTGTAGCAAGCATTGCAGAAACAAGCGCGATCGGGAATCCGGTTGCTTTAGAAGCAAGTGCAGAAGAACGAGATGTTCTCGGATTGATCTCAATTACGATATCACGATCTGTCTTTGGATCATGTGCCCACTGTACATTAGTTCCACCAATTACCTGGATTGCCTCAACAATCTTATAAGACTTCTCCTGTAAACGTTTCTGTACATTTTCCGGAATAGTAAGCATTGGTGCTGCACAGAAGGAATCTCCGGTATGTACTCCAAGCGGATCAATATTCTCAATGAAACATACTGTGATCATATTATTGTTTGCATCACGGACAACTTCTAATTCTAACTCTTCCCATCCAAGAATGGATTCTTCTACAAGAACTTGTCCTACAAGGCTGGCTTGCAGACCACGAGCGCAGACTGTCTTCAGTTCTTCTACATTATATACAAGACCTCCGCCTGCTCCACCCATCGTATATGCCGGACGAAGAACAACCGGGTAACCTAATTTATCTGCGATTGCAAGCGCTTCATCAACAGAATATGCAACTTCACTTCTTGCCATCTCAATTCCAAGGCTGTCCATAGTTTTCTTAAATTCGATTCTATCTTCACCACGTTCAATGGCATCTACCTGAACTCCGATAACTTCGACATTGTATTTTTCTAAAACTCCTGCCTGTGCCAATTCTGAGCATAAATTAAGACCTGACTGCCCTCCAAGGTTTGGTAATAAAGCATCTGGTCTTTCCTTTTTAATAATTTGTTCGATTCTATCCACATTTAGTGGTTCAATATAAGTAACGTCAGCAACATCCGGATCTGTCATAATCGTAGCCGGATTAGAATTCACTAATACAATTTCATACCCAAGGTTTCTAAGTGCTTTACAAGCCTGTGTTCCTGAATAGTCAAATTCACACGCCTGTCCAATGATAATAGGGCCTGATCCAATAATAAGTACCTTATGAATATCTTTTCTCTGTGACATATTAAATTCCTCCTGTTCTCAACGCATTTTAAACTATTATACATAGCTAAACTGAAGTTTGCAAGAGAAATTTTTATTTTGTTTCATTTTGCCCTATTTCCTTACAAAATGTATCTTTTTTTTGTGAGATAATAAAAAAAACAACCACCAAAGTGATTGTCCTAAGTGAAGCATCGGGGATTCGAACCCCGGACAACTTGATTAAAAGTCAAGTGCTCTACCGACTGAGCTAATGCTCCATATTCTGTTTTTTGTCGCTTTATATCTGACAGTGCCCAGAGCCGGAATCGAACCAGCGACACGAGGATTTTCAGTCCTCTGCTCTACCGACTGAGCTATCTGGGCTGATTTTACGCACCAGACATGCATAAAAAATTGCGGGGGCAGGATTTGAACCTACGACCTTCGGGTTATGAGCCCGACGAGCTTCCAGACTGCTCCACCCCGCGATATTATGAAATTAAAATCAGCTATTATTTTAAATAGCTAATGGATGGAGAAGGATTCGAACCTTCGAAGGCGTTGCCAACAGATTTACAGTCTGCCCCCTTTGGCCACTCGGGAATCCATCCATAAGTTAAAATGCTAAGATTAGCTTTTAACAAAGCCGACAATCGGACTTGAACCGATAACCTGCTGATTACAAATCAGCTGCTCTGCCAATTGAGCCATGTCGGCATATTCAATTAATGTCGGCATGTAAATCTTACGCCTTTTATTAGAATTATGGGACCAATAGGGCTCGAACCTATGACCCTCTGCTTGTAAGGCAGATGCTCTCCCAGCTGAGCTATGATCCCATATACTATAAATGTATCTAATCGATACAAGCGACCCGGAAGGGACTCGAACCCTCGACCTCCGCCGTGACAGGGCGGCGCTCTAACCAACTGAGCCACCGGGCCATTCTATTTGGTGTACCTTCAAAATCACATACAGTCAACTACTTTTCTAAGTTTTTCTCTTCCATCCATTCTCCTATCACCACTTGGTTATGCCCTCGACCGATTAGTAACAGTCAGCTCCATACATTACTGCACTTCCACCTCTGTCCTATCTACCTCGTCGTCTTCAAGGGGTCTTACAACTCGCGTTGGGATATCTCATCTTGAGGGGGGCTTCACGCTTAGATGCCTTCAGCGTTTATCCCGTCCCGGCTTGGCTACTCTGCCATGCACTTGGCAGTGCAACAGATACACCAGCGGCCAGTCCACCCCGGTCCTCTCGTACTAAGGGCAGCTCCTCTCAAATATCCTACGCCCACGCCGGATAGGGACCGAACTGTCTCACGACGTTCTGAACCCAGCTCGCGTACCGCTTTAATGGGCGAACAGCCCAACCCTTGGGACCTACTTCAGCCCCAGGATGCGATGAGCCGACATCGAGGTGCCAAACCACTCCGTCGATGTGAACTCTTGGGAGTGATAAGCCTGTTATCCCCAGGGTAGCTTTTATCCGTTGAGCGATGGCAATCCCACTTTA
>SKES01000122.1_pt1 | contig 79696 bp, 34 predicted proteins | sample 4826851 | NCBI WGS metagenome assembly SKES01 (sample SAMN11008803, study PRJNA524170) | human gut metagenome | biome: Human fecal sample; material: Feces; isolation source: fecal sample from pouch patient p52 | host: Homo sapiens | place: Israel: Tel-Aviv | collected 2016-09-04 | reverse complement strand
GAGGTTGCGGCACGTAACCAATGTTTCCCTGACTTTACCAATTTAAAACGTGTCACACGATCAGTTTCTCGGTACTGACCCTCATTTCTTCTAAAAAACATATATAAACCTTTTCATTTATTTTTTATTTCTATATCTTTTTCATAAGCATATTATCCCATTTTATCATAAAAATAGTCAAAAAATTAGTACTATAACTTATTTTTCAAACTTTATTATTTTCAACTTTTTTTGTAAATCAAAGAAACATAAAAAATCCCTCAGAAACTTAATGTTTGAGGGAAGATTACTTTATAAAAATAGTCAGTTTAACCCCATTAATCTATGATAATCAACTATAACTAATGATAAGAGATAACCATCATGACCAATAGAACAACAAATAATGCAGAACTAAGACCTAGGGTCAGGCCCTTTAGAAGAGTTTGGCTTGCCCAGTAACTGGTCCTACCAATATTACTCGTGGCATCACTCGAAAAAATCTGAATTTGCCTAGGCTGCAGTGTTACAGTAATAATAAGTGACACACTTAAAATGATGAGTAAAATCATAAAGAATATTTGCATAGACTACCTCAACATACCTATTAAAGTAAAAATTAAACTAATTATAATAACAAAGCCTAACATAAAAAAGAAAATCTTATTTATTTTCTCGCCCCTAGTTTCTTTTTCCTCCACTATGGGCTTTTGTTTTAGCTCCCCCATACGGCCTTCAACCGCATTATGAAATAAGTCTTTATTTGTCATATTTCTCTCTTTCCTATGGGAAGTAGGTCACGATATTACCATCCTCACTAACAAGCACTTGACTGAGTAAAAGATTGCGAACCATGTCTTTTTTGATCTGCTTCTTCATGGTTTCAAAACCTGCAAATGCTTCCTGATAATATTCAACAATTGGATTCTTCTGACTAGCCGTTTGACTCCCAATAGCTTGTTGGAGTTGTTGTAAATAGTCAACCTGTTCAATCCAATTATCATCAATAGCCTTAAGAAGTGATAGACATTGGAAATATCCAAAAAGATCAATGGTGTCTAATTGTTTCTTTTTATCATCTATTTCCTTATAAGCAAACTGATAGATAAGTTCAGCCACAGCTTCGACATCATCAATATCCAGATCATCTGGAATTTTCTCAATATGAAAACTAATGTTTTTGAGAATAAAGTGATACAACTTCTCCTTCTCGCTAAGATCTTCTTCAACCAGAGCAATATCAATATAGTCATCAAGAACCTGCTCAATGGTATCTGTTAAATCCTGATCTTGATTAATAAGGTGATTTCGTTGGGCATAAATGAGTTCCCGTTGAATGTTCATACTCTCAGCATATTCTAGTGTTTGCTTACGTGAAAAACGTGCTGCACTGTCACTAGCTCTTTGAGCCTTCTCGACCAAACGTCCGTAGCGTCGCCCTACTAATTCTATACTCTCAGTTTTTTCATCAATAGTGTAGTCTTTATAATATTTATGTACCCAGTTAGGACCATACTTTTTGATAACATCATCTTCAAGTGAAACAAAAAATTTAGACATTCCAGGATCTCCCTGACGTCCTGAACGTCCTCTGATTTGTAAATCAATACGCTGACTTTCCATACGTTCAGTCCCAATGACAACAAGACCACCTAATTCGGCTACTCCAGGTCCCAACTTAATATCGGTCCCTCGTCCCGCCATAGAAGTAGCTACCGTGACAGCACCCATCTGACCTGATTCAGCTATCATCTCAGCTTCTCTCGGAGCATTATTAGCATTTAAAAGATTGTGGGCAATTCCTTCCCTTAGGAGAAGGTTAGAATATAATTCAGACATTTCAACCGAACCAACGAATATTAGGAGAGGATTTCCTTTTCGATGATAATGCTTAACATACTCTAGAGAAGCATAGATTTTTTCTGGTAAAGTTACATAAAGATTGTCTGGATAATCTATCCTTTGTTTCGGACGATTGGTCGGAATTTGAACAACTTGCATTCCGTAAGTATCCAAAAATTCTTTTTCTGCCGTCTTACCAGTCCCAGTCATACCTGAAATCTTTTTGAACTTACGAAAAAGGCTTTGATAGGTGACAGAAGCCATGGCACGTGTTTCGGGAGATAACTTTACAAGCTCCTTGGCTTCAATTGCCTGATGCATGCCTCCTTGGAGTTTGGTCAATTCCATCAAGCGTCCAGTCGCTTTATCTAAAAGAACAACTTCTGGTCCATCTTTTCCTTGACGAACAATATAATCTTTATCCTTTTTGAATAGGGTATGAGCTCGGAGAGCATAAATAAGGTGACGCGCAAACGTAGCATTCTCTTTGGCATAGAGATTACTAATTCCTAGATAATTTTCAGCTAACTTTGCACCTTTAGTTGTCAGCCAAACTTCACCCTTTTCTTCCTTGAAAATATAGTCCTGATCCTCAACCAATGTCGTCATGAGTGTATTAATCATGGCATAATAGTTGGATTGAACACGAGGAGAACCTGAAATAACCAAGGGAGTTTGCGCACTATCCAGTAAGACGGAATCAACCTCATCAATAATAGCAAAGTTAAAAGGACGCATGTATTTACCGTCTTTATTCGAAGCTAGATTGTCAATAAGATAGTCAAAGCCCAAACCACTATTTGTCGTATAGATAATATCAGAAGCGTAAATCTCCCTTTTTTCAAAGGTATCAAGTTCTTCACCATCCTCTGTAAAAGGAACGCCAATGGTTAGACCTAGAAACTCGTAAACCTGTCCCATTTCTTCAGCATCACGTTTTGCTAAGTATTCGTTTGTCGTTACAAGTATTGCTCCTTGTCCTGTCAGTGCATTTAAGTAAACTGGCATGGTTGCTGTTAAGGTCTTACCTTCTCCTGTACTCATCTCAGCAATATTTCCCTGATGCATAACGATTGCTCCCATAACCTGAACATCATAGGGAAACATACCTAATACACGCTTAGCTGCTTCACGTACTACTGCGTAAGCCTCTGGTAATAAATCATCTAAACTTTCGCCTTTGTCTAGCCGTTCTCTAAATTCAGTAGTTTTATCTTTTAATGACTGGTCATCCAGTTGTGCCATCTGCTCAGCCCAACCATTAACTTGCTTGAGTACACTTTTTACTGGTTTTAAAGGATTTAAAGAATTAAACATTTTCTTCTCCTACTTCAGTGATTGTCATTCCCTTAAAATCCAATTCTACCATTCCAGCACTCAAGAGGGAGATGGAATAATTGTAGGCTTCATGAGGATAGACGAAGGTGAAAGATTGTTTTTTTTCAATCATCTGCTTAACTTCCTCACCATAACGATTTAAGAAGCTTAATTTAAGATAAACCGTACCTTCAGGAACTGTTGTAAATTGTGATTCGAGACGATAAATATATCCCTTTTTTAACAAAGGTAAGCTAGGTTGCTTTCGACTCGCCTGATAATTTTGAATAGCCAGCCAGGAATGAATCTCAGTTCCTGATGCTATCAAGGGGTTACTGAAATTGACTGAGCCATCTGGATGATGTTCAATTTGGGAACCAAACATATAGGATCTCACATTCGTTCCCCATTGAATCTGAGAGTTATTCTTATGAATCATGTTCATCCCTTTCTTCCAAAATCATTTTCTAAAATCATACGATAAAAATTGAGAAACCAAGCTGTCGCAGTTGAATGGTCATCATTATGTCGTCCAGAAGTTCCCTTGCTAAGAATTCGTGCTCCCGAAGAATATAGGACTTTAGTAATATCCTCGAAGGCTGTTGGGTCCATATCCTCATCTTTCATGTAAGAAACCCCAAAGGTCGTGTTTGAGAAGTCTGCTTTTTCAAACTTATCCCAGAACTTCTGATTAAGGGCCTCGACGCCTTCATTGTCCAAACGTCCCGTCTGCAAATGCAAGACATCAATTCCTGTCGGGAAAACCTCTGGTGCCAAAAGTCTGGCACGATTACCGATGGTACCAACATTGGCTAGAGGTTTAGACATGATAATGGCATGAGGTTCAAAGTCCGCACCATAGTACATAGATGGGAAAGTTCCCATGGACATCCCAGAGAGAATAAGTTGATCACTGTCAAAGCCTAGGTAATCCAAATAATGTTGGATAGTATCCTTGATACTATTTTCAAGCTCTTCAGTTCCCATGTAGAAAGCTCCCCCCTCTAGGCGAGGATCAGAAAATAGCAGGAAAGGTGTCTCCATAGCCCTCATCATACCAAATCCTTCAAAACCTTCGGCAGGACGAAAACCTGAAAAGTAGACGGACAGCGGTGGCTTGAAATCCCCAGGATAAAAGAAATAATTGATTTCCTGACGTTTACTATCATGGAGAATCCCCCCACCCAATACAAACTTTCCAAATTGAAAACGTGTCCATCGTTGATGGAAATTCCCAACTCTTAGAGCACCATTTCCTTTAGCTTCTAAAGTTGCTGATAAAATATAAGTTCTCCCCTGATCTAAAACAATGGCACCTTTACGCATTTCTTCCTCGCTAACTACAATTGTTCTCACGATTTCTGAAACTGAACCTTCAGGAATAATGCGCAGCACTAATTGGCATTGACAGGTCTGAGCCTTCTCAAATTCTAACCAAAGTTCAACAGGGAAATCCTCAGCTACTCGAATATTAAAACTCCAGTTAAGAATAGGCTTAAAGGAATCGCCGTAATTCCCATCTAAAGAGATACTTTCAAAACCATTATAAATAACTTTCCCTTCGAATCGAGGATGAACCTGAATCTGATAAGGGAACAATTTATCACCATATTGTCCAGCGAAAAGTGCCTTAGACAGGGTATCTAGCAGATCTTGCTTATCTGAAAAATCTGCTGGTATAGCACAAATTTCTTTCAGAAAGCGACCTACTCGATGGTCCTCTATCAAAAGGTCAGCATCATAAAAGATGGTATAAGGAACTAAGCTCTTACGCAAGTCCATCAGCATGAGTAAGGATTCCTGACTATCAACAAGGACCGCATTAAAATTTCTTAGTTTAGCTTGTTCCAAACATTGGAGAATATCACTAGAAAGCCCAGCACGAAGGTAGAAAAAACGAACATTATCGGGGAGCTCATAAGTATTTGACCAATTATCTCGTCCAACCTGCAAAATGCTAATTTTAGACATACTTATCCTCCTTCAAATAGTGCTCCCATTTTTCAACAAAACGCTCTCCTGTATTTTCTCTGATTTTCTCAATCGCTTCAATTAAAGCTTGATTCCAGTACTTTAACTGATCAAGATAATAAGATGCCGCCTCCTCAAATTGTGTTACTTCTTCTAGGATATAACCATTTTTCAAATGTGTTACATAGTCCGAAGTGACCCTATTTATCTGTGGAATCCCAGCACTAATGCCTGCAATTTGAGTATAACGATGTGGTTCCAAGCTGAGATCAACAATAAGACGGGTATACTCAAATTCTTTAATCAAGGCTGTCTCATCAATCAAATTAACAAAATCATAACGATACTCAACTTCCTCATTTTCAGCGAGGTAGTTTTCTGCACTTTGATTATCTTTTATGTGTTTGAATTTTTTCTTATTCAGTTTTTCAGAGATAAGGTGCTCTACGTCTTCCTTAAATGTATCAAAATCATGCGGATTCGCATTGAAAGTTCCAAATACAATATAAGTATTCTGGTGATTTGCTACAAAATCTAAAACCTGATAGATAGCTTCCCAACTGATATCATCTAAATTTACCTGATAATAGAGTTTAGATGACTTAAGACGTTGGCTCTTTCCAAGTGCTAGACGGGTATCATAAGATGCCATATGCTGAATCTTCTCAGCTTGCTCTGGAAATAGTTTTCTTAATTCTGTAGAAAAGTCCTGAGAATCACTAATAATCAGATCAACAAGTTGCAAATAAGAAGCATAATCCTCTAAGGGATCATTTTGATTGCGTTCTTTGAAGTAAGTCAAAATTTTCTGATTAGCCTCTGGTAGATGACTATAAAGAGTTTGATTCAGATTACTTTTCGACGCAACGACAAAACAATCCGAAGGCGTCAATTCTTGAGCAATATAAGCATCAAAAAACTCCCAAATGACTTCTTCCATACTGATATAATAATTTTTCTTAAAACGATGATCTGTTCTTGGATTACTTACAATCCCTCGTCCATCAAAGAAATGACAAAGTTGCCAAATGCCATCTTCATTCAAATAATCTCGGTGTGTTGCCTGACCATTTTCAAAATGAAGGATACTGGAAACAAATCCTCTGTCATCGTAGACTTCTTCTCTTAAAATCAGGCCATCCTGATAATATCGAATAAGACTCAAATATCCTTCTGGTCCCAACTCTATTTCGGCAAAACGCTGATGATGTTTCTCAACAACAATAACGAAAGGGGTAAAAATAAAGTCACAATCATCATCCCAATCCAAGTCAGATACTTGTAAGCAACGCATGGGCTGCTCTTTGATTCCTTGAATAGCATCAAACACTGAAAAATGCGACACTTCTAAGAGATCAAAGCGGTGCAGAAAATAACGTAGATGTGGTTGATAAGCTAAAAGTAATAATCTAGGCGACATAGCTTGGCCTTGAAAAATACGTGCTTGGTGTAAAGTATCATCAAATTCTATTTTCGAGGTTCTAAAATACCACGGTGTTAAGTCAGGTTGCCAAAACTCTGCCCCTTGACCGTACCAAGCCGGAATTAAATAATACATATGTTCTCCCATTTTTTATGAATTCAAAATAATTAACGATATATTAAGGATGATAGGTAGGCAGGTCAAAAAGATCACCAGACTACCTATCACTCTCAAATGAATAATTGAGGTGATAAAATAATTTTAACTTTTAATCTAGTCAAACAAACCTTTATAGGATTCATTTAGGGTCATAGCTGCAATTTCTTCGCGTACATTGTATACCATTCCACTGTAAATCAAAAACATTCCAGGAATCATACTGAGTTGTAAGTACTGCGGATTAATAAGCACAATCATCATAGGGCCACCTGCCATGATAACTGTATAAATTGCCCCAATAACAGCAAATTTCATGACAACTTTATTGATATAACGGCTTGTATCAGGGCCAGGATAAACATTGTAAATGTACTCTCCTGATTTTCGCATGCGTTCTGCAATTTGTTCACCACTAACGTTTACGAAAGCAAAAGCAATCCCCAAAACAAATAAGACCACCTGATAGAGAACAAGCCAAATCGGATGTCCCACTGTCAGAGCTTCAATCCAACTATTTGTCCAACCGTTTTTAGGAAATAAAATCTGAATCAAGATAAGAAGATATTGAGGAATAGAGACTAGAGAAATTGCGTACATGAAGGGCATCCCACCTGCTGGGGTAAGCATAACATCAAGATAGGAATACTGGCTAAAACGATTATGAATATTAACCTTATTGATGGGAATGCGATACCGTGCTCTTTGGACAATAACTGCAATATATAAGAAGAGCAAACCCATGATAATCAGAGAGAGAATAATCGGTAATCCTATATGTAGTCGTGTAATACTCTCTCCAATTTGCCTAGGTAGATTAGCAACCATACTGGCCATCAAAATGACAATAGAACCTCCTATACCAAAGAAAGAATTCAAATCCGATAGCCAGACTAAAAAGAAGGTTCCCGCAATTAGAAGGATAGTGTTCGTTAGGATAGCCAATCCTTTAGGAATTCCTACTTCAATCGGAAGGCTTAGAGACACCGCTAAAGACTGGATGAGAGCGATGGCAAAGGTCAAATACATTTTGCGTCGATCCTGTATTTCTATTGGTAGCTTACTTAAACCAGACTTTTTTGAAAACGAAAACATCTGCCAAAGAATCATGGCTGACATCCAAGGGGACAAGCCCACAGAAAAAAGTGAAAATGAACTTAAATTACCACCCATCATAGCACTTGTGAAGGCTATCGAATTGGATAACCCTCCTAAGAGTTTTGGGTGCTTCAAATCTATAAATGGTAAGACTAAATGGCTTCCCAAAACATAAATAAAGAGGAAAAGAACTGTCCAAGATAAACGTTTAAAAACAATAGATTGTAATATTTTTTTCATTAGCAGCCACTCTCCTCCTTCTCACTAATACGCTTAGCAACCAATTGATTAATAGCATTCACCATCAATTCAGGATTTTCATGTGAAAAAATAGCTTGATAAGATTGATTTGGAGCTTGTGTATTCTCAAAAGTTAGTAAAGGAAGCTGATTTTGAGTTACGTACCCATAGATTTCTGGTAATTTATCATAATGATTAATATCCAGATAGAAATCAACTTTAGATAGCTCATATTCAACAAGCAAAGGATAGGTATTTTGATAAAGGGTTACATTTGGATGGCGAGATAGCACTAAAAGTTCTGTAGCCATATAGGTATAGGCAGCGATGATAAAATGAACTTGAGGGAGATGCTGAACTAAGTATTCAATCTGTTCCAATAAGTAGGAGTTCGTCAAAGTATAACACGTCAACACGGTAGATTCACGGTTAGATTCTAACTCAAAGCCCCGATTTGTCCATGTTTTCAAAATTTGAGACCATTCCATGAGACAGTACCGCCACCAAACCTCACGCAGTCGTACTACTGAAAACTGATTCCACGGTTTATCCGGAGAAATATAATGTAAAATCAAAGGTAGTGGTTCAAGAGGAATTTCAAAAACAAAACGATGACCTCCCTCGGCTGCACCAGCATCAAAACCAATTTGAAAATTATAAGTATCAGGTAAATTCAGGTAGCGGTCTTCAAATACCATATTGAGTATTGATTGATCACCCTCTCCTACATTTGCGTGCTCCCGTTCAGTTATATCCACTAGTTTTTGACGGATATGTTCCTCTTTCCATAAACGATTGTTAATTAGCAATACACCTGCATTAAAACCAACACCGGCACCAAAACATGAACGAACAGCTCCGACATAATTGTCTCCCAATTCCTGTTCAAAAAGACTATCTAGATTACCTGTGACTATCAAATCACTATCAAGATAAAGTACCTTATCTTCATGTACGAAATCAGGTATAAAATAACGCGCAAAGGTCATATGGTTGATATGTCCCAACCTATTAGTCCAATTCATCTGAAATTGAGGACCAATTAACTTAATATCAAGAAGCTCTCCTCCGAGTCTCTCCACATGCTCTCTCGTGGCACGGAACCACTCGACTGGAATATCTTGATTAAAAAGGTATATTTTAAGCTGACGATTGTGATAACAAAGAGATTTTAAAGCGGTCTCTATTTGACGAATATAAGCATAATCTCCTGCCAATACTACTGTATTTTTATTATTCATATATCTTTCTTATTCTACCGGCAAACGAGATAAGTCTGCCACGATTTGTTTGGTGTAGGTTTCATCTTCGATGAATTCAATATCTTGGTCAAAGTTATACTCCGCCGTGTGTTTGTGTTTGAGTTTAACTTTTGTTGTCGCACCCATTTTTAGCCATTCATATTCAGAGTCAATATGTCCAATATCCAAGGCTTGATAACCATCTTTAGCTAGATTTGCAACTAATACTTTAGCCGTTGGGCCCAACATGATAAGTATAAGATGATTATCCGCATACTTACGAATTGTTGACTCAATAGCATCCACATCCTTATAAGCACAATGAGAAGAGCAGACAATACGTTTGATAGATAAGGCCTGATCGAATAAATCATTACCAACCCCAGAACGAGATGTAGCTCCTTCTACTATTAAGAGATTTTTGTTTTCCCATAACCTTTTTAGCTTTTCAAACTGTGACTCGGCTTTTGTTTTATCTAAAAAATCAATATAAGGACGTGAGATAAAGGTTGAACCATACCATGGTGCCGGTGCAATTTGACGATAAAAATCATCATAATGATCCAAATGCTTTTTCCAAAAATCTTCTGCCCACCACGTAAATTTGAAGCGATCTTCGAAAGCATCTGGCAAACAGACTAAGAGTTTTTCTGAACTGTTCATTCCAACCAACTCACGTAGAGTTCGTGCCAGTTCAGGATGATAATCTTGGTAGGCGATAGAATGGCCAGCTATTAGATTGATTTCACCATCTCCAAAACGAATGACAGATGAATGATTTTCCCTAATGAAGTCCAGACTCTCATCAATGGACTTAACCGTTGGTAGAGGGAGAATTTTAGGCAAGCTTCCTTCTCCATCCAATTGTTCAATCGCCGTGATCAGTTCCTGTGGTCGCTCACTTGAAAAAAGAAACTGCCCATGGTTCCCGTGTTGGGTTTTATAAAAACCAAAACTAGGAATCCCCGCCAATTCTACCTGTGATAGAATATCACCAGCTTCATCGCCATGATTAATATCCAAATAAATATCCGCACTATGGATCAACTGGCTCAACTGCTCCTGATTGATCGCAGGATACAAACTAACATTGGGATGTTGCTTTAATTCGACTAACTTAGGTCCCATAGCTGTCCAAGCACCGATATGAAACTGCACAAATGGAAGAGCACAGACCAGTTCTTCGATCGACTCGAGATCTTGCGTTTGGGTCATGGTTAAGGAGTGCAATCGTGGAAGCTCGTGAACTTCTCCCCATTCACCTGTCTTTATACGCTCTTTAATGAGTGAATGCATTTGTTCAATCGTGTTGACCTCTAACTGCGCTTGCTCACTATGTCTGGTTTCTGGGAAGGACAAGATCGGTTTCCCTGTTTTCGCATAAGCCGCCAAGGTTGCTTGATCAGCAGTACCATAGTTAATATCTAAATAGGCAGCAGAACGATTGATAAGTTCTTCCAATACTGGAGGGACGACTTCTGGATACAATCTCACATTTTCATATTTTGCAAGACGCATCAATTCCTCTCCCATTTCCGTATAGGCAGCAATATGGAACAAGGCCTTCGGATGTCCCTGAATCAATTCCTCAAGGTTTTTGAAGGATTGAGAATTGGTCAAATTGAACAGATGGAGCTCATAATCTGGATCCATCTCTATCTGGAAGTCCCCCATATGGTGAGACAAGACCTGACTGTAATCCATGTCGTGGAAAGCCCACCATAATTGGCGGAAACGATTGGCACTTAGTGTCGCCCATGGTTTTCGGTGTGAGACAAAATGCACAACATAGGGATCTTCACTATCTTTAAAGTGATTTGGCCAATGACTCATAAAAGCAGTCACGTCATGACCAACTTGGAGGTTCATCCTTTTATCCAAGGCTAACCATCTATCACGAAAGACCTTATTAAAGATTGTCTGATCCCCATTAAATTTAGGAATATTTCCTTCTAAAGCTTGCTGGAGTGAGCCATTCGTCTCATTCACCAACTGCTCTGTCATATTTTCTCGTTTCCACAAACCATTATCAATTAATAAGACACCGGAATTAAAACTTTGGTTATCTGTGTCCATCACGGCTGCAATCGGGTGGCCCTTCATATCTATTTCAAAGATATCCTCTAAGTTCTTTAGAACCAGCAAATCCGCATCGAGATACAGCACCTTTTCCTCTGAGATATACTTCGGAATAAAGTAGCGGGAATAAGCATCCAGACTAATATGTTCCTGAGTCCACCAGGTATCCTTCACATCGTCTGGATTCAATTTGACATCAATGAGGTCGCCCCCTAAGAGCTGAGCCATCTTCCGTGGTTTTCGAAACCAGTCTGGAAGGATATCTCGATTCAAAACATAAATTTTCACATTTTTATTGTGATAAAAGATAGATTTTATAGTCGTCGATAACTGAGCGATAAAGTTCTGATTTCCTGCTAGAACAATCGCCCGACTTTTTGTATCATGCATGAAAACTCTTCTCCTTGATCCGTTTTTTTACCAGTACTTGCTGATAAGCTTCCATGTCTCCATGTTTTAAGGTCTCTTCTTCATGAATGGCCAATCGCCACTTGTAAGCAGCAATTTCTGCATCTATTAAGCCCTTTGGAGCTCCGATCAATTGAAGAATCATCATGCGTTCTTCGATACTTTGTAACGGATAAACATCTGCAAGATTAACCGTTTTGGTCACACTTGTCTCACGTTTACGATGCAGATAGATGGCCCGGTTCATATAGACAATTTTATCAGCTTGTAGATAGACCTTGTAGGTCGTATAATCATCCTCTACCGTTTTATCTGTTGGATAAACAATCTCTTTAAACAATTCCGCCTTATAAAGCTTTGCCCAAGGGACCGTGAAACATTGGCTCAGATTATACTGCCCATCATATTGATGTTGGAACCACTCAAAAGGAGAATAGACACGCTCAAAATAATCATTTCCCCCAACATGGATTAAAAAGTTCCCCTCTTCTTCCATAAATTGAGTGAAATTTCCAATTGCAATATCTGCATCTGCTTTTTTCAGCAAATGATATAAACTCTCGATATGATCCAGTTCCAACCAATCATCGTTATCCACAAAGAGAATGTAGTCTCCCGTCACCGCTTCTAAAGCACGATTCCGACTAGATCCAACTCCTCCATTAGGCTTATGATAGACCTTCACTCGAGGGTCCTGAATCTTGTAGCGTTGGCAAATAGCGGCAGAACCATCCGTTGAACCATCGTTGACTAAGATAATTTCTAAATTTTGATAGGTCTGTTGGATGATACTATTTAAGCAATTTTCAAGATAGGCCTCTGAATTATATACAGGGACGATGACACTAATTTTTTCCATTTTTTCCTTCACTTATTTCAACCTAATTCATACCTGATTTAACTCAATTGAGCTAAATATTCTTGAATAACACCAATCATATCATCAATATCCTCTACATGAAAACAGTGACTATCCCCTTCAATCTCACAATGATTGGTAACATCAAAAGAAAAGATAGGTTTTTTCAACGCAGTAACCTTTTGAATAATATCATAAATCTCTTCATGATAATTGATATCCAAATAAAAATCCAATTTATCCAACACAGCTTGAGCATTGTACCGTGTAAAACGAGGATAAAGCGAAACATTGGAGTAGGCTTCTAAAGCAATTACACTAGGAGCAAAATTTGTGTAAGCAAGGATATTAAATTGAACATTTGGCAATGCTTCCACCAATGTTTCAATATGTTCCATAGCTGCCGAATTCGTAAATACTGCTGTTTGGAATTTGGGCCTTCCTACCAAATCCTTGAAATGACGTTTGGTAATATCCTTTCGTAACAAGATTTCAGACCATTCCAGACCATAATAAAACCACCAGATATCCCGACAACGATTCAAATTCCACTGATACCAAGGCTTCTCTCCCGCATAGTGAATGATTACTGCGTCCTTCTCCAGCTGGTCTGCCTTATCATACCATTCAGGGACGTTAAAGGTGTGAGCAAACGTATCCATACCAACCATTACATTGTAGACTTCTGGTAGTTTTTTCCAACGTCCTTTAAAATAACGATTAAGGATTCCTTGATCTCCAAACTCCTCTTGATGATAGCGATTCGTCAATTCCAGCAACTGATGGCTAGCTTTTTCTTCTCTCCAAAGCACAGTATTCACAAGGAGCACACCTGCATTAAACTTAGAAGCATCTAAGCCATCCGTAACTGCGGCCAAAGCATGATTTTCTATATCTTCTTCGAAGAGAGGTGTCAAATCTCCAGTGACAACAATATCAGAATCTAGATAAAGTGCTCGGTCTTCTGTAACAACATCTGCAATAAAATAACGATAAAAGGTAGCATAACTTAAATGATCCATGGGTAGCGAATACCCTTTTATCTGATCAGAAGAAATCTTAATATTCCGAATTTGTGATTGAACAGACTCTAATCTTCTCCCCATCAACCAGAACCACTCCTGAGGGAGATTGTCATTGATCACATAAAAAATAATTTGACTGTTTGTCGCAACAATAGATTTTATAGTTACCTCTAGCTTTTCCATGTAACCATTATCACCAGCAAGAACGATTGCCCTTTTCACTGAAATTTTCCCCCTCTTTTTTCTCAATTATCCTTTTATAAAGTAAATAAGAAATTAATAGCATCTATTAAAAGCTTCTTAGTGATATACCCCTCTTTTAGGAGGAAAGCAAACCCTTGAGCCCTACTACTAATTTCTTGATAGGATTCTGGAGCCATATTTTGAACCAATTGATTGGCTTCTTCCAAACTGTTCACAGCAAATCCTAAACCACGCTCTTCAATCAGATGACTATTTGATAAGGTGTTGGGCACAATCACAGGAATTCCTGCCGCCAGATAGGTGCTGAGCTTATGTGAAATATTCATTTCGTAGTAATCAACATTCTCCCCATCGTTATACTGGGTATTCCAGACAAGACCAAAGCCTCCCTTTGATAGTTCCATCAGGAGTTCTTCATTGCGCTTCCATCCTTCAATCACCAAATTGGCTTCTGGATTGCTCTTTGGCTCATTCGCAAAAACTCGCAAAGGGGTTTCATAAACCCAATTTTGCAACTCTGGAAAGCGTGTCAAAGATCCTGCAAAGAAAATCTCTTTTTTAAATACTGGTTGGTTCAAACTGAGGTTATGAGGATGATCCCAAAATTCTTGAATCAAGATTTTTTCCACAGTCAGACCTGCTTCACACAGACGGTTAACCATTTGTTGTGAAGGCGCAATAATGACATCTGCTTGATTGAACATCTCCATATAAGTCGGCATTAGGTAGGCATTATCACGGAACATTAGTGGAATAACGTCATGGATAAAAATCACTAGTTTAACTCTTAAATCCTTCAGCTTCGCTACAAATTCCGCGTCAAACTCCCAACCATTCCAAGTTGGCGATTGAAAAATCACAATATCACCAAATGAGATACTTGCCATGATTCCATCTAGACGCTTGCTTCTCTCACTCGGACTATCTGTAGAGATATTATAAAAATAGATTCCAATCTCTCGATACCCCAAAGCACGCGCAATATCCGTCACAGCATTCTGAGCTAAGATGACAGTGCTATCCCCTGCCATACCATATAGATTTGTAATATGTACTTTAGTCATGGTTTCCCTTCTTTATTTTTCTGACATTCGAAAAATCATCTTCAACTCTTCTTTTGTTGCTAGCATTGGATGCATCTTTTGCTTGTCATAGGCTGATTGATATCTTTTAGGATCTTCCAGCTGAGATAGTTCATCGAGCAAGTCTGTAATTGCATCTTTTTGAAACAGGTGATCTTTTATATAGAGGTCTGGTCGGTGACAGGTTTCCTCAAAAGCATATAAAATCATTCCTCTTTCAAGAGCCATTCGATTTCCGTCTAAAATTTCATCCGCATATGCGATATCTAGGTAAATACGGCATTTATTTAATAACCGCTCATAATTCTCACCTGAAATCCCTGGATAAAGGTGAACATTCGGATAATCATTGAGACGTACTAATCGTTCCCCCATCTCTGTCAAGGCTGCAATATGAAACTGAAAATGAGGAAGAGCAGTCACAAGAACTTCAATCTGTTCGATTTCTTGAGTGTTTGTCAAAATGAGAACCTGTGGCTGAAATTCCCTCAAATCTCCCAAATAGGTAGGGAAAAATAATAGACGATCATGCGATGCTCTGCCGTTAGCATCACGAACTAACACTTTTACACTCTCGTCCAATAGAGGAGCAAGTTCTGCTTCAGGAAGAGTTGACCGATCATAGAAGATAATCTGCTCCTTCGCAAGTTTGGGTAAAGCCTTCAACAATTCTGGATCAGACAAAAATACTGTTTCAACCTGCAAAAGAACTTCTTGAAGAAGGGCTTTTTTCGCTTCTTCTATCGAGGAAAATCCCTGTTCTAAACCATCGGTCGTTTGATAGAGCGCACGATCATGCTGATGGAATAAATGTAGTTTTCCCATTTTATCATTCATATAAACAGATAGATGACATTCATTTGCACTCCAAACTTCTTCCAGAAAAAGTCTTCCAGAAAGATCATAGTAATCACAAGTAGAACAATTGTCATCTGGATTATACCACTCTACTTTTTTGACCCTTTGAGGGTAATCCTGATAACAGTCTATTCTCCCCCTCCTCACTCCATCAGAAACAATATCCCCATTCGCATACACTTCCCAAAACGGGGGTAACGAAAGACCAGTCATATGCAGAGGTGAATTTACTTTTTGATTAGAAAAAATAAAATCCAGAATATTTTCTATCTGTAGAGGCTGGATGGGTATTCCAATTTGTTCTAGGTCATCTCTCAACCTCTCATCATCTGAAGTCCATTCATTTACCAGATAATACATCGTTATTTTTTCCCCTATTCGTCAAAAACTCTCTCCATTGTCCAATAATTTGATCTGTCATATATCGTTCAGCCAATTTATAAGAACCTTCTCGTAGAAAATTTAAGTTTCCAAAAGCCTTCTGCATACTTCTCTTCAAGTCAGCAACCACTTCTTCATGTGATTGATTTACAAAGGGAACGAGAAAACCATTTCGATCATTTTTAATAAAAGTGGGATTCCCATAGGGAACGTCTGTTCCCACCATAACAAGGCCAGACCCTATCGCCTCTAGTAAAGTTAACCCAAACGTTTCCCACTCGGAAGTGGCCAAATAAAGTTCATATGCCTTAAAACGAGTTTGAAGGTCTTGGTGCCCCTTGAGATGAATATAACTTTGAGCATTTAACTGCTTAATTTTTTCTTCTATTTCTTGCCAAAGCATACCTTGACCATAAATGTCCAATGTAACCTCTGGGATTTTTTCATGCAAGGCCACTACCGCATCAATCGCTAGGTCCAATCTCTTTCTCCGTTCAAACCTTGCTGCAATCATCAGGCTATAAGGCTTGCGATTATCAGAATATTGCAACCTTTCAAGCCCTCCGACTGGCAAGACCGATATAGGCTTAACAGTCGACAGATCCCGTTCTAATTCTTCCTTTTGCGCTTCCGTAGATACAATGATATGGTCGAAATAGTTAGCATACTGAAAAAGAAGGAAATATTCGGAATTGATACAGTCGCCCCAATGGTGTATCGAATGAAGGACACACGATAAGGTTGCTTCTCCCTTCATTTTTAAAAGAGTCTGTGTAAAGGGGAGACGCTCTAAACGATCAACAATGATATGGTCTTTTGCCGAGAACTGTAAGGTGCCGATCGCTTGGCTCAAAAGCTCCGACTCATTATAAAACCAATGATCTCCCTGCCGATAGACCGATTCCGTTAGATCACCTGGTGTTTTTTTGATTTCCTCCAAAGCTACAGAACCATCCAAATTATAAAAAAGGCGCTGAAAGACTCTTGCTTCTAAGCCCACATCAGTGGGAACAGCTGTAAAATATTCTGTAAAAAGCTTTACACTCCCGTAATGTTCCCTACGAAGAAGATGACCAGCTACATAATAATCGACATAATCAACATAATTTGACTTAAGAGTATTTCGATGAAAGACAAGTGAAATCCCATTCTCTTCTGGAAATATCAACTCTTGATCTCGTTCAATCGGAGTGGAATGAAGATTCAAACCTTGCTTCATTTCCTCCACACTCATTGTCAAGGTCATATCACGCTGATCTGTTAGTAACATATGTACTAGAATGATTTCATCTTCCGCATATCCCAAAGATAAATAGTAATCCCATTTATATCTAGGAGGAACTTGCGTAAAGACAAAACGTGCTGGGCACCCCAGTTTCCTAAAGATTTGTCCACGGTAAGCCTGAGCAACATCGACACCGTTAGGCTCTAATTCCACCATCAGATTAAAAGTGTAAATCATCTCTCCTCCAAGCAAGTTCCAGTTGTACTCTGATAACGATCTTTCTCTCCACAAGTCTAATCAGCCAATGTAGCCAGATAAGATTTAATTTCTTCCACCATCATTTCAGGGTTCTGAACCGGATAAACATGACTTTCTCCAGACTGGTCCTTGCTGGTATTGTCAAAGGCGTAGATTGGTTTTCCAAGTTTATGAACTTCCTGTGTAATCGACATAATTTCATTAAAATGATTGATATCAAGATAAAAATCTATTCTTTCCAAAACGGTTTCAAAATTATATCGGTTAAAGCAAGGGTAGATTGTCACATTAAGATAGCGTTGAAGATCAACGACTTGCGATGCAAAAGTTGTATGGGCTAGAATATGGAAATGCACATTAGGCAGGGCTTGAATCAGGTATTCCAAATGTTCCATTTCACACGCATTTGTGAAAATAGCCGTATTATAGGGTTCCTGAATTGTTAAAGCTCCTAAATCACCATTTGTGATTTCTGTGCGCAATAATACATCTGACCAATCTAGAGCATAGTAGAACCACCAGCGATCACCTAAACGGTTATTAAACACCGCCTGCCAGGGCTTCCCAGCCGTATAATGGATAATAGAAACCTTTTTATGCTGTTTTGCTTTGATATACCATTCATCACTTTGAGGAGAAGAAGTAGCCACACTATCCATACCAACCATGAAATTATAGCTCATATCTAATTCTTTCCACTGGCCAATAAAATAACGATTTAGAAGACCTTGATCACCATATTCATCTTCATGGTATTGATCCGCCAATTCAAACAGTTGTGTGGAAATGTCATGTTCTCTCCAATACTTATTATTAATCAGCATGACTCCTGAATTAAAATTTGTCCTCTGTAAATCATCTCGAACAGCAGCTAAAGGACAATCTCCAAGGTCCGTCTCAAACAAATCCGTCAAGTTTCCATCTACAACAATATCTGAATCAAGGTATAAAACCCTTTCCTCCTCTACTACCTCAGGAATAAAAAAACGGAAATAAGCTGCATAAGATAAATGAGGCCTTGGAAGATGATACTTTCGTAAGTGGTTATCTGAAATCTTCGCATTGACAATTTGTGAGTTGATTTTCTCCAAACGTTTGTTCATCACACGAAACCATTCCGAAGGAAGGTCATCATTAAAAACGTAAAATTTAATGTTATCATTATGCACACAAACTGACTTAATCGTTGTTTCTACCTTGTCCATGTAGCCATTGTCGGCACCTAACGCTATAACTTTATTCATCTAGCTTACCTTTCTTTTCCAATCTAACTCCAACTTAATCTCATTTATCTTCAAATCCGCCTCAAACTTGGAAAATCCCCTACTTCGTCCACAATTATCATGATTTGTGATACCAAAAGCATAAGCCAGACTTCCTTTTTCAGTTTACTGTATCCACAGCAATTCCAAATAATTGTCTCTGAATTTCTTTCACCATCATTTCAGGGTCCTGATGAGAAAATACACTAGCACCCAACTCTGCTCTGTGAACGACATTATCAAAAGCGAAGACCGGTTTTCCCTTTTCAACTGCCCGGTCGACAATAGAATCCACCTGATCCCAATGATTAATATCCAGGTAGATTTCTGATTGATCTAATAAATCCTCTATAATATCATCATGATGGACATTTGTGTATAACGTTACATTGTCATACTTTTTAAAGGCTTCTAAGCGATCTGAAACATTGGTCTTGGCTGCAATATGAAACGAAACTTCTGGAAGATTTTCTACCAAATAAGTGAGGTTTTCCAGAGTGTCCGAGGCTGTCAGTGTAAACACATGGTGCTGTAATTGTGGCCGCTCTTTTATGATGAGTTCCTCTTTACTTACAACAATGGAGTTACTTGGAATATCCTTATGAATGACTGCTCCTGCACCAATAATGACGTTGTCACCGATCGTGACTCCCTTAAGAATCACAACATTGGCACCAATCCAACAATTTTTTCCGATCGATATCTTTCCATAATTAAAGGCGATTTTTTCTACGTGATAGTTAGAATATTGATGATTATGATCAAAAATACGAACCCCATCTCCGAACATGGTATCCTTACCAATTTCAATATGATGTTCACAACGAATAGAACAGTGATTATTGAAGAAAACACGATTCCCGAGCTTTAGGGTTGCACCATTTCCCACCTCTAGACAAACAAAGGAACGCAAGGTGATATCCTGCCCCAATTCAACGTGAGCCGTAGGGTCAATGGTAATCTGTTGAAAATTACCGTTCAAATGAAAGTCTGCCATCTTAATCTTGCGCCTTTCTCATTTTCCTGATTGCTTCCGCCATTTCTTGCCAATGCTCTCTTGGAAATGTACGTTGGTGGTGTTTCCGAGATTTTAAATCATCAAAAGCAAAAATAGGTTTATCCTCAAATCTGAAACCATCAAGTATTTCTAAAGTCTTCTCTCCTGGATTGATATCAAGTAACAAATCACTTGTTGATACCAATTCCAAATCTAGGCTACGCATATTATTAATACCAGAATAGACTGTTACATTAGGATATGTAATCAATCTCGCTAAGCTATCTGATACAATGACACGGGCAGCAATATTAAAGTGAACTTGAGGAAGAGCTTGAATCAAATCCTCCAAGTGAGGAATTTCAGCAATGCTAGTATAAACTAGACAGGTAAATGGTCTACCTTTAGGATAAAGCGCCCTACTCTGCAATGGAGCCAAGCTAACATTCTCAGCTACATCAGACCAATCCAACTGTGCATAGAACCACCACACATCGCGATAAGTTTGCGCTGCCAGAGGAAACCATGGTTTTCTATGGGACAGATAATGAATAACTTTGGGATATTCTTGTCCTTCTGGTAATTGATAATCTGTAAAATGGCTATGCAAAACAACATGGTTAAAGTCAAATGGAAGTTCATACCAATTATTTTCAAAGACCATATTCAAGATAGACTGATCGGCTTGATCAACCTTATCATGCCACTCATTAGTCATTTCGATAAGGTGCCTACTCATCTGTTCCTGTCTCCAGTATGCATTATCAATAACTAAAAAGCCTGCATTGAAGATTTCTCGGTGGTAAAAGACACGTCCCCCATAATCTCGGACTGCCGCAACAGGATATCCCTTTAGATCCATTGTAAATAGATCATCAAGTGACCCCGTCACTACCATATCACAATCCATATAAATTACACGGTCCTCTTTGACAAAATCAGAAATAAAATAGCGTAAAAAAACAGTGTAGGAAATATCCGTGCGATATTGGGAAATCTGTGCACTACTTACTCGACAATTAACAATCTCACTACCAAATCGTGCAAGGTGACGGTTTAGCCCCTTAAACCATTCTTGTGGAAAATCACTGTTAATTATATAAAAACGAATATTGCGATGGTGATAGAGAATAGATTTGATTGTAGTTACCACCTGCTCAACATAAGGATAGTTTGCAGCAAGTACAATTGATCGTTTTTTCTCATTATAGTGCTGTGGTGCTAAACTTAATACCTGATATTTTTCCTTGATTCGACGATAAGCTTCTGTTCCTTCTAAGCCCTGAGATGCTCCATTTGTCAAGCAAGACTCTAACATCATACGATAAACAGTCATATGCTTCTCGAGTGGATAACCCCTGCTAGCTAACAAGGCAAGACGCTCTTCCATAGCATATACCAATGCTGACATCCAATCTTCAGTCCAAGTTCTAGATAAACTTCCTGGTCTTTCTCGGTAAGCATACAACCCCTTGTTGAGGTAGATTACACGCTCACTCATTAAATAGGCCTTAAGATTAAAAAAGCCATCCTCTCCAATCTGTCCTTTTGGAAAAAGTAGATCTTCAAAAAGAGTGCGTTTATAAAGTTTCCCCCAAGCTGAAATCAGAGCAAAACTTTTATTGAACTTGGTTTCATATAGACCCTCAATCAACTGAGCAGGAGAATACACTTGTTCATAATAATCCTCATCAGTAATATAAAAATAAAAAAGACTATCGGCCTCATTAAAGAGATAATAATTGGTAATAGCAATGTCAGCATCATAAGCCTTAAGCTTATCATGAAGCTCTTCAACATAAGTATGTTCTACCCAATCATCCGAATCTACAAAGGTCACATACTCACCCGTCGCTTGACGAATACCGACATTTCTTGTATCAGAAATCCCAGTATTTTCTTTTGCAAAGTAAGATATTCGTGAATCCTTACCAGCATACTCACGGCATATGGCGTCACTTCCATCTGTTGAGCCATCATTTATAATAATAATTTCGAGATTCTGATAGGTTTGTTGAAGGATACTATCTAGACACTGTCTAAGGTATTTTTCAACATTAAATACGGGTACAATTACACTAACTTTTTCTGTCATATTTATTTCTTCTTTTATTATTTATAGCACATTATAGTTGTCCAAGCTTTTACACATACGAAGAACTCTAACAAGAACTTCTGTGAGTGAATCATCAACCAAATAAATGGATACAATATTGAGCCTAGTCATCTTCGGGTAAATATTCTGCAATAAAGGCAGAAATATCCTTACTCATAATTTTATCAAGTCGTTCTGAAATTACATGCTCTGGCCAATCCCACCAAGAAATCTTTTGCATGTTGAATCGGTCATTAGCATCTGCAATACGATAGCGAATCAACTTGGCTGGGTTCCCTCCAACAATAGCATAGGGGGATACATCCTTAGTAACCACAGATCCTGCAGCTATAACCGCACCGTCACCTATAGTTACACCAGCCATAATCTGGACATTATTCCCAATCCAGACATCATTACCAACCCTAGTAGGAGATTGAAGGGTGTGATCGTCTTCTATATCTAAGGTCTTATCTGAATAAAACCGCTCTAAACTTTTAAATGGATAGGTAGTCACCAATTCCAAATTGTGATTTGCCGTCACAAAATAAACATTCTGACCAATAGAACAGTAATCCCCTATAATTACCTTTCCACCATGATCATAGTCAACTAAAAAGGGGATACCATAGGTATGTGGACCAACTGACAATGCTCCATAATCAATCAAAAACCTACTGGTAAACTTCGTCTTAAAATCAAAAAGATCAGATTTCATATCATAGAGACGAAGTTCCAAAGGAATAGAGTGTTGATGCCAACCTTCCCAGTATGAATGTCCCTCTTCCTCATAGCAACAATCAAAAGTAGCAGTTAACTGCCTTTGATTAGAATATAAGCAGATCTGATTATTTTGAAAATCCCAAAAGCGTTCATTATCATGACCAGGACTGTCAATATCTCTAATGCTACCATCAGGTAATAATTGAAAAAAACGTTGATGCTGTCTATCCTTATGCGAAAAAACACAAAATCGGCCTGAAACATTCATCACTTCTATCTTCTCCTCCATGACCTAGGTGATGATAACCTAAGTACACCCAACCATTCACTAGTCAACACTATTCATTATCGGATATTATTATGATATTTTTGTCTTTTTCCAAAAATTATCCTTAGTCTTACTTTCTTTATTAAAAAAACCTTGTAAAGACACTATCTCTTTTTAGAAAAAATACCATAAAAATTACATATTACACTTATTCTAATTATAACTTATTTTTAGTCAAAGAGCCATTATCTCATTTTAATTTTTAAAACCTTTTATTTCATCTTTTTGAGAAATTAAAAAGACTGGAACAAATTGTCTCCAGTCTAAAAATATTTATTAGCTAAAAAACTGTAAAATTCTTCTTTCTATTTACGACATACCTATTGTACTAACAATTCTTGTTTATAGATATTTTCCCAGCAATACGTCCAAAAGTAAAGATATCCGGCAAAGAATTTCCACCAAGGCGGTTCCCAGCGTGAAGACCTCCAGCTACTTCTCCTGCTGCATAAAATCCCTTTATAATATCCCCATCTTCATTAATAACATGTGTTTAAGTATCAATCTTAAGACTTCCCATGGTGTGATGGGGTGCTGGTTTATGAAGCGTCACATAAAATGTTGCTACTTCAATTTGAACTGCACCCAAAGAGTTAGATTTTTCCTGTCTAACTTTGGCGGTCAGTACACTTCTTAACATCTCAGTACTTTTCTATAATATTATCACATTTCAAGTTCAGCCATAACTCCCAGCGAAAGCGGTCTTTAGCTATTGATTTTCGTTACCTACGATTAATCTTTCTGATTTTATATTGATAAGCTTAACACAATATCACATAAAACCTACATCCAAGTACAATCTAATAAGGTTATTAACTTTCCTCTTATCCTCATCCTACTCTTATCCTCATCCTAATAGTACAATTGGATAAAAGTTAGTAAGTCAAATTGACTCCTATTATAGGATATGTCTTTTGGTTCTCGTTAATTGACAGTAATTTAGTTTTTATATTTCACCCCTTATCCACAATCTTAATGCGGCTGCTACCATCGTGCGACTTGATGATGGCTAGTTGCTGAGCAATACCTTCTTTCATGTCGTCCACGTGACTGATGACACCGACCATACGGTTTTCGCCAATTTGTTCTAGGACCGAGATAGCCTTGGTGAGGGCTTCTTTGTCTAGTGACCCGAAACCTTCGTCGATGAAGAGAGCTTCAACGACAGCACCCTTGCTGGTATTTTGGACAACTTCTGAGAGGGATAGGGCAATAGCTAGTGCAGCGATAAAGGTTTCACCACCAGACAAGGATTTAACGGAGCGTTCACTACCTGTCAGTTGGTCATAGACGTTGATATCCAAACCGAAGTGATCACGCGCCCTACGACCTTCCTCACTCAAGACAAAGGAATAGCGGTTATCCGTTAAGAGACCGATGTAGTTAGCATTGGCATAGTCCAAGATTTGTTGGAAATACTGACGGATAACGTAGACCTCAAGATTGAGACGACCAGTCAGAGCAGTATTTTCTCCCTTAACCACCTTCACCAAATCACTGAGTTCTTGGTGGGCCTTAAAGGCCTCTTGATTGCTGTCTTGAAGGGTTTTGGCTGCCTGGTAGGTAGCATTCGCATCCTTAAGCCCCTTCTCCATGACAGAGACCTGAGCCAATTGCGTATCGTAACTTTCCTGACCGGTTTGGACCTCTTGTGTTAAAGCGACCAAATCTGGTTTTTCTTGATTTTGGAGAAGCTCTTGGCTCTTACTAATCTGGGTCTGCAATTCTTGTTTAAGGGTTTGGTAACTTGTCAATTGGGCCTGAAGCTTAGGAATAGCTTGCTTGTTCACCTCAAGCAGCCAAAGCTGGATTTGCTCTAGGTCATTGGTGAGGGCACCTTCGACCTTAAGACTTTGGTCCAACTCAGCTGATAAACGTTTCATTTCTTGGCTGGTCTTTTCTTTAGACTTGGTCAAGCTCTCAAGCTGCCCCTTGATGCCTTGAATGTCGGCATGAAGTTGGTTGTAGGCTTCACCATTTTCCTTGACTTGCCTATTGTAGAGGTCCAACTCCTGCTTCGCAAGGGAAATTCGTTCTTGATAGACCTCTACAGACTCCAGTTCTGGATGAGCTTCCTTCAAGTCTTTTAGGCGCTCCTTAGCTTGATAGAGAGTTGCCTTGGCCTCTTGATAGCTCTTAGCCAAATCTGGCGCTTTTTCTTGGGCCTTAGCTAACTCCTCTTGACAATGGACAAGGTCTGCTTCTTCCTTATCATAGCGTTTTTGGAGTTCTTGATAATGCTTCTCAACAGCACTCAACAAGGTTTGCCCACGGACAGCTTCATAATCCTCTGAAAAGTCAAATTCAAACTGTCCCTTAACTTGTTCTTCCAGTTCTTGATAGTGTTTTTGAAGAGTTAACTTAACTTTAGCCACTTGGTCAAGCAAATCTTGACGTTTAGACTCAACTTCGCTCAAAGTAGCCTGACGGTTTGACAAGGTAGCGACTTGCTTTTCTTTTTGAGCTTGAAGTTCCTCCACCTGGTCCATGAGATCCTTCAAGGCCGCTTCATCAACCTGTGTCCCATCGACCTTAGGATGATCCAAGGAACCACAGACCATACAGGGCTGTCCATCTTCTAACTCTGCCTGCAACTGAGCAATCATGAGTTGACGACGTGAAGCCAAAGTCGTTCTTAACTTCTCTTCCAATTCATTTAAGATTTCTTGAGCTTGGTCACTATCCAAAGATAAGGTTTGATGACGTTTTTCCGTCTTTGCCAACTCCTGATTCAAGTCCTCTATGTCTTTCAGGTCCTGAGCCAGTTGCTTATCCACACTGTAGCCCACAGACTGGAGGAGTTTTTCAGCCTCATGTAAACTCTCTAAACTAAGACGATTGGCCTCCAAATCTGACAAGGACTGGGAAAGGAGTTCAATCTCTTTCGAAGCCTGTTGATAGCTTTCTTCCAACTGCTTGTAGTTAGCACTTGACTGTTTGATTTTCTCCTGCTCTTGGGCGAGACTCTGGGCATAGATAATAGCCTCTTTCCATACTTCCAGTTCCTCTTCTTTTTGAAGAAAATCCTCAGATTGGGCTGCAAGTGCCTCTTTTTGAGTCTTGACTTCCTCAAAAGCCTGCTCCTTAGCACTTAGCGCTTCCTGAGCAATCTCAAGGTCCTGTACTAATTGCAACAACTGCTTCTGATACTGCTTCAAGCTACTAATGGTTTCCTGCATCCCTTGGGCAAACTGCAATTCCTCCAGATGCACTTTAGCCTCTACCTGTTCTTGAGCACCCTCCTCAATTTCCAGACGGTAACGCTCCTTGGCTTGCTCCAATTCTTGGAAAATCTTAGCCAAATCTTGGGCAGTTTGTAAGCTCTTTTGCAGTTTAGTCAAATCTTCATGAGCATCCTTCAAGATGCTTTTTTGCTCTTCAAGATTTTCTTGACGTTGCGCCAAAAGTTCTTCAAGACGTGCCAATTTTTCAGAAGCTGGGGTTTGGGCTAAGACAGTTAATTCTTCCTCAGACCAAACCTGACTGGCAAAATGGCCATCTAGCTGAGCCTGGCGTTTCTCCATATCCTTGTTGCTCTGACGAAGACGCTCTTCCAAACTCTTTTGAAAACGGTCAAAAATACCTGTTCCAAAGATTTTCTTTAAAATTTGAGTCTTGGTCTTGGAATCTTCTTTCAAGAAACGGCTGAAATCATTTTGCGGAAGGAGGATAATCTGTTTGAATTGTTCGGCATTGAGGCCCAAAATCTGCTCAATCTGGTCACTAACTTCCTTGATTTTATCCCCAAGCTTTTCAATTTCCTGACCACCAATCTTATCCACAATGACTAAGGAAGCCGTCGCTTTTTGAATGGTCGTACCACCACCACGCTTGGCCCTCTCCTGCTGGAGAACTCGCTCAATGCGATAAAGGTGCTGGCCCTGTTGGAAGTAAAAAGTCACCTTGGTCAAATCATCCTCTGGACCAGCAAAGGTCGACCGCATCTCCTCAACATTACGATCACCACTGGTCGTCGCAAACAAGGCCACCGTCATGGCATCAAAGAGAGTACTCTTACCAGCCCCTGTGTCCCCACCAATCAAAAAAAGGGGAGCATGGTCAAACTGGGTGAAATTGATGACTTCCTTACGATAAGGTCCAAAATTGGTCAATTCTAACTGGACTGGTCTCATTGTCGGCTCCTTCCAATCTCCTCAAAAATACTTTCCACAAGGGCTGTTTGTCTCTCAGACAAGACATCGCCCCCAGTCACTGTCTGGTAAAAATCAGAAACAATTTCCTGCGGCGATTGCATTTCCAAATCTTTTAAGTGCTGATCAACAGTCACGTTTTCTTCCTTGACATCACCCAAACGACTGAAGGTGATTTCCACAATGTCTGCCCCATAAATTTCTTCCAGACGGGCACGCACATTGATACCTTCTAATTCCTTACGGCTGGACAGTTGAATATCAAAGGCAAACCAAGCCTTTTGACAAGGCTGTTCCTTATAAAATTCAGGTGATACCAAGGTTTCAAAAGGTTCCTGAAGGGTCACGATTGGCCGTCTGACCTCTAGAGGATGGAAGGTCTGAGACAAGTTACCAGTCGCATCCAATTCAAGAATATAGACACCCTTCTCTTCCTTACGTTTGGCTTCTTTGACATTAAAGGCGACCGGACTGCCCGAATATTGCACGCGCTGGGTCGGACTGGCAAAGCGCGTATGGATATGCCCCAAGGCCACATAATCGAAAGCCTTGAAAAGGTCACTGGTCACATTGGTAAGCCCACCCACCGTATTACTGGTTTCAGACAACATCAATTCTCGAAGACCTTGACCATCGCTATCATCCTTCTTAGAAACCGCAAAATGCGTCACCAAGATATGTGACTTGTCGGGATCAAAGGCCTTTTCCATATCTTCAAGAATGTAGGTCAAGGCATCACCAATCCCCTGAATTTCCTTATCCTCATCATCCTTATAGTAAATACGAGCATCAATAGGATCGATAAAGGGAAGGAGGAAAATCTGGCAACCCTCCAACTCAATGGGCTCAAAAGCCTCCTCCAAACGTGTGCTTAAATGAAGACCCTGAGGTTGAAAAAAGTCTCGCCCAAAATGCAAGCGTTCAGCCCCATCGTGATTACCACTAATGGCATAGACGGGAATCTGCTCCTCCAAGACCAAACGTGCCAAGGTCTTATTAAAAAGTTTAATGGCATCCACAGGCGGCACCGCACGGTCATAGAGGTCACCAGCAATAATGACCCCATCCACCTGTTCACGAATTGCCAAATCCACAATCTGTTGAAAAGCCCACTCCTGCTCCTCCAGCAAAGACCAGCCATTGAGGGTTCGCCCCACATGCCAATCTGACGTATGTAAAAACTTCATGACAGTCTCCTCATTCGTTTTGTCTTACTCTATTGTACCTTATCACGCTAAATACTGCTTAAAAGATTCACAAACATTTGGAGCTTTCCTGAGTTTTGTCTACAAAGACCCAAAAAAATCTCTCCCGAGCAATTCACTCGAGAGAGATTTTATTTTTGGAATTTATGAGAGATAAGGTGTGGAAATCTTAGTCTTGGTTTTTACGACGATTCATAGCCGCAAGTCCTGACATAAGTCCCATAACAACAACACCCATTGCTGCGAGGTTGTTATCTGACTCACCTGTTACTGGCAATTGTTCGTCGCCTTCTTTAGCTTTATCAGAACCATCTGCCTTCTTACCATCTTTGTTTCCAGATTTCTTCTTATCTGAACCTTTACCATCTGAAGCGCCATCGGCTGCTGATCCAGATCCTTTAGATCCTTTAGATCCGTTTGAGGCCGCTTTTACAGCTTTAGAAGTTGAATTTCCACCATTTCCAGATTGACCATTATTACCATTTGAAGGTGTTGAGCCATCTTCGACCTTACGATAGATATAGGTCACGACTGTTTGACCTTTTGTCATCTTGTCTGTAGATTTACCTTCTTGACGAATCAATTCGTATTTCACACCATTACGGTAGATATAACGGTCACCGTGAACGTTAACTTCAGAACCAACAGAGTTAGTGATAACGAGTGGCATCTTGATTTGGTTGCCATATTCATCACGGTAGATGACAACGATAGTACCAAGGTCTTTGTTAGTTGTTGGTTTAGCAGGTTCTGCGTTAGTTAACTTATAAATAACCTTTGTATCATCACCAGGGTTGCTTGGTGTCACAGCAGTCTTCTCGGCCTTGTAACCTTTCACTTCAGGAACAAGTGTCATGGCAGCCTTAGTTGGATCGTTAGGATCATTTGTGTAAGTAACTGCTTCAACACCTGGGATTGGATTACCTTTTTCGTCAACAGCAATAATCTTACCAAATTTAGTGTAAGTAACAGTTTCAACCCTGTTGTCCATAGTGACATCTTGAGAAGCCACACGGCCTTTATCGGCGAAATAACCGTTAACCAATGGTGTGATGACGAGGTCGAACTTAGTCTTATCAGCCTTCCATTCACCTGCAGTAAGAATGTCACCTGTTACAGAATCAAGGGTCAATGAACGTTTCCATTGTGCCTTTTGAACACTGTCTGCTGGCAATTTAGCATTGCTGTTCTTGCTTGCATAGTGAACAGTGTAAGTAACATCTTTAAGGTAAGCATCCTTAGCTGGCCATTTTGGACCGTTTGGTTGGTTAGGATAGATTGGAGTTCCTGGTTCGTGTGCATTGTCTGGATTAAAGTCAAGTGCTACACGTTTGAAGCTTACTGTCCAAGCTTGGTCAACTGTGCTATCCAAGTCAAAGCTTGCACCAGCTGGGTAACCATCTCTCACAAGGGCATAGCCAAGGTCTTGATAGTGTTTGATACGTTCAGCTGTTGAGTAGTTAATCGCTTCACCAGACTTACCAGCCAAGGCAACAATTTCAAGGGTTGAACCACTTGTTTCATCACGGTAGGTAACGCTTGCTTTTTGATCGTTCTTAACGTAAACAACCTTAGTATCGCTAGACAAGTCACCTGGTGTGGCAGGTACAACCTTAACAGTGTAGCCAGGAATGCTTGGAAGCGTCTTGTCAATAGCAATCATCTTAGTCGCGTCATTAGGATCGTTTGTGTAGGCAGTTGTTGATACACCTAGAATTGGATTTCCATTTTCATCCACAGCGATAAATTTACCAAAGGCTTTGTATGTCACTGTGTCTGTTGCATTTGGTGCATCTGGAGTAACTGTCTTACCACCTGCTACAGCTTTATCAGCATAGTAACCAGTAACAACTGGAGTCTTAACTGTTCCATAAGTATGAGTCGTTTCAGTCCAAGTTGTTGTATTAGTTGTTGGGTCTTCTTTACCGTTGAAGCTAAAGTCATTTTGAGTGTTAGCAGCTGGTGTCTTCGTATCAGCACCAGTGTAAGTCACTGTTTGACTTGTTGCTTTAGTGACATCTCTAGTGTCTTTTTCAACGATAATGTGGTAACGGTATCCTGGAGCTAGGTATTGACCACCACCATTGGCATCAATTGAAGCATCCAAACCTTGTGAACCGTTAGCAAATTGAACAAGGTCAACCACACGACTTTGGTTACGGTCCCAAGCACGTTCAGAACGGATAGTTGCAACACCGTTGTTATAGTCGTATTGACGTTCTGACTTCAAGACATCTACGTAAGCATTAGCTTTTGATTTGTCAGCAGATGCATACTTGATGCGGTAGCCTGCTGGTACTGGTGGAAGTTCTGTTACACCAGCATCGTAGATTTTATTGTAAGTCTTACCGTTTGCTGTGATTGTTTCAGTTGAGTTGTTGATACGGTAGGTTGAAGATCCAGGGATCTTGTTTCCTGCTTCATCAACATAGTCAATAATACCAAGGTTAGCATAGTTGACTTTAACAAAGAAATTACCGTTTTCAATAAAGTCATAAGGTCTCATAACTCCACGGTTATCACGACCGACTTTGAGGTGGTTGATGTAATCAATGTTAACAAAGTATTGTTGACGTTCTGGCAAATAGGCAAGTTTGTAGCCGAGGTTTGTCAAGTCAGGGTTTGTTGAGCCTGCTCCAGCATTTGTCAAAACAGCGACCGCATCAGCTGTTCGAAGGCTACGGTTTGATACTGCAAGACCCATAGCGTTGATGAGATTTTCAGAGTTAAGGCTTGCTTCAGCAGCATTCAATTCACTACTTGTTACAGCCAACTCGCTAGTCGCTACTTTAAGGACGCTATTTACAGCGTTAGTTGTAGACTCTTCACTGGCAGTTTCTGCTGCAGTCGCAACTGAAGCAGCCGCACTTGTTTGTGCTGATACTTGACCAGCAGCTGGAGTTTCTGCTACAGCTGTTGAGCTAAGAGCTTGTGCACTAGTAGCTACAGATGAAACATTTGCTACTGCAGATTCAGAGCTCGCTTGCGATGCAGCCTGAGAAGCTACTTCTGAACTAGCTGCTGTTTGACTAGTTGTTGAAGTTGCTTGGCTGTTTTGAGCTACTGATTGGGGTTGTTCACTAGCCAAGGCCACAGTAGAGACTGAACTTGGTGTGTTTTCTGTTGTTGCTGGAGCTACTGATGCTGTTGTTGGTGTTGATTGCTCCACGACGACATCTGGCTCAGCAGTTGTTTCCATACCTGCGGTAGTTGGTGCTACCGTTTCGTCAGCTTGGGCACCCTGTGCATTTGAGAAGATTGAAACTCCCAAAAGGACAGAGGCCACACCAAAGCTATATTTTCTTAATGAAAAACGTTGGCGTTTATTAAACATATCTCTCATAATAATAAATTTCCTCAATATCCAAATTACTTTATATACGATTTCCATTTTATACTATAATTATTAAATTGTCAAATATATACTAATAATCGTGTAAAAGTTTAACTTTTATTAAAAAACATTAATTTAAAACTTTTATCTAAATCCTTTGAAACATCAAATCGTTCGTACTTTTGTTTAGCACAATCCCCTATTTTGTCAGTTCTATAATTTTCAAAATACTTTTATATCAAACCATCTTTTATTAAAAACGTTCGTCACTCTAACCTTATTTTTTAGTTATAGTGATATTTATTAAAATTCAAAATTCTCTCCCTTCAAAAGGAATTTTTTTATGGCTTAACTCATATCTCTCTCAATCCCTTGCCAACACTGACCTAAAGGCTCCTACCACCGCATTCCCAACAGTATCAAAAACCCCTTTGGCATTTACCAAAAGGGTTTCTTTCATCTATTATTTGAAAATAGAACTTGTGAAACTATCTGTCTCTTGTAGGAGTCTCTTATAGACAGCTTCTTTGAGTTTTGTCGTATGGCTTGTTGACACAGATTTATTGCCATTATTATCTGTTTTAAGACTTGCAGCGTCTTTGGCGACTGCCGCTTTAAACAAGGCTAACAAATCATCGTAAGAGCTTACTGATGTACCATCAATCGTAACGGTCGTCAAACCATGTGACGCTTTTTCTTTGACTTCTTTAAAGTAGGCCTTCTTGAAGTCTTCTAGGGAGTTGAACTGACCCTCAGAAATCTTGTTAATGATAAAGTCATCACCTAGGGTGCTCTTACCAGCCGCTTTTGCTTCTTGTTTATACTTGTTGGTCGCATAACCTAGGAAGCCTTTTTCATAGCCGTAGTAACCCCAGAGTCTGAAGGTATTGTGCTTGAAGGACATAGCACCTGGAGAGCCCTCACTGGTATTACCACCATAAATAGCAGACATCATAGGCACATTGACATAGGCAGAAGAAAAGTCCTCCGGTTTATAAACACCATTTCCAGGTCCACGATTGGTCATGAGGTTATTATCCACAAGGTCATCAATAGTGGTCAAACTAATAGCCTTTTCGCTATCACTTAGAGCACGCACCTTGTCGTATTGGTTTTTACTATTGCCTCGTAGCTGTTTATCTACCTTCTTGAACCATGCGTTATTGAGCTCTTGCTTGCCTTGACTGAGGACTGCTTCTCCTTCAAGTGAATCTAGAAGCATAAGGGTATCGTTGTAGCCCTTCATGTAACGGTCGATGGCCTCACGAGAGTTCAACTTGTTTGGATTGGTGTTGTACCACTGGTTACCATCGTTGGCTCTTTCAAAGGTCATGTTAAGGCCTAAGGCACCGTATTCACCTTGGTGACCTTGAGTAGCTGGTGATTGCAACATTCCTTGGGCATAGGCTTCAACATTTGTTCCTTCACGACGACCAAAACCTCCAAAGTAGGCAATACGGTCATTGATATGGGTTGTTTCATGAGTGAAGGCTGATGCACCGTACTCACTAATCATGTTAGACATGACGAAGGTAACCTTGGCACGATTATCATATGGATTGTCGTAGATGGCAGCATAGGCACCAGCCATAGCTCCGTTATCACCGTAGTACTCACCGACTGGTCCATAGATTTCACGGATTGGCGCATAGACTTCCGTACTGTTCTTAAATTGGCCGTAGCGCTCTGGCCAACCTGGCCAACCATGACCCCAGACATAGAAACCTTCCCAGATTGGATTGACAATGTCTTTGAACAATTTGTTTTTGACATTATCTGCGGCCAATCTTTGCCAGAAATCAAGGTAGTTGATTTGACGTTGAGCCGCTAGATCAATCTCAGGTTTCAACTTTTCTAGGGTTGTGTTGTACTTGTTAGCTGTACCATAAGACATGGTGTCATAAGTAGAAATCAGGAACATTTCTGTCTTATCAAGGTTCAACAATGGCAAAATCATCTTGCGGTGGAGACCACGACTGAGGTTGTCATAAACACGATACTTGTGCTCACCAACACCTTCATTTTGAGACGCTTTCTCTACAACGTAGACCTTATCCTTAGCGGCATCAATGAACCAATCATTCATATTGTCGATAGTGGTAAAGAGTTTTCGGTTGTAGTTGAGGAAGTCGGTAAGATCACTAGAAAGGGTACTCTTAGCGAGAACTTCACCGAAAGCATCGTAGGTTCTTGAACCACTGATATTATTTTCCTTAGAGCCAATCTCAATCAAACGGTCAAGGACATCCACATTTTTACCATAGAAATCTGGTTTGAAGAGCATGATTTCTTTGATGTTAAGATCATCAAACTTCACACCGTAATAACGATTCAAGTAGGTCAAGCCTAGCAAGAGGGCTGCTTTATTCTTCTCAACCTTGTCAAGAATCATTTGTTGAGCAGCTGGTGATTGGTTAAGCTGGTGATCTTCATTTTGAACCAGCTTAGTCACAAGGTTCGTCAAATTAGCCTTAACAGCCTCAAAGCTTTCTTCCAAGAAGAGGTTCTTGATAGCATTGACCTTATTTGGACCTGTACGACCAAGTTTTTGGTAAATTGGATCAGACTGCAACTCAATCGGTTTTAGGATATCAACGATGCCATTGATAAGGCTTGAGTGGTCTTTCTGAACGATATTTGGAGTGTACTTGATACCCAAATCAGTGACAGTGTACTCCTTAACATTGCTCAACCCTTCTGAACTCTCTGAAAGCTTGAAGTAGTCTTTGCTTCCATCAGCATAATGAACAATAATCTTATTAGCATCGCTTAAGTCTGTAACAAAATTACTGTCATTCATTGGAGTTACTGAGAGCACTTCTTTGGTATTCAAGTTGTGGTCTTTAGCTAGTTTGTTTGCTTGGTAGACAATATAATCCTTGTTGTAGAATGGCTGGAATTTCTCAATATTCTTGTAAGCCTGCTTGTATGCTGGATTATAGTCTTGAATATTGACAAAATGTGCTTGACTAGAAGCGTTATTAAGGGTATTCAACGCGTAAGGCTCGCTGACAAAGGTATCAGCTGTAATCTTGTAACCTTCAACACGCTTGTCAGCTTCTTCCTTAGTCAAATGTTTGAGTTTTTTAGGACTCTTGGTATCTTTACCAGTACCATCTTCGGCCGAGCTATAACCAACAACGCCAAAGAGATCTTTGATATGAGGACCACCATCTTCATCATTGACATCATTAGAAGCAAAAATTTCTTGACCTTTAATAACCTTGGCGTAGGTCACGTTGTCTTGAACAGCACCGTATGGCCAAGTCTTAGCGACAATACCACCGACATTTCGTGTGTTTTTAACATCAAGAACACCCTTGGCTACTGAATTGGTCACCCTAGCCTTAGTTCCTGACTTCCAACTGTTAAGCATGTAAGTGACAAATGGCACCAGCATACTTGCATTGGCATTTTGAGCTGTAATAGTCGCATCGACATAGGCCCTGTTAACGAATCCCATGTAGTTTGAACCAGCAATTCCACCAACTGTCGAGTTATTACCGACAGAGTCAATCTTACCGACAAAGGCGACATTCTCAATCTTGCCATCTTCATCAATCTTATTGACGATACCAGCCACGTCATTGTTACCAGTAACTGAACCAGTCACCTTAACATCTTCAATCAGACCTTTGTTTTTAAGGTTAAATCCAAGTGTCGCGATTTGATTTTGATCAGGGCGATTGATGTCTACATTTTCAAAGTTGATATTCTTGATAGTTCCGCCATTGATAACATTAAACAATGGATGCTCTAAATCATAGATGGCAAAGCGTTTGTCACCATCACTGAGCAACTTACCAGTAAATTCTGTCGTGATGTATGATTTGCCGTTTGGAACGACGTGACGAGCACTCATGCTTTGACCAAGTCTAAATTCACCTGATGGATTTGCTTGAATGGCATTGACCAACTCAGCAAAATCATAGTAGACATTGGCTTGGCTAGCCTTAGGTTTCTCAATGTAATAGCTATAGGTTTGTGCAAAATGGTTTTGGGCATCACGTTGTACCAAATTGTCCGCTTCTGCAGTTACCTTATAAACCGCCTTGCCATCAACTGTTGTTTCTTCGATGGCTTTCACTGCCAAGTAAGTCGTCTTTTGATCCGCAGAAGTCAGTTTCAAGTAGTAATTCGTGAGATCTTGAGGCACAGCTGTCAGACGAGTCTCATCCACTTCTGTTTGATTGTCATACTTGATCAAATCTGTACGTGCAAAATCTTTAAGCTCAACCTTCTTGAGATCCAGTTGGAGAGTTTGGTCTGCCAAAACCTGACTCTCCTCACCATTGCCACGATCAAAGGTCATGGTTGTTGTAAGAGTATAAGGCTTGTAATAGTCTAAGTTGGTTAGGTCAGCAGTCAAGGTCGTGCTAGGAATATCAAGCGTTTGAACAACCTGTCCATCTTGCTTAAGGACCGCTTTAATAGTCGTGATAGTTGCTGAACCTGGATTAGTCAAGTTGTAGCTAAGTTTAGCACTTCGACCCAAGTCATCCTTGTCAATCTGTGTCAGCGTAAGCACTGGTTTTTCAGATACCTTAGTTCCTTTGCGAACGATACGATCTTGGACAGGCACTAGCACTGTTTCAGTAACAGTTGGTTCTTCAGCAGTCTTGTTTCCCTTATAGGTCTTATAAACCTTGGTGATTTTATTTTGGCCTTTTTGACCTTCTTGGACAACCTGTAAAGTGCCTTTCTCAAGTGTGTCATCTTCTTGGACAATTTCTTTAAATGGAAGCTCTACAATAGATTCTTCGGTCGTTGTGCCATCTAGAGGCTTGCTTCCACGACGGATTTTTCTAGGTTGTGGCACCTCAATAACCTTACCTGACACAATAGTCGGCTCACCAACCTTGACACCATCAATGGTTTGGTAAATTTTCTGGATTTCTTGGCTACCTTTTTTACCCTCTTGCTCGACCACTTCTTCATCCACATACTTGTTATCATCCGTAATCACTTCGATAGGATAATCGATGGCTTGCGTTTCAGTCTCTGTGATACTGCCGACAACTGGGGTATGAACAGGATTCTCAGGTTGAACAAGGGCCTCACCTTCGTGGCCTGATTCTTGTGTGCCTTTGGCACTGGTAGTGTCGCTATTGATTGAACCGGTGTACGCTGGATTGACAGGCTGAACTACAGCTTCACCCTCGTGACCAACTTCCTGGGTGCCATTGGCACTGATTGGTCCTGTATACTCTGGGGCTACGGGTTGAACTAGAGCTTCACCTTCGTGACCTGATTCTTGCGTACCTTTGGCACTGATTGGGCCGGTATATTCTGGGGCGACAGGTTGAACTAGAGCTTCGCCTTCGTGACCTGATTCTTGCGTACCTTTGGCACTGGTAGTGTCGCTATTGATTGAACCGGTGTACGCTGGATTGACAGGCTGAACCACAGCTTCACCTTCGTGACCAACTTCTTGCGTACCATTGGCACTTGTAGTATCGCTACTGATTGAACCGGTGTACTCTGGAGTGGCGGGTTGAACTAGAGCCTCGCCTTCGTGACCAACCTCTTGCGTTCCATTGGCACTGATTGGGCCGGTATATTCTGGGGCGACAGGTTGAACAAGAGCTTCGCCTTCGTGACCTGACTCCTGAGTTCCCTTTTTCCAACTGATTCCCTCACTATCCTTATCAGCTGTACCCTGATTTACTGTAGTCTCTTCTTTTATTGAAGACTCAAGCCCCTGCAAAGTATTCTCCAAAGGTTGTTCAAGCTCTGGCTTAGCTGAGTAACGCAGATAACCGACATACTCATAACCATCAATTGCAATAACACCTTTAGCTAGGTCCGCCTCGTCTGCAACAGCAAGGGTCTGATTATAGGCCTGCAACTCCTTGTTTTGCAAGGCAAGAACCTCTATTGGCACAAGGAGACTTTGCCCAGCGGCCCCAATCAAGACCAAGCCAATAATCTTTTTACGATGTTTTTTTGAAAAGAGCAACACAGCCATGGTCGCCGTTGCTAGTCCTAAACCTGACGCTACCCAGTCAGAACTTCCTGTCTGAGGAAGACTAGTTTGCGTAGCACCCTTACGTTTGTAGACCAAATAAAAAGTATCTTCATTCTGGTAGTCCTCAGGAATAGCATGGACCACTTGCTGTTGCTCTTCAGCTGTTAATTCATTTTCAGCGACATAGGCCATGTGTACCGTTGCATCCTTAGTAACCTGATCTGCAGAGACTGGTTTAGACACGAAAAAACCACCTGCTAACAAGAATGTCCCGATAGCAACTGGTCCTACACCTACCGACAACTTACGAATGCCGTATTTTGTCACTTTTTCAAAAACATGATTTGCTTGTTTCATTCAAAATCTTCCTATAAGTTAATCCTTGTACCCCAAATGGGCGTCAAAAACAAAGACATTATTGAAAAAATACGCACTCTATACATTTATTAACCTTCTTCCAAAGTCTATCGTATCTTTTTTTTAATCATTAAGCAAGTATTTTCTCTAATTTTTAATCAATATAAAAAACGAGTTGTGATTTGCAACTAGGACTTCATGACAACCAATAAACCTTTTCACATAAGTATTTTAGTACATATCAATATTTATAATAATCTTTTCCTGAAATTTAAACCACTGATCTGTTTTGCATAAAATAAATCCTAAAATCTCTATTACTTAACCTTATATCTAATATTTTAATAAAACACCAAATCATCTTTAAGATAGATACAAAAGAGACCCACCCCTATCGGTATGAGTCTCTTTTTCGAAAACTGAAATAGTCTAACTAACTATATTGAGGGATTTAACCTATGAACTATCTTAGTCTTCTTTTTTGCGTTTTCCTGCCAAACCGAGTCCAGCTGCCGCAAGGATTCCTCCGAGAGCCATAGCTGCCATAGACGCATCATCACCTGTTTCAGGAAGTGCTGGTCCTTTAGGAGCTTCTGGTGTAGTTGGTGGTGTCACTGGTGGAACCACTGGAGTTGGAGGAGTCGGTGGTGTTGGAGGCGTAGTTGGTGGTGTAGTAGGAGGTGTGTTTGGTGGAGTTGTTGGTGGTGTATTTGGTGGGATAACAGTGTTGTTGAACTCAGTATCTTCTGGCAATTGAGAAATCGCTGTCAAGACTTTACCATCTTTAGTTACAGAAACAACAACTGTGGCTACCATCTTATCATAAGTAACAGTTGCATCGTTACCTTTTACTTCTTCTACTGTATAGACGTGATTACCTTCTTCACCACGTTTGTACTCAAGGGCAGAGAACTTGATCTTACCATTAGCATCATTGCTTACAGTTTCGATAACATTACCCTTGCTATCTTTAAGTACAAAGCTAAACTCACCAGCTTTAAGTTGACGACCTTCAAGTTTCTTAGTGAATTCAAACTCAACCTTAGTTGGGATATTGACTACACGTTTTTCTGTTGGTTTTTCTGGTTTTTCAACAGATTTCTTAGTTGGGTCGTATTGGTGAACGATTTGTGACGCAGTATTTTCGATATCTACACCATCTTTGGCAGTGCCTTTGATAGTTGCAGGAATATCGAACTTGTAGTAGCGTCCGAATGCCAATTTGGCAGTATCAATCACTTGTGTATTTTCTGCATCACCAAGTGACTTAGTAAGGTCAGACTTAGATGTTGCAGTGATTACACCGTTTTCAACCTTGATATCAAACTTAGCTGTCACATCTTCCCCTGTTACAGAGTCGTATGCTTTAATATCTGCAACATTGATGTTCAAGTTTTCGCTGTCATATTTATCTGTAACACCAACAGATTGGATATTGTGAGCGTCAGTGAAGTTGTTTGTGTCAAGCCATACTTGGTAGACAAACTTATCACCTTTCTTGAGTGTCTTAGTATTGATATTTTCAGCTTCGTTGTTAGCTGTGCTGTCAGCGTAAGGATCCTTGTTAGTATCGCCTACTTTATCTTTCAACTCAGCATCATCGTCAACAAGTTTCATACCAGTGATATCGAATTTCTCTTTAGAAACAACGTATTTCTCTGGTTGGAACTTAGGTTTTTCTGGTGGACGAACAGTATTGTTGAATTCTTTATCAGCTGGGTCAGTAACCTTAGTGATAAGAGCTTTCGCTTTACCATCGTGTGATACTTCAACAGTGACAAGAGCTTTCATACCGTCGTATTGAACTGTGCTGTCAGTACCTTTAACTTCTTCTACTGTGTACTTGTAAGTACCTTCTTGGCCTTTCTTGTACTCAATAGCTTTGAACTTAACGTTACCTTTGGCATCGTTCTTAACAGTTTCGATTTCTTTCCCTGTAGAATCCTTAAGTACGAATGTGAATTCGTTCGCTTTAAGTTCACGGCCTTCCAAACGCTTAGTGAAGTTAAACTCTACTGAAACTGGAACACTGTTAACACGTTTTTCAGTTGGTACGTTTGGTTTTTCAACTTTCTTAGTTGTTGGGTTGTAGTAGTTAACAACTTGAGTAGCTGTATTTTCGATATCTACACCAGCTTTAATATCCTTCTTAACTGTTGCAGGAATATCAAATTTATAGTAACGACCAAACTCGAACTTAGTAGTGTCAATGACTTGAGTGTTTTCTGCATCGCCAAGTGACTTAGTGAAGCCATCTTTAAGGTTAGCTGTAATCACACCGTTAGCAAGTGAGATGTCGAATTTATCTGTAACATCTTTACCAGTTACTGAATCGTAAACCTTGATTGCTGATGCATCTACATCCAACTTAGTTTCATCAAAGTCATCTGTGATACCAACAGTTTGGATATGATCCTTGTTGTTAGCGTCAAATTGAGTTGTATCAAGCCATACTTGGTAGTAAAGTGTTTGACCAGGTTTAACTGACTTCGTATTCAAGTTTTCCAATTCGTTGTTTGATGCGTCATCAGCATAAGGGTTTGCATTGGTGTCTGAAACCTTGTTAGCCAATTCTTTATCATCATCAACGAGTTTAGTACCTGTTACATCGAATTTCGCTTCAGAAACAACATATTTTTCTGGTTGGAACTTAGGTTTTTCTGGTGGACGAACCGCATTGTTGAATTCTTTATCCGCAATTTGACCGACAGTTGCTACAAGAGCTTTAGCAGTACCATCATGAGAAACAGTGATTGTTACATTCGCTTTCATAGTATCGTATGTAACAGTTGCGTCTGTTCCTTTAACTTCTTCTACTGTGTACTTGTGAACGCCTTCTTGGCCTTTCTTGTACTCGATAGCTTTGAACTTAACATTACCTTTAGCATCGTTCTTAACAGTTTCGATGACATTTCCTGCTTCATCCTTCAATTGGAAGCTGAATTCGTTAGCTTTAAGCTCACGACCTTCCAAACGTTTAGTGAAGTTGAATTCTACTTTAACTGGAACGTTAACAACACGTTTTTCTGTTGGTTTATTTGGTTTTTCAACAGACTTAGTTGTTGGGTTGTAGTAATGAACGATTTGAGAAGCTGTGTTTTCAATGTCTACACCACCCTTAACGTCGTCTTTGACTTTACCAACAATATCAAACTTGTAGTAACGTCCAAAGGCAAATTTAGTTGTGTCGATAACTTGAGTGTTTTCTGCATCGCCAAGTGACTTAGTGAAGCCATCTTTGAGGTTGGCTGTAATCACACCGTTTTCAACCTTGATATCGAACTTAGCTGTTACATCATCACCTGTGATGCCATCATATGCTTTAATATCAGCTACATTGATATCAACTTTATCTTCTTCATAGTCATCTGATACACCAACAGTTTGGATATTATTCTTTTCAGTGAATTTAGTAGTATCCAACCATACTTGGTAAACAACTTTTTGTCCAGGATATACGGTCTTAGTATTGATGTTAGCTTTTTCATTATTAGAAGCATCATCAACATAAGGATTTGCATTAGTTTCTGCAACCTTATCTTTCAACTCTTTGTCATCATCAAGAAGAGATACTCCCTTCAAATCGAACTTAGTTTCATTAAGAATGTATTTCTCTGGATTGAATTCTGGTGTTTCTGGTGGACGAACTTTGTTGTTGAACTCTTTATCGTTAGCGCTTGAAGCAAATCCGCCTGTTGAAGCGTGGTTAACGACAGTTGTAAGAACTTTGCCTTCCTTAGTAACTTTCACTATTACAGTCGCTTTCATAGCATCGTAAGTGATTGAAGCATCTTTACCAGCTACTTCTTCAACTGTGTAAGTGAATGTCTTACCAAGATCATCTTTATTGAACAAGAGTTTTTCAAACTTGATGTGACCATCTTTATCGTTGGTTACTGTTTGAAGAACTTTGTGGTCTTTGTCTTTCAATACGAAGCTGAACTCACCTGCAGTCAACTCACGTCCTTCAAGTCGTTTAGTATAGTTGAACTCGAGTGGAACTGGAACGTTGTTTTCACGTGTTTGAGTTGGTTTTTCAGGAGTTGTAACTTTCTTATTGAATGGGTTGTATTGATGAATTGTTTGGTTGGCTGTATTTTCAATATCTACACCATCGTTAGCATCAATGTCTTTAACAACAGCTGGGATATCAAATTTATAGTAACGACCAAACTCAAATTTAGTTGTATCGATGACTGGAGTAGCATCTGTTGCACTAATAGCTTTAGTCAAGCTTGCTTTAGACGTACCGTAGAGAACACCATTTTCAACCTTGATGTCGAACTTGTCAGTAACATCAGCACCAGTGATACCATCGTATACCTTGATATCAGCAGCGTTGATGTCAAGCTTATCTTCTTCGTAGTTATCTGTGATACCAACTGTTTGAAGATTGCTTTCTGCTGTGAAGTCACGAGTATCAAGCCATACTTGATAGTAGATCTTTTGACCACGTTTGAGGGTCTTACCATTCAAGTTTTGGATTTCAACTTTATCAGCTGAATCGTCGTCATCAGCAAGTTTGTTGCCAATGATGTCGAAGCTTGGTTCTGAAACAACGTATTTCTCTGGTTTGAAATTAGGAGTTACGTTGTTATCGAAAATTCTGTCGTCTGATTCATAAGAATTTCCACCAACTGTAGCATAAGAGATAACTGTTGATAATTGATTACCTGCTGAAGGTTGAATAACTTTAACAGTAACGTTGACTTTCATATTGTCATAAGTAACTGTTGTATCAGTTCCTTTAACTTCTTCTACAGTGTAGTTAAAGGTCTTACCAAGATCGTCTCTTCCATAATTAATAGTAGAGAAAGTTACTTTGCCTTTAGCATCATTCTGAACAGTTTCAAGAACTTTTCCTGCTTCGTCTTTCAAGACAAAGTTAAATTCCTTATCTTTCAATTGACGACCATTAAGTGTCTTACCGAAGATTAACTGAATAGCCATTGGAACATTGTTGACACGCTTTTCAGTTGGTTTCTCTGGTTTTTCGGTCTTCTTAGTAGTTGGGTTGTAGTAGTTAACTACTTGAGCTGCTGTATTTTCAATTTCAGCACCATCGTAAGCACCGTCAGAAACTTTAGCTGGGATGACAAACTTGTAGTAACGTCCAAATTCGAACTTAGTAGTATCGATGATTTGAGTGTTTTCTGCATCGCCAAGTGACTTAGTGAAGCCATCTTTAAGGTTAGCTGTGATTACACCATTAGCAATTGAGATGTTGAATTTATCAGTAACATCTTTACCAGTCTTACCATCGTAAGCCTTGATATCAGATACCTTAACATCCAATTTAGCTTCATCATAGTTGTCAGTAATACCAACAGTTTGGATGTTATCCTTATTGTTTGCATCAAATTTAGTTGTATCAAGCCATACTTGGTAGTTAATAGTTTCGCCACGTTTCACGGCTTTCGTATTGATGTTTTCTGCTTCGTTGTTATCAGCTTTATCAGCGTATGGGTTCGCATTTGTGTCTGCGTACTTATCTGTCAACTCTGCATCATCATCAAGAAGCTGAGTACCAGTGATATCAAACTTACCGTTACCATCGCTAAGAACATATTTCTCTGGTTGGAACTTAGGCTCTTCTGGTGGTGTTACACGGTTGTTAAATTCTTTGTCCGCAATTGCACCTACAGTCGCGATAAGAACTTTAGCTGTTCCATCGTGTTTAACTGTAACTGTTACATTCGCTTTCATTGTATCGTATGTAACGGTTGCGTCTGTGCCTTTAACTTCTTCTACTGTGTAGTTATGAACGCCTTCTTGGCCTTTCTTGAATTCAAGAGCTTTGAACTTAACGTTACCAGAAGCATCGTTCTTCACAGTTTCAAGAGTTTTACCTTCTGAATCTTTAAGGACGAAGCTGAATTCGTTAGCTTTAAGCTCACGACCTTCCAAACGTTTAGTGAAGTTGAATTCCACTTCAACTGGAACGTTGTTAACACGTTTTTCAGTTGGTTTAGTTGGTTTTTCAACTTTCTTAGTTGTTGGGTTGTAGTAGTTTACAACTTGGGCCGCAGTATTTTCGATATCTACACCACCTGCAACATCAGCTTTAACTGTTGTTGGGATGTCGAACTTGTAGTAACGTCCAAAGGCGAATTTAGTTGTGTCGATAACTTGTGTGTTTTCTGCATCGCCAAGTGACTTAGTGAAGCCAGCTTTAAGGGTTGCAGTGATCACACCGTTGTTAACTGTGATATCAAATTTGTCTGTGACTTCTGCGCCTGTTACTGAATCGTAAGCTTTGATCTTAGTAGCGTCAAGATTCAACTTAGTTTCATCGTAGTCATCTGAGATTCCTACTGATTGGATGTTGTCCTTGTTAGCTGCGTCGAATTTAGTTGTATCCAACCATACTTGGTAAACCAATTTTTGACCACGTTTCACAGTCTTGGTATTCAAGTTTTCTGCTTCGTTGTTTGAGGCATCGTCCGCATATGGGTTCGCATTTGTGTCTGCGTACTTGTCTGCCAACTCTTTATCATCATCAACGAGCTTGTCACCTGTAATATCGTATTTCTCTTCAGAAACAACGTATTTCTCTGGTTGGAACTTAGGTTCTTCTGGTGGTGTTACACGGTTGTTAAATTCTTTATCCGCAGGTTCTGTCACGTTTGTGATCAAGGCTTTCGCTGTACCATCATGAGAAACAGTAACGGTTACAACAGCAGCCATTGTATCGTAATCGACAGTTGCGTCTGTACCCTTAACCTCTGTTACAGTGTACTTGTAAGTACCTTCTTGACCCTTCTTGTATTTAAGGGCTGTAACTTTTTCACCAGCTTTATTTGTGTACTCTACTGGAGAGAATTTAATCTTACCAGCTGCATCGTTGGTTGCAGTTGCAATCACAACATTGTCACTGTCTTTCAACTCGAATGTGAATTCGCCAGCCTTAAGGTCACGACCTTCCAATTTCTTAGTGAAGTTGAATTCTACTGAGATTGGAACACTGTTTACACGTTTTTCAGTTGGTTTTTCAGGTTTTTCAACTTTCTTAGTTGTTGGGTTGTAGTAGTTAACAACTTGAGCCGCTTTGTTTTCGATATCTGCACCAGCTACAACATCGCCTTTCACTGTTGCTGGAATATCAAATTTATAGTAGCGTCCAAATTCAAACTTAGTTGTATCAATGATTTGAGTATTTTCAGCGTCGCCAAGTGACTTAGTGAAGCCAGCTTTAAGGTTAGCTGTAAGAACACCGTTGTTATCAGTGATATCGAACTTGTTAGTAACATCTGCACCAGTTACTGAATCATAAACCTTGATTTCTGAAGCATTAACAATCAATTTATCCTTATCGTAGTTATCTGTGATTCCTACTGTTTGGATATTGTCTTTGTTAGCTGCATCAAATTTAGTTGTATCCAACCAAACTTGGTAGTAAAGTTTAGATCCACGTTCAACTGATTTAGTATTTAAGTTTTCTTCTTCGTTGTTGTTTGTATTATCGACATATGGGTTTGTATTTGTTTCACCATATTTATCTGTCAATTCAGAATCATCATCAACGAGCTTAGTACCAGTGATATCGAATTTCGCTTTAGAAACAACGTATTTCTCTGGTTGGAACTTAGGTTCTTCAGGAGGTGTTACACGGTTGTTAAATTCTTTATCCGCAGCGTCTGTTACGTTGGCAACGATTGCTTTAGCTGTACCGTCATGTGAAACCACAACTTTAACAGTAGCAACCATTGTGTCGTATTTGACAGTTGCATCTGTACCAGGAGTTTCTTCTACTGTGTAGTTGTAAGTCTTACCAAGATCATCGCGACCGAACTCGAGAGTCTTGAAGACAATCTTACCAGCAGCATCATTCTTCACGCGTTCAACTTCAACGCCGTCTTTCTTCAATACGAATTCGAATTCGTTAGCTTGAAGTTCACGACCTTCCAAACGTTTAGTGAAGTTCATTTCAACTGGAACTGGAACGCTGTTAACACGTTTTTGTGTTGGTTTTTCAGGTTTTTCAACTGTCTTGCTCACTGGGTTGTAAACGTGAACTGTTTGGTTGGCTGTATTTTCAATATCAGCACCAGCTTTAACAGATTCTTTAACAGTTGCTGGAATATCAAATTTATAATAACGTCCAAAAGCGAACTTAGTAGTATCGATAACAGGGTTGTTTACTTTATCTTTGATAAATGCTTCTTTAGAAGTTGCAGTGATTGTGCCGTTTTCAACTTTGATGTCGAATTTAGCAGTCACATCTGCACCAGTTACTGAATCGTAGGCTTTGATATCAGATGCGTTAACGTTCAATTTATCTGCGTCGTATGTATCAGATACACCAACGTATTGGATGTTGTTAGCTTCTGTGAATTTAGTAGTATCAAGCCATACTTGGTATACCAATTTAGAACCGCGTTTAACAGTCTTAGTATTCAAGTTTTCTGGTTCGTTGTTTGCAACACCATCAACATATGGATTCGCATTTGTTGCTGTGTACTCGTTACCAGGTACATCATCGTCGTCATCCATCAACTTGTTACCAGTGATGTCGAATTTCTCTTTAGAAACGACAAATTTTTCTGGTTGGAATTCAGGAGTTTCAGGAGGAGTGACTTTGTTGTTGAATTCTTTATCTGCAGTACCGTCAGTTGCGTTACCGTTAGCGTCTACACCACCAGTTGATGTAACGTTTGTAACAGTTGTCAATGTGTGACCGTTCTTAGCAACTTCAACTGTCACTGTAGCTTTCATCTTATCGTAAGTCATTCCGAATTCTTTGTTTTCAGGAATCACTTCTTCTACAGTGTAAGTGTGTGTACCAACTTTAGTATTGTCAAATGACAATTCTGAGAAGGTTACGTTACCAGCAGCATCATTCTTAACAGTTTCAACGACGTTACCAGCAGCATCTTTCAATACAAAGCTAAATTCACCAGCTTTAAGTTCACGACCAGCCAATTTCTTAGTGAAGTCAAACTTAGTTACAACTGGAGAAACCACATAGTTGTTGAACTCTGTGTCTTCAGGCATTGTAACAGCAGTACTCAAGAGACCTGTAGCAGCATCTTTAGTAACTTTAACTTTCACTTCTGCGTTCATTGTATCGTAATCGATGTTTGTATCGTTACCAGCTTTTTCACGCACAGTGTAAGTGTGTTCACCTTCAGCGCTGTATTCAATAGCATCAAATGTGATTGAACCATCTGCTTCATTTTTCTTAGTTTGAATAACATTGCCGTTTTCAAGCAATTCGAATGTGAAGGCACCTGCTGTGAGCGCTTTACCTTCAAGACGTTTAGTGAACTTAAATTGAGCTTGAGTTGGAGCTGATGTGAATGTATTGTTGAATTCTGTATCAGTTGGAAGAGTTGCTACAGCAGTAAGCGCATGACCTGACTTAGTAACAGTAACTGTTACGTTAGCTTTCATTGGGTCATAAGTCATACCTGCTTCAGAACCTTGAACTTCTTCTACAGTGTACTTGTGGTTACCAACTTGAGCATTTGTAAATGTCAAGGCATCGAAACGAACACGTCCGCTAGCATCATTTTGTTTTGTTTGAAGGACTCTACCATCTTTGTCTTTCAATACAAAGCTAAATTCGCCAGCTTTCAAGTTACGACCTGCAAGAGCTTTGCTGAAGTCAAATTGAGCAGTTACAGGAGCTACAACGTGGTTGTTGAAGATCTTGTCATCAGTACCAGTTGCTTCACCACCTGTTGAAGTCATTTCAGTCTTAGCAGCCAAAAGACCTGTAGTAGCATCTTTAGTAACCGTTACTTTAACTGCGATAGTCATTTCATCGTAGTCTACATCGGCATTGTTGCCTTTCACTTCTTTAACAGTGTAGTTGTAGACACCTTCATGGTCAAATGACAATTCGCTAAAGTTAATCTTACCGTTAGCTTTGTTGGTTACAGTTTCATTAACATTGTTATCACCAGTCAACGTGAAGCTAAAGTCACCTGCGTTCAAAGTACCATTTGAAAGTGATTTATCAAAGTCAAGGTTAACTTTAACCGCACCTGGTGTGAATGTGTTATTGAATTCTGTATCTGCTGGAAGAATGTTAGTTGCTTTAAGAACGTGGCCTTCCTTAGTAACAGTGATTGTTACTTCAGCTTTCATTGTATCGTAAGTCATACCAGCTTCTTTATTATCTGGGATAACTTCTTCTACAGTATACTTGTGAGTACCAACTTGAGTATTATCAAATGTCAAGTCATCAAAGGCAATAACACCACTAGCGCTGTTTTTCTTGGTCTGAAGAACATTACCAGTTGAATCTTTAAGAGCAAATGTAAATTCGCCTTCTTTAAGAGTACGACCTGCAAGAGCCTTACTAAAGTCGAACTTAGTCTTAACTGGAGCTACAACGTAGTTGTTGAAAATTTTATCATCTGCACTTGATTTGAATCCACCTTCAGCACTGTATTTAACCGAAGCTTGCAAATCACCAGCAGCATTTTTCTCAGTTACAGTAACTGTCATTGTAACAGTCATTGCATCATAATCGACGTTTGTATCTGAGCCTTTAACCTCAGTAATTGTGTAAGTGTATACTCCAGCTTTGTTAAATGTTAATTTACTAAATGTAGCTTTACCATTTTGGTTAGTTACTGTTTCTTCATATGAAGGAACTGATTTGTTAGCTTGCTCTTCTTTAATCTTAAAGCTAAATTCACCATTAACAAGTGTGCGTCCTTCAAGTTGTTTTTCAACTTCTGGAGTCACTGTTACAGGTTCTGACTTCACATAGTAGTAGACTGTTGGCTTGTATGGCGTCAAAGAGTTGAGCAAGTCAACGTTAGTACCAATACCTCCTACTCCACGCTCTAATTGTGCGTTTGGAGAAAGGTGACCGATATTATCTCCCAAGAATGGTACAAATACTGTCTTATACGGAGTGTAAGAAGCATCTCTTTGGAAATCAAATGGAACGTCCTTACCATTTGGATAATTAGTTTTTGCCCCTGTTCTTGGATCAGTTACAGTGTGTGCAATCGTTTTAAGTGGTGTTTTCTTAACAACCAACTCTTCTTTGTTATAATCACCTGGTTTAATAGGCTTGGTTTCTGCTAGCAACATATAGCCATCAGTGTTCAATGTACCATCAGAACGTTTGTTTTGCTGTCTTGGATCTAATAAGTAAACACGAATGACAACAGATCCATCTTCTCCAACAATTTCTTTGATACGTTTTATTCCAGCACGATCAGCATCCATAAACTTGGTACCAACTGTATAAGGACGGCTAACATAACCAGTTGTTGAATCTGGAGTAGCTGTTTGATAAAGTTTGTAACCATCAAATTGACGTTCACCAGATGCTGTAAAGTGTTGTCCTTCCATCGCTTTCAGCGTGTAGTTGGCTAATGTTACTTCATTACCATTTGGTACATAATCTTGAACAGTTTTATCTGTTTTATTCGCATTAAATGAAGTATTATTTCTATCGACTACTCTATAGTAAGTTGATTTTTGAACAAATAATGGAATTTTAGCATTCGTATCTGTAATAGTACGACCATTATATGCTGGTTCTACAACGTTGATGATATCCGTTGAATTACGCGCAGCATAAACTGCATCATATAAAGCTTGTTCTGTAGGAGTTAGATTGTGTCCTGGAGCAACTAAAGCCTTGATACTTGCACCAACTTCATATCCAAGTTGGATAAACGGTGAATCTGTCTTCCCTGGTCCAGCACCTAAACCTTTATCGTAATCTACTTGCCAAGTTAACTCCCCATTAGAGGCTGCTTTGGTAGTCGTAAATTTTTGAATACCACTAGAAGCTGATACGGTTCTTGTTTCTACTACATTACCAGTGTTCTTGTCAACCAATTCAACAGTAGTATCTGTTGAAGCATCAAATCTCTTGTAAGCACGTGTATAGTAATTTGTATGGTAACGTTTGTTAAAATTAGTAAGATCTACGATACTATAAGTATAGTAGTCACCTTCTTTAGCTTGGTAGCCCGATGGCACTGTTTGAGAACGAACAGTTGCACCATTAGGATCTGTCATGTCTGGAGTAGCTTTTTCACCATCTTTAAGGTGAGTTTCTACAGAGACCGCCTCATAGTTGTGATCTGTCAAAGCACGTGTATTACGACGACGGCTACGACCTGTTGCCAAAGCACCAGCATTTGTGATATCACTAGCAGCACGGTCAAGTGTTGCACTACGGTCTGCAGCAGATCTGACAGAGTAAGTATTTGCTGTAACACGTGGGCTAACACTTGTAGCTTCTGCTGCGGTTTCGGCTGCTTCAGTATTTTCAGATGCTGGAGCAGCTGTTGATGCTGTAGCTGAAGTGTTTGAAGCTGTTCTTGTTGAAGCTGGTGTTTCAACATTGTTGCTGGCTGTAGCTGTTGATGCTACTGTAGCTGGCTTAGTTGCTTCTGAAGTAGCTTTTTCTGTTGGCTTTGCAGCCTCTGAAGCTGGTTTAGAAGCTTCTGGTTTCGCAGTTTCTGTAGCTTGTTTGTCAGTTGCCTCTGCGGCAACCTTATCTGTTGTTGAAGCTTCTGGCGTCAAGTTAAATGTTGACGCAGTTGCCTCAGTTGAAGATACAGCTACAGTAGGATCTGCTTGAGCTGTTGATGCTGTATTCGTCTCAACCAGTTCTGAAGAACTTTCGCCCTCAACTGATGAACCAGGGTTTGATGAAGAAGCATCAGATGCTACGACTTCATCAGCCTGTGCAGTGTGAGCAGCAAAGAGTGCCGTCCCCAACAAGACTGAAGCGACACCAAATGAATATTTACGCAATGAAAAGCGCTGGCGCCTGTTGAAAATGTCTTTCATGTTTAAGTCTCCCTCTAAAAAAATAGTTAGTTATAGATACATGATTATAAGTTAATTCCCCTCATATCCATGATTCTTTTTCATTCTAACATTCTGACAATTTAGAGTCAAGTGATTAAATAATGTTTTTTAAAAAAAGTTTAGTTATCTGACAATTGTAAGAGTAACGTTATTTACAAAAAACATAAAAACGTTAGAAACCTTTTATTTATAACATGTTAAGCGTTTTCTAAAATAAGGCGACAACTACTGTTTTCTAATATTTCATTATATAAATTACGCTTTTCTAAAATAAATTAACTCGGATTACATTTGTTGTTTTCTAATAAAAGCGTCAAAGATTCCAAACCCATCTCATGGTCCATAAATACTTAAATCACCATATATAAACAGAAGTAAGTTCTAAAAATAGTAATTTAAATCTATAATCCGAAAGAAATAATATTATAAAAATAAATTAACATCTTATAATATACACTATATTATTCTCACTTTGATCCATAATAATGGCAATATACGCACACAACCTCTCATTTCTTTCCCTTTTACACTCATATAGATATTTTTATCTTTAATGAAAATGGCATATACATCTAGTCCTAACCTTAGAATAACTTTATCCGTCTAAAATAATACTAACATCTTCTTCGTTTAACAGTATTTCTTCATTAACACTAGTAAAATCTTAAAGAAAGTTTGCAACAATCCAACATCCATAATTGCTCTCACCTGTTTAGCATACTAATATTCAACTTAAAAAAGAGTCTCATAAGTTAGGATTAATAGAGAGTGAGTCCTAGTATTTTCTAACTTCAAAAAATCAAAAGATAACAAAACCTGTGAGAAAAATTATGCCTACTAGTATCTTATTCAAATACAAATGAAAGAATAACCAACGATATTACGAAATAATTTCAATACTCAAATAGTACAAGTAATACATTTCTATCTTATAAGAGATCTTTGAGTACCCAATTACAAAACAACTATCAGAAAGTCTCCTCCCTTTCCAATACTGTTAACTAATCGGACTACTAAATGTTATCTTTAATGTCGCTCCCTATTGCTTCTATGAAACTTCTACCTCCCATCATCTTAATTATAAAATGAGTAATGATAGTCTATTGAAAGTTCATATGAGAACTTAAACTTTGATTTTTTTTGATGTTTTTTTCAAATAAAAATGATGGTGTAGCCCCTAGATAAGATGCTTCTATTGTGACTGCAAGATTATCAAATTCACCATAACTAAATAGACAATAGCTCAAAGTCTTTTATCAGCTTCTACCATTACCCACATCATTCATAATATATTTTATTTGAAAGTACTAATCTACTGTCATGAAGAAGTTAATATCAATTTGAATCTGCTCATCTCTTGTGAGAGAAACAATCAGATCACCCTCCTCACACATGTCCATGTAATAAGTTAGCTAATTATAAAAAAGTTCCACAGCCCATAAAGACTTTGGAACTTCTTAATTGACTTCATTATTGGTCACTTACGATATTTTTAAGTGCCGAACAAAAAGAAGCCTGACCTTATTCGGTCAAGCCTCTCTTCTTGAAAACTGAAATAATCTTACTAACTATCTTATTTTTACGCCTATTATTATCTTAGTCTTCTTTTTTTCGTTTTCCTGCCAAACCAAGTCCAGCTGCCGCAAGGAGTCCTCCGAATGCCATTGCTACTACAGACTTGTTCTCACCAGTCTTAGGAAGACCCTGTTCTCTAGATACTTCTGGAGATGTCGGTGGTGTAACTGGTGGTACTACTGGAGTTGGTGGTGTTGGCGGTGTAACTGGTGGCACCACTGGAGTTGGTGGTGTTGGCGGCGTAACCGGTGGCACCACTGGAGTTGGTGGTGTTGGCGGTGTAACCGGTGGCACCACTGGAGTTGGTGGTGTTGGTGGTGTAACTGGTGGCACCACTGGAGTTGGTGGTGTTGGTGGTGTAACTGGTGGCACCACTGGAGTTGGTGGTGTCGGTGGCGTTACAATGTTGTTGAACTCAGTATCTTCTGGCAATTTAGAAGTTACTGTCATAACGTTACCACCCTTAGCTACCAAAACAGTAACTTTAGCTACCATCTTATCGTAAGTTACTGTAGTATCATTACCTTTCACTTCTTCAACCGTGTAGAAGTGGATACCTTCTTCACCATGTTTGTACTCAAGTGCTGAGAACTTAATCTTACCGTCAGCATCATTGCTTACAGTTTCAATCACTTTACCTTTTCTATCCTTAAGTACAAAGCTAAACTCACCAGCCTTAAGGTCACGACCTTCTAGTTTTTTAGTGAATTCAAACGTAACACTAGCTGAAATGTTAACAACACGTTTTTCAGTTGGTTTTTCAGGTGTTTTCACGACCTTCTTAACTGTTGGGTCGTAGTAGTGAACTGTTTGTCCCGCTGTGTTTTCAATATCTGAACCAGAAGGTACGTCAAACTCACCTTTTTCATTCTTACTGTCTTTAACAATTGCCGGAATGTCAAACTTATAGTAACGACCAAAGGCAAACTTAGTTGTATCGATAATTTGGGTATTATCTTTATCACCAAGTGACTTAGTGAAGCCATCTTTAAGGTTGGCTGTAATCACACCGTTTTCAACCTTGATATCGAACATTGCTGTAACATCTTTACCAGTTTTACCATCGTATGCTTTGATATCTGGTTGGTTAACATTAAGTTTCTTCTCATCGTAGTTATCAGTGATACCAACGGTTTGAATATAATCCTTGTTGTTTGCGTCAAATTTAGTTGTATCAAGCCATACTTGGTAAACCAATTTATCGCCACGTTTCACAGTCTTAGTATTCAAGTTTTCTTTCTCGTTGTTGTCTGTCTTGTCTACGTATGGGTTCGCATTAGTATCCGCATACTTGTCTGCCAACTCTTTATCATCATCAACGAGTTTATCACCAGTAATGTCAAATTTCTCTTGGTTTACAACATATTTCTCTGGTTGGAACTTAGGTTTTTCTGGTGGAACCACCTTGTTGTTGAACTCTTTGTCGTTAGCATCTGTAGCATTTCCACCTGCTGAAGCATGATTAACGACAGTCTTAAGAATTTTACCATCCTTAGTTACTTGTACTGTCACCGTTGCTTTCATAGCATCGTAAGAAATACCAGGTTTATTGTCATTGACTTCTTCTACAGTATAAGTAAATGTCTTACCAAGATCAGCCTTGCTGAACAAGAGTTGTTCAAACTTGATATGTCCGTCTTTATCATTTGATACAGTTTGAAGGACTTTTCCATCTTGGTCTTTCAATAAGAAGCTGAACTCACCTGCAGTCAACTCACGTCCTTCAAGTTTCTTAGTATAGTTGAACTCAAGTGGAACTGGAACGTTATTTTCACGTGTTTGAGTTGGTTTTTTAGGAGTTGTAACTTGCTTATTGTAAGGGTTGTATTGATGAACAATTTCATTGGCCGTATTACTAAACTCAACACCGTCATTGTCTTTAATATTTTTAACAGTTGCTGGGATATCAAATTTATAGTAACGTCCAAAAGCGAACTTAGTCGTATCAATAACTGGAGTCGCATCAGTTGCACTAATAGGTTTAGTCAAACTTGGTTTAGAAGTTGCGTAGATGACACCGTTTTTGATTGAAATATCAAATTTATCAGTAACATCTGTTTCACCATCGTAAACCTTGATTGCTGACTCATCAATATCAAGTTTAGCTTCATCATAGTCATCTGTGATTCCTACTGATTGAATATTGCTTTCAGCTGTAAATTCACGAGTATCAAGCCATACTTGGTAGTAGAATTTCTGACCGCGAGTAAGTGTATGGTGATTCAAGTTTTCAGCTTCAACCTTACCGTTAGGCGCATCATCATCGAGAAGTTTTGTGCCCTTAAGATCAAATTTTTCTTTAGAAACAACATACTTCTCTGGTTTGAAGTTTGGTGTTACGTTATTGTCAAATACTGTATCATCCGCAGTAAAGGCATCTCCACCTTCAGTAGCATAAGAGATAACTGTTGACAACTGATCACCAGAAGAAGGCTGAATAACTTGAACAGTCACGTTAACCTTCATATCATCATAAGTAACACCTGGTTTGTCACCTTTCTCTTCTTCAACAATATAGTTAAATGTTTGACCAATATCAGCTTTTGAATAGTTGATTGTCTTGAAGGTAACTTTACCATCTGCATCATTCTTAGCCTTCTCAAGAATCTTATTAGTTTCTTTATCTTTCAAGACAAAGCTAAATTCATCTGCTTGCAATTTGCGACCATTAAGTGTCTTACCAAAGATTAGCTGAATAGCTGTTGGAATGTTGTTCACACGTTTTTGCGTTGGCTTATCTGGAGTCTCAACTTTATGCGTTCTTGGGTTATAATAATGAACCGTTTGTGTCGCAGTATTTTCGATTTCAGAACCATCGTAAGCATCTTGACTAACTGTAGCAGGTATAACTACTTTGTAGTAACGACCAAATTCAAACTTAGTTGTATCAATAACTTGAGTATTATTTGCATCACCTAGTGACTTCGTAAAGCCTGATTTCAAGTTTGCAGTGATAATACCGTCGTTAGTAACAGCAACGTCAAACTTAGACGTCACATCTGTACCAGTCTCACCATCATAAACCTTAATAGTATTTTTAGTCACAATCAATTTTGATTCATCATAATTGTCTGTGATACCAACAGTTTGGATATTTTCTTTATTGTTAGCACTAAATTGAGTTGTATCAAGCCATACTTGATAGTAGAATTTCTGACCACGTTTAACAGGCTGAGTATTGAGGTTTTCAAAGACTTCTTCCAACTCACCCTTATCATTAGGGACAGTAACTTTTTCATTATTATTAGATTTATCTGCGTAAGGATTAATCTTAGTATCGCCGTATTTATCAGCTAACTCAGAATCATCATCCAAAAGTTTCTTACCAGTTAAATCAAAGTATTCATCTCTAACAACATATTTCTCTGGTTTAAACTCAGGTTCTTCTGGTGGTGTCACACGGTTATCGAACTCTTTGTCTGGAGCATCTACAACATTCTTCACGATTGCTTTTGCCGTACCATCATGAGAAATTGAAACCCTTACTGTTGCAACCATGCCATCGTAAGACACTGTTGAATCTGTTCCTTTAACTTCTTCCACTGTATAATTGTAAGTCTTGCCAATATCATCCTTACCAAATTCAAGTTTCGTGAAGTTAATCTTAGCGATACCGGTAGTTGCATCAGGAGCATCATTTTTCGCACGTTCTACTTCAACGCCATCTTTCTTAAGAACAAATGTAAATTCGTTAGCTTTAAGTTGACGACCATCAAGTTTCTTAGTGAAATTCAACTCAAGTGGAACTGGAACGCTATTTACACGTTTTTCAGTTGGTTTTTCTGGTTTTTCAACTGTGTTGGTTCTTGGGTTGTAGTAGTGAACGATTTGACCAGCTGTATTTTCTATATCTTTTCCTGCTGGGGCATCCGTTTTCACAGTTGTTACGATATCAACTTTATAGTAACGACCAAATGCAAACTTAGTTGTATCAATGATTTGTGTATTGTTGGCATCGCCAAGTGATTTCGTGAAGCCAGCTTTGAGGGTCGCTGTGATCACGCCACCAGTGTTTGCGATATCAAACTTAGAAGTAACATCTGTACCAGTTACGCTATCGTAAACCTTGATTGAGTTCACATCCAACTTATCTTCATCATAGTTATCTGTGATGCCGAGTGTTTGAATGTTTTCAGTGTTGGTTGCGCTAAATTGTTTTGTATCCAACCATACTTGGTAAACCAATTTATCGCCTGGTTTCACTGTCTTCGTATTCAAGTTTTCTGGTTCATTGTTTGATGCATCATCCGCATATGGGTTCGCATTTGTATCTGCGTACTTGTCTGCCAATTCTTTGTCATCATCAACGAGCTTGTCGCCTGTGATATCGAATTTCTCTTTATCAACGACGTATTTCTCTGGGTTGAACTTAGGTTCTTCCGGTGGTTTCACCGTATTGTTAAACTCTTTATCTGGTGCATCTTGGTCCAAGTGTGCAACGATAGCTTTAGCCGTACCATCTTTTTGGATAGTGACTGTAATCGTCGCAACCATGGTATCGTATGTCACCGTTGCATCTGAACCCGCAACTTCATTTACTGTATAAGTATAAGTTTTTCCAAGATCATCATGGGTGAACTGAAGTGCTTTAAAGTTAATCTTGGCAACACCATTAGCATTTGGTGCATCATTTTGGGCATCAGCAACCTTAACGCCATCTTTTCGGAGTTCAAAAGTAAATTCATTAGCCTGAAGCTGACGACCATCAAGTCTCTTAGTGAAGTTAAGAGGAAGTGAAATTGGAAGATTTACGACACGTTTTTGAGTATCTTTCTTCGGTGGTGTTGTGACAGTCTTCTTAGTTGGATCGTACTGATGAACAACTTGGTTGGCTGTATTTACAATATCCACACCATCTGGAGTCGTTGTCTTAACAGTGGCAGGAATATCAAATTTGTAGTAACGACCAAACTCGAACTTAGTTGTGTCAATAACAGGGTTGTTATTAGCATCTTTGATAAATTCGTTTTTAGAAGTTGCAGTGATTGTGCCGTTTTCAACTTTGATGTCGAATTTAGCAGTTACATCTACACCCGTTACTGAATCGTAAGCTTTGATATCTGCAACATTGATCTCCAGTTTGTCAGCTTCATATTTATCTGAAATACCAACAGCTTGAATATTGTCACTTGCTTTCAATTTTGTTGTATCCAACCATACTTGGTAGACAATCTTATCGCCCTTCTTAACTGTCTTGGTATTCAAGTTTTCAGGTTCATTGTTGGTTGTGCCATCCACATATGGGTTAGCATTTGTATCTACATACTCATCTGCCAACTCGTCATCATCATCCATCAACTTGTTACCAGTGATGTCGTATTTCTCTTTGTTAACAATGAATTTTTCTGGTTGGAAATCAGGCGTTGTTGGAGGAATGACGGTGTTGTTAAACTCTGTATCTCCACCTGGATAAGTTACCGTTGCTTTCAAAGTGTGGTCTGCATTCTTAGAAACAGTCACAGAAACCTCAGCAACCATACTGTCATATGTAACACCAAATTCCTTGTTTGAAGGAACTTTTTCACTGACATAATACTTAATTGTTTGACCAACTTGAGCATTTTTCACTTTTGGAAGTTGATTAAAGGTTACCACACCATTCGCATCATTGGTACCAGTAGCAACGACTGTACCAGCTGAATCCTTCATTTCAAATGTAAATTCATTAGCTTTAAGGGAACGACCCACCAAGGCTTTTTTGAAATCTACTCTGATTGGAATTGCAGGAACGACAAAGTTGTTGAAGACTCTGTCATTGGCATCTGTTGCTTCACCACCTGATGAAGTCATCACCGTACTTGCTGACAATAGACCCGTATTGGCATCTTTTGTTACGGTAACCTTAACATTGATTGTCATCGCATCATAATCAACATCTGTGTTTGTTCCAGCTACTTCTTTTACAGTGTAGTTATAGACACCAGCTTTATCGAATGACAACGTACTAAAGTTAATCTTACCATTAGCTTTATTTGTTACCGTTTCATTAACATTACCGTCACCAGTCAATTTAAAGCTGAAATCACCAGCATTAAGCGTACCATTTGAAAGAGACTTATCGAACTCAAGGTTTACTTTCACTGGGTTCGGTGTGAAAGTATTGTTAAATTCTTTATCTACACCCGTCGTTGGATTACCATTAGCATCAATACCATTAACTGATGAATAAGTTGTAGCAGTTGTCAAAGTATGACCTGTCTTAGTAACTGTAACAGCTACTTTCGCTTCCATTTGGTCATAAGACATACCAGCTTCGGCTGTTGTTGGCACAACCTCTTTTACAGTGTAGTTAAAGGTCTTGCTGTCATTTCGCTTTCCTGCAGAATTTGTTCCAAGGTCACTAACTTTGTATTTAATGCCCGTGAATTTAATATTACCGTTCGCATCATTTTTTGCAGTGCCAACCACTGCACCTGCTTCATTCAAAAGATTAAAAGTAAACTCATTTGCTTTCAGATTACGACCAGATAATTTCTTCGTAAAGTCAAATTCAACGTTTACTGGAGCTACGACAAAGTTGTTGAATTCAGTATCAGTACCGGTTCCCGTCGGATTTGTTGCTGAAACATCAGGGTCAGTTTTGTTTCCAGAGTCATCTTGACCTTTTTTTGAAGTGTACGTAACAGTATATTCATGCTCACCCAAGTAGTTGCCAGAAGAGTCTTTCTTTTCTGTAACTGTAACGGTTGCAATAACACTCATTCCATCATAGTCAACTTCAGTATCAGAACCAGCTACTTCTGTAATACGATATTTATAGATACCAACTTTGTCTAATTGGATAAGCGATACTTCTTTTTCAGTACCATCAGCTTGTGTTATTTTTTGAGTGAAGGGAATAGAACCATCTTCCTTGTTTGTTACTGTCGCATTAATAGCCGGTCCATCTTTTTCGAGTGGATTAGCAGGATCTGCCGCAACATTTGTTATATTAAAGGAGAAGGCTCCCTTTTTCAATTCAGGTTGTACTGTCGTATTAAGACTCTTTAGGACTTTCTTTAGCTTAAGTTCAATATCAATAGGTTCGTTTTTTACATAATAGTAAATCGTTTCATAGCTAGGTGTCAATTTATTTTCCAAACGGAAAATGTTACCTGAAGCAACTGGAACACCATTAATCGTATAGGACGTATCTGAGCTACCACGGTTTACATAAAACTCACCTGCAGAAGAATAACGTGGACTATATTGAGCAGCCTCAGTAGCACTTACAGGATTTTCTTTAACTTCAACATTATTTTGTGCTACAGTCCCAGCCCAGGACATTCGATAGAAAGTGCCATCTGGACGTTTATAAATAAAGTCTGCGCCTGAACCTCTAGCAAACTCTAAGTCACCCTTATAGTTAGTGTTTTGTTTATCTGAGAAAATAGCAAAAGGTTGCCCCTTAACAAGCTTATCTCTATACTCAGGTTTAAGACCTGGATAGCTTGGCGTATTATTATCTCTATTCCAACCAGCATCATCAATGGTAGGGTACTTACCAAGATCTTCTGGATGGTCAATTTTGTTATTGCTTCCCGGACGAATGACTGTCTCGTAAACTTTTACATATCCATCAGTATTTACGTCTTTAGCAATCTTGTTTAAGCTATCAGACTTAATGGCCCACATTTCGATACGGACGGTACCATCCTCTTTGACAACTTCCTTAATACGTTTAACAGCACCCTCTGCATTGGCGACGTCAAACCAACGTTGACCTACTTGATAAGGCTTTTTAAGCACATCTACAAGTGAGCGAGGATCCGCTGTTTGATAAAGACTGTAACCTTCAAAAGCACGAAGGGCTGAGGCATGGAAATCCTGTCCCTCCATAGCAGTTAGAGTAAAGCTACCAAGACTTTCTTCGTTTCCAGTTTCTCTATATGACTGTGTACCAACATCTGGTGTACCATCTTTATTTACAAGTTTATAATCACCCGCAGTAGATGAGTTTTTAATATAGTTCCCATTTGTATCTTGAACAAATTTACCGACAAGACGATTCATATCATAAGTTGATGCATTTTTATCAACAACTTTATAATACGTTGTTTTATGAGTTAGACGTGGAATGTAGTATTGTGGATCCGTGATTGTAGTACCTTCGTTAGCAGGATTAACTACATCATAGATTTGAATAGCCGAACGTTGGCCATCAAAATCAGTAGCACTACCATTGTATTTCCAAGTTGCACGTAGAGCTGGACGGTTTGTCTTATCTGCATCCACAATATTTTCAAAACGGAACTCAATATAGGCCTGCTTAGCCCCAGAAATAGGAGCAAGTGTAGCTTGACCTAAGTTAACAGTACCAGCACCATTGATTTGTTTTGTTTCTTTAACAGTGTTTGTAGCACCATCTACCAACTCAATGGTTACATTTGTAGAGTTGTCGTATGGTTTAGACATACGATAATAGTACTTCGTGTTGTATGCTTTATTGAATCCCATCAAATCAGTAACGAGATAAGTATACTGAGAAGTATTTGGATTCAATTGGTAGTTAATACCAGCTGTAATATGATCATTTGGATCTTTTGGCGTAGGTACAACAAGAGGACGGTTAGTAATCGTTGCTCCGTTAGGATCACTCATAGTTGGTGTCGCTGTTGCTGCACCAGTTGTATGACTTGTTGATTCTGGATTATCAAGCGAACGACGTCTACGACTGCTACGACTACGTACTTCTGTTGCAGTTCCTGCAGCGGACATTGGGTTCGCCGTCAACATTGTTGTCAAGGCTGCTGTATTCGCAGCAGACGTTGGACTTGGTGTTGACGTTGTCAAAGTTGTCGTTGCAGGTTGTGCCACTGATGCCGATGTAGGCTGTGTTGAAGCGACTGGCTGAGTAGCTGTAGGCGCTGATACAGGTTGTGTTGTAGCCGTCGGTTGTGTTGTTGGAGCAACCGGCTGTGCCACTGTAGGTTGTACCGCTGTTGGAGTTACAGCTGATGTGCTAGTTGCACCTGTTGAAGAAGAAGTTGCTGAACCTACAGATGTAGTACCCGCAGCTGTTGGAGTTGAGCTAGCAGTAGCTGCAGCCGTTGCTGTTGTCGCTGGTGCTGTAGCTATAGACGTTGTTTCTGTTGTTGAAGCACTTGCTACTTCAGAAGCTGGTGATACCAAAGCAACTGTTGACGTAGATGTTGCAGAAGCGGATGGGGAAGTCACGCTAGCTGCTGGATTTGGTTGGGGTGCTGTTGTCGTAGTATTGACTAAACTACTTGAACTTTCTCCTGCTACTGATGTGCCCGGATTACCCGCCGATACAGTTGGAGTCCCTACTTCATCTGCCTGTGCACTATGAGCAGCAAAAAGTGCTGTTCCTAGCAAGACTGAAGCGACACCAAACGAATATTTACGCAATGAAAAGCGTTGGCGTCTATTAAAAAAGTCTTTCATTAAAAATCTCCCTCTAAAAGATAGTTAGTTATAGGTCACATGATTATAAGTCAGTTTTCTCATAGTCATGATTCACTCCATATTCTAACATTCTGACAATTTACAGTCAAGGTTTTAATCTCACTTTTTTAAAAAAACATTAGTTGTCTGACAATTTTATTGTTTTTACTTCCTGAATTCTATCTAAAATATGTCAAAACTCTTTATTATGGCGTATTTCCCAGTTTCTATGAAAATATAAAATTCACTTTCATTTTTAACCTAATCGACTTGAACATGTTATCATTCTAAACTCCTGAGAAAATAAAACTAGTTTAAATGGCTGATATTCTCATTTATGCTTTAATATTTCTTCTTGTTGAAGCAAAAAATTAGCCTATCATATCTGCATGTTAAAAAGTAAGTAAATTTATTTTTTTGTTTTTCAAACACTACAATCATATCTTGACTCATTTGCTAATTGAAGTCCAAGAAGTCTATCAGACAGCAAAAAGTACATCACAAATATTAGACACTAAAAAGATTGGCCATGCTGCAAATTGTTCGAGTCAGCTAGAATGTCCATTTATTCAATGTTTGGATTTTAAAACTGAGATATTTTTTTGTAGCAAATAACGTTTGTAAGTAGCCTTAATCATTAAGTATAGAAAGACTTAGACCTTACTGGTTTGAATAATCTTCAATATCTGCTTTTTCAGCTAATTTCAAGAGTAAAATTGACTTCAGCTTCTTTATAACTTTATATAAACTTATTTTCTATAATAAGGTAGAACTGTCCTATTTCTCTTATAGCATAGGTGGAGACTGTTGATAAGGCGCATCGGCGGTCTAAGAGGGTTGGATTTTTGATTTTCATTTGACAAAATCCGTCGGACAGCGTACAATCAAGGCAAGTAACATTCGGAGGTAAATGGAGACATGAACAACTAAGTCTATTCACAATAAACCTGCTTTATTTGATAGATTGTTTTCATGTCTTTTTTGCGCTCTTTTTCTGTAGAAAATTTATTGGTGGTATCTGCGTTTTTTTGCATCCACACCATCACTATCTCCTAGAGGGCTTTTTAGCTAGATTCAAGACGGTTCTATCTTATAAGGTAGGACTGTTTTTTGACCTTTGATATTGTTTGAAGTAAGAACCATATTTTCCATGAAACACTATCAACAAGCACTCAGACCTAGGAGGTCCTATGATACAGATTCAACATCTAACTATTACCCATACCAAAGATTTGCGTGAACTCGTTCATGACTTAAATCTAACGATAGCTACTGGTGAAAAAGTCGCCATTATTGGGGAAGAAGGCAATGGAAAGTCAAGTCTCCTTACCCTTCTTGTCAATCCTAAAGCACATTTTGACCATCTTTCTTACGAGGGAACTATTAATAAACCAGATAGCCCACAGGTCTATATTCCCCAGCAGATTTCGGATGACTTACAATCCCTAACCCTTAACGACTACTTCTTTGCGGATACTTATGACCTAGACTATGCTACCCTCTATCGTCTGGCTGATGAACTTCATTTTGATAGTGATCGTTTTGCTAGCAGTCAGCTTATCTCCTCTCTGTCAGGTGGTGAGAAACTCAAAATTCAACTCATCCGAGAATTAGCTCGTCCCCACGACATCATTTTTCTTGATGAGCCCTCAAACGATATGGACTTGACTACTATAACTTGGTTAAAAAACTTTATCAAGCACTCTGATAAAACGATTGTCTACATCTCACATGACGAGGACCTACTAAGCCAGACAGCAGATACCATTATCCATCTGGAACTCCTTAAACGTCGTCGACAGGCAAGGACCAGTGTGGAGCACCTCGATTATGATAACTATAGCCAACATCGCACTGATTCCTATCAACAACAGATGCAGCAAGCCAAAACCGAGAAAAAAGCCTATGACAAAGCCATGGCCAAGCATCGTCGTATCAAACAAAATGTCCAAACCACCCTACGCAATACACATGACAGCACGCAAGGACGATTGCTTGCTAAAAAGATGAAAGCAGTCCTCTCACAAGAAAAACGCTACGACCGCCTTGCCCAAGACATGACACAGATGCCTGATAAAGAAGACAGTATTGAACTTTTCTTTTCTCATATTGACCCTCTACCTCAGGGGAAATATCTCTTAAATCTGGATGAAAAGCAGATAAACATAGCTCCCCACCTAACCATTGACCATCTCAAACTTTCTTTGAAAGGCCAGGAAAAAATTGGTATTGTTGGTGATAACGGCTGCGGTAAATCCACTCTCTTACACTATCTCTACCAAAAACTTAGTCAGAAGACAGACCTGACTATTGGCTACATGCCTCAACGTTATGACACTATCTTGCCACTGGATTTGTCTCCAATAGCGTTTTTGAGTAAGACTGGCGACAAGTCTGAACGAGAAGTTATAAGCTCCCATCTCGCTTACCTCAACTTTAGTCATGATGAAATGAACCATGCAATCTCTGATTTATCTGGAGGACAGAAAGGAAAACTTCTCCTACTGCACCTGGTCTTAGAAAGCCCTCAGCTCCTTATCTTAGATGAACCAACCAGAAATTTTTCACCCACCTCACAACCCCAAGTTCGACAGCTCTTCGAGAACTATCCAGGGGCAATTCTGACAGTATCACATGATGTCAACTACCTCAGACAAGTCTGCCAAAAGATCTACCGACTAGACGCACATGGTTTAGAAGAAGTTGAGATTTAAGATATCGAATCTATCGTTTTAACAAGAAAAGTCTCAAAAGAATCATTTTCTTCATATGCAAAAGAACTCAGGCAAAACCTGAGTTCTTTTAATGTTAATCAATTTCAAGACCACCAGTATAGAGTCGGTAGTAGGTACCACCTTGTTCCATAAGGCTGTCGTGGTCACCACGTTCAATGATTCGTCCGTGGTCCATAACCATGATAACGTCAGAGTTGACGATGGTTGAAAGACGGTGGGCAATAACGAAAACCGTACGTCCTTCCATAAGACGGTCCATCCCCTCTTGCACCATTTTTTCGGTACGAGAGTCAATAGAGGATGTCGCCTCGTCAAGGATAAGAACCGGTGCATTGGCAAGGGCAGCACGCGCAATGGCGATAAGCTGACGTTGCCCGTTAGACAAGCCTGCACCGTCATCTGTCAGAACAGTGTCATACCCATTATCCAGGTGTTGCACAAAGGAATCCACGTTAGCAATACGGGCAGCTTCAAGAATTTCCTCGCGTGTCGCATCGGAACGGCCATAGGCAATATTTTCAGCGATAGTCCCTGTGAAGAGATGGGTATCTTGAAGCACGATACCAAGCGAGCGACGAAGAGAATCTTTCTCAATCAGCTTGACATCAATACCATCATAAGTAATCACACCAGATTGGATATCGTAGAAACGGTTAATCAAGTTGGTAATCGTCGTCTTACCAGCACCTGTCGCACCGACAAAGGCAACCTTTTGCCCCTTGTCTGCATAGAGATTAACGTCATGAAGGATTTGTTTCTTACCATCGTAAGAGAAATCAACGTCTTGGAAGACCACATTTCCGACCAACTCGACCAATTCGTAGTCGCCATTTGGACGTGGGTGTTTCCAAGCCCAGAGATTGGTTTTCTTGTCTGTCACAACCATTTGACCATCTACCAATTCGTAGTTGACCAAAGTGACCTTACCTTGGTCAACTTCTTCTGGCTCATCCAAGAGGTCAAAGATACGGTCAGCACCTGCAAGTGCCATAAGAACAAAGTTCAGTTGTTGAGAGACCTGAGTAATAGGTCCGTTGAAGGAACGGTTCAATTGTAGGAAGGCCATGAGACCACCGATAGTCAAACCACCAACACCATTAAGGGCAAAGAGTCCACCAACCAAGGCGGTCAAAACAAAGGAAACATTTCCTAAGTTCCCAAGAATTGGCATGAGAACATTGGCATAGCGGTTGGCCAAGTAAGAAGATTCAAAGAGTTGCTCGTTAATCTTGTCAAAATCAGCCATGCTTTCTTCTTCGTGAACAAAGGCCTTGACCACTTTTTGACCTGACATCATTTCTTCAATGAAGCCATTTTCAATCCCAAGATTCTTTTGTTGTTCACCAAAGTAACGGCCTGATTTAGCTGATACATTTTTGATGACCATAAACATGATACCTACCATGACTAGGACCACGATAAAGAGAAGAGGACTAACCGTAAGCATGGTTACAGTTACCCCAATCAAGGTAATGGCCGTTTGTAGCAACTGTGGAATAGACTGCTCAACAGCCTGACGGAGGGCATCGATGTCGTTGGTGTAAATAGACATGATGTCACCGTGTTGGTGAGTGTCAAAGTAGCGAACAGGAAGCTTTTGCATACGAGCAAAGAGCTGATTACGAAGGGAACGTAGAGAATCTTGCGAAATCGTCGCCATGAGGAGTGATGACACATAGTTGGCAATCACACCAATAAGACAGAAGACCCCCACTGAAGTCAAGAAATGCAAAAGCGGACCAAAGTCATGGCTACCAGATTTGAGCATGGGTTGAACGTATACGTCAACCAAGGACTGAATAGAGGCCGTCAAATTGACCGTTGCCAAGGAAGCAACCACAATAAGGACAAAGGCGATAGAAAGTGAAAGTTTGTAGTCTTGCCACAAAAAGCGTAGAAGACGTGCTAGAGAGCCCCAATTAGCTTTTTTCTTATTCTGCATCTGCTACTCCTTTCCCTTGTGTTTGCATCTTGTAGACGTCACGATAAATGGCATTGTTAGCCACCAATTCATCGTGAGTACCAATAGCATCGATTCGGCCATCATCCATAACAATGATGCGGTCTGCATCTTGGATGGATGAAATACGTTGACCAATGATAATCTTAGTCGTGTCCTTAAGACTTGATGCCAAACCTTGACGAATCAAACTATCGGTCTTGGTATCAACCGCTGATGTTGAATCATCCAGAATCAAGATTTTTGGATTCATGAGGAGGGCACGTGCAATACAGAGACGTTGACGTTGTCCGCCTGAGACATTGGCACCACCACGTTCAATCTTGGTGTCATAGCCATCTTTAAACTCTTGGATAAATTCATCTGCTTGAGCAATCTTACAAGCTTCAATGATTTCCTCATCTGTCGCCTGTTTATTTCCCCAACGCATATTTTCCTTAATGGTTCCTGAGAAAAGGACGTTGGTTTGAAGCACCATGGCAACTTGCTTACGTAAGCTATCCAAATCATAGTCCTTAACATCGTGACCGGCAACCTTGACATGACCAGCTTCCACATCATAAAGACGAGGAATGAGCTGAACCAAACTTGATTTACCAGAACCTGTTCCACCAAGAATACCGATAACCTCACCAGACTTAATATCAAGCGTAATATCTTTGAGAACATGGGTCTTATCACCATTTTCATCTGTGTATGAGAAATCCACATGATCAAAACTGATAGAACCATCTGCGACTTCTGTCAAGCCATTTTCAGGTGAAACAATGGTTGATTCAGTATTAAGCACTTCATTGATACGCTCTACAGAGGCCATAGAGATAGACAACATGACAAAGATCATCATGAACATCATGAGTGAGATTAGGATAGTCATGGTGTAACTGAACATGGAAGTCAATTCACCTGTAGATAGCTTGCCGATAACGATAAGATGAGCTCCAAACCAAGAAATCATGAGGAATGATGCATACATAGACAACATCATGGCTGGGTTAGACATGACAACCACACGAATGGCACGCATGAACATCTTGTAAATACGACGTGAGGCCTTCTTGAATTTGTCCGTCTCTTCTTTCTCTTTAACATAGGATTTCACCACACGCATGTTGGTGATATTTTCCTTGATACTGTTGTTGAGGTTGTCATAAGCCTCAAACACTTGAGTAAAGAGAGGGTAAACGATTTTGGTAATAATAGCCAAAACCAGACCAAGGAAGAGTGTCACACCAACGAAAATCCAAGCCATTTCGCCATTAATCAGGAAACTTGCTGCAATGGCAAAGATCAGATTAAGTGGTGCGCGCACACAGATGCGGATAATCATCTGGTAAGAGTTCTGCACGTTGGTAACATCAGTCATCATACGTGTTACCAAACCACCAGCTGAGAACTTATCGATATTTTCAAAAGAGAAGGTTTGAACCTTTTTGAAAATGGCTTGACGTAGATTCTTGGCAAATCCAGCAGAAGCAAAGGCCGCATAGCGTGCCGACTGCGTCCCACAGAAAAGCGACAGGAAGGCACAGACCAACATGAGGCCACCATAGAGCCAAATGTTAGACATGTTAGATTGCTGGACACCTTTGTCCAAAAGATTGGCCATGACAAAGGGAATGGAAATCTCAAACATGACTTCTAGCGTCATGAAGAGGGACGCTAGGATTGAGGGTTTCTTGTATTCCTTTATCTGGGCGATCAGGGTTTGAAACATAATTACCTCCGTTTTTTATTCTTTTTCTTTTTTGATGCTTTCTTAAGTGATGGCGGACGTCAGCGACCGACGCAGTCGTTCCATGACTAGTTATCGAGCCAAAGTCTCGATAACTCCGCTTCCTATAACCGCTCTGCAGTTATAGGAATATCATCACGGCGAAAGCATCGCGCCTGAGCAGAGCGAACTGTTAGTATCTTACTCTGTTTGCAGCAAGACTGAGCAAATTTAGATAACTATTGCCACGGCGAAAAATATCGCCTGTTCTATGCAGAGCGTGTTTCATGCATTGATAGATATACACCAATTTTGTAATCTATCACGGTGAAAGCATCGTTCCTGAGCAGAGCGAACTGTCGAATTGTGAGCAGCTTCAAATAAGTGCAAATAGGTTCAGAATGGTCTCGACCACGGCGAAAAATATCGTCTACTCTAGGCAGAGCAAAGCTTAAAACTAACAGTCTTATGCTTATCATTTATCTATAAAAGAACGGTCATACCCTTTTGAGAGCATACAAAAGCCCCTGAGGGCAGACCCTAGGGATTTTTTCGTTCTCATATATATGTCATTAGTATAGGTTAAATTGAGTAAAATTGCAAGTACAATGTCATTTCACTAACATTTGTAAGCATTTTACGATGTTTGATAAAAATATCGTTCTAAAACCTGCTCATTTTTCACAAACTTATCATAAATGTTCGTAAATTATAGCCAAACGTAGCAGAAATTTGTTTTCTGTTCCTATTTATAATAGACTAACACTAACATTAGATGAAAAGGTGACTCTATGACTATAAATCAACTGCTTCAAAAGCTGGAGCCTACCAGCCCTATCCTTCAAGCTAACTTTGGAATTGAACGCGAAAGTCTTCGTGTCGATAGACAGGGAAAATTAGCACATACGCCTCACCCTTCCTGCCTAGGAGCTCGAAGTTTCCACCCTTATATTCAAACAGATTTTTGTGAGTTTCAAATGGAGCTCATCACACCAGTTGCTAAATCTACCACTGAGGCCCGACGTTTTCTTGGAGCCATTACCGATGTAGCTGGACGTTCCATCAGTAAAGATGAACTTCTCTGGCCCTTGTCCATGCCACCTCGTATCAAGGCCCAAGAAATCCAAGTTGCTCAACTGGAAAATGAATTCGAACGCCATTATCGCAACTACTTGGCTGAAAAATACGGAACCAAACTACAAGCTATCTCAGGTATCCACTATAATATGGAACTAGGGAAAGATTTGGTTGAGGCCCTATTCAAAGAAAGTAACCAGACTGATATGATTGCTTTCAAGAACGCCCTCTATCTTAAGCTGGCTCAGAACTATTTGCGCTACCGTTGGGTGATTACCTATCTCTTTGGTGCTGCACCTGTTGCTGAGCAAGGCTTCTTCGACCAAGAAGTGCCAGAACCCGTGCGTTCCTTCCGTAACAGTGACCATGGTTATGTCAATAAGGAAGAAATCCAAGTATCTTTTGCAAGCCTAGAAGATTATGTCTCTGCCATCGAAAACTATATCGAACAAGGAGATTTGATTGCAGAGAAGGAATTCTACTCAGCTGTTCGTTTCCGTGGACAAAAGGTTAATCGTTCCTTCCTTGACAAGGGAATCACCTATCTGGAATTCCGTAACTTCGACCTCAACCCCTTTGAGCGTATCGGTATTAGCCAAACTACCATGGATACCGTACACCTACTCCTTCTAGCCTTCCTCTGGATGGATGCCTCTGAAAATGTCGATCAGTCTCTTGCTCAAGGTCACGTGCTGAATGAAAAAATCGCCCTCTCTCATCCTTTAGAGCCTCTACCATCTGAAACTGAAACTCAAAACATTACGACGGCTCTGGACCAACTGGTGCAACATTTTGGCCTAGGTGACTATCATCAAGATTTGGTCAAGCAAGTTAAAGATGCCTTTGCTGATCCTAGCCAGACACTAGCAGCCCAACTCTTACCTCATATCAAAGACAAGTCCCTTGCTGACTTTGCTCTTGACAAGGCTCTTGCCTATCATGATTACGACTGGACTGCCCACTATGCTCTTAAGAGTTATGAGGAGATGGAACTTTCTACTCAGATGCTACTCTTTGATGCCATCCAAAAAGGGATTCATTTTGAAATCCTAGATGAGCAGGATCAGTTCCTTAAACTCTGGCATAAAGATCATGTTGAGTACGTCAAAAATGGTAACATGACCTCAAAAGACAACTATGTAGTACCTCTTGCCATGGCTAATAAAACCGTGACCAAAAAAATCCTGGCTGATGCTGGCTTCCCTGTCCCTGCTGGCGACGAATTTACCAGTCTAGAACAAGGTCTAGCCTACTATCCTCTTATCAAGGACAAGCAAATTGTGGTTAAACCAAAATCAACCAACTTTGGTCTGGGCATTTCCATTTTCCAAGAGCCTGCCAGCCTTGATAACTATAAGAAAGCCCTAGAGATTGCCTTTGCAGAAGATACAGCTGTTCTTGTTGAAGAATTTATCCCAGGAACCGAATACCGTTTCTTTATCTTGGATGGACGTTGTGAGGCTGTCCTCCTTCGTGTCGCTGCCAATGTTGTCGGTGATGGCAAACACACCATTCGTGAATTGCTCGCTCAGAAAAATGCCAATCCATTGCGAGGACGTGATCACCGCTCACCACTTGAAATCATTGCGCTAGGAGACATCGAACAACTGATGTTAACGCAACAGGGTTATACCCCTGATGATATTCTCCCTGAAGGGAAAAAGGTCAATCTACGCCGTAACTCTAACATCTCTACAGGTGGTGACTCTATTGATGTCACTGAGACCATGGATTCCTCTTACCAAGAACTAGCTGCAGCTATGGCAACTAGTATGGGCGCTTGGGCTTGTGGGGTTGACCTCATTATTCCAGATGAAACCCAACCTGCTAGCAAGGAAAACCCTCATTGCACCTGCATCGAGCTCAACTTTAACCCTTCTATGTATATGCACACCTACTGTGCTGAAGGACCTGGACAGGCTATCACTTCAAAAATCTTAGACAAGCTTTTTCCAGAAGTTGCCACAAATCAAAACTAAAACTTAAATCTTAGGCGCAAACAAATCACCTTTATCTCGAGATAAAGGTGATTTTGCTTTATTAACCAAACTCTCCTGCTTCTTCCTCAGGATGAGTTTCCATGTACTGGATGTGTTGTATATAGGCATCTTGAGCCTGATTGAAGGCTTCCTGATCACTGTAAGGATAATCTATGTAAAAGAGGTCCTGCCAGCCATTCAAGGTTTGGCTATTGTAGAAACCTTGAATCTTTGTGGGAAGAAACTCTTTGTTGTAGCTGATCCGTAGCTTGAGTAGGGTCTTATCCTGAAACTGAGTGATGATACTGTTGGAGGTTTCTTGGCCTTCCAGACTAGTCCAAACCTTATTCAGAACAATGTCCTGACTATAGTGATTAGCCTTGATGCGATTTTTGTCCACTGGGAGCTTCTGGGTAGCCTCTAAAAGGTAGGACACCTCCCCTTGAAAATAAGCCTCAATAGTCAAATCTCCAAGACTGGAGCCATATAATAGGCCATCCTTAATAGCAATGTTTGATCCAAAAAGTCTTTGGCCAGCCACATCAAAGGACATCCCCTCATCCTGCCCGTAGAGCTTTATGGCATAGGCATCCCTTACGCGATAGAAATTCTTAGCGACAAGAACACTATCAAGGGTTTCAGTCTTTTTTGTCTCCACCTTGGGACTTATAGGTTTCTTGGTAAAAGCTGTCAAACCCATTAAGGACAAGATGAGAGCGAATATAATCAAGGTAAGCATTGTAGACCTGGAGCCGGTCTTCAGCTTTAACTTGTCTCCATGTTTCAAGGTCTTTCAAGCCTCCTTTTTTAACAATATCAGCATAGCGCCCACCGTTTAAGACATTCTTGGGATTTTTCCACTTCCTAACCATCTTGCGTCTAATCGCATTGTCGGCAGGATGACGAACGTCGAGATAGGTATGGCTATTATTGAGATAGGCTGGTAAGTCAGCATTCAAGCCCTTAGACAGCCCATAATTAGCAGAATCCGTATCGGCAATGTCAGCACCGTCTTCAATCTTGTAATGCTTAGGATTAGAGTCGATGCTCCCGTCTTTCCTTTTCTTGTAGACATTCCACTCAGAGACAAATCTCCCCGTATCCATATTGACAATAAACTCAATAAAACGGGAATTGCTAACTCCGTATGGGCCCATGACACTGGTCTGGGGTAGCTGAATTTTCATGTTCTGCGGATAGGTAAAGTCTCCCAAGCTTCGATTATGGTAGGAAGCACCTGTTGTGTAATCCAGATGAATCTTCTTGTCCTTGCTGTAGGCCAGAAGCTTATCTAAATCCGTCTTGCCCTTGTAGTTGGTCCTAATATAGTCCATGGACTGCTTATCAATCCAAGACCTAAAAAGGTGGAGCTTGATACCTAAGTCATCCACACCTAGGCCTAGATCCGTCTGATAGGTCTCCATAATAGCCTCACGGAAGTAACTATAAAAAGGACTGGTTGGCTCTAGCTTCTTGGAAAATTTATAACCTGACTTCCCTAACTGGAGGAACTGGTACTTGTCCACATAAACCTGCATGTGCTCCATAACCAAATTGAGCTTGTCATGATTAGGAAGTTGAGAAGCTTGGAAAAAGGCCGTATAGGTATCTGAGCCCACTTCCTTGCTTTCTTGGTCAATGTCCTGTAAAACCTTATCTAACTGGGTCAAGGAAGTCTTTTTCATCTTACTTCTCACCTGAGCCACATAGGCTGGCTTAATGGCCTGATCCCAGTGGTCACGAGCCATAATAGCCTCTGCCTTTTGTGAAATCAAGGTCAACCGTTTCTGATAAGACGCGTCCTCCAAGGCCAGCTTTAAAGCCTTTGATGGCGTCGCTTGAACCACAGATAAATCACCGTAGATATCTGCCTTTAGTACAAGATTTACCTGCATATCATAGGAATGATTGATATGGAGAACGAGGTGAATCTTCCCTTCTTCCTTCCTAACAGACAAAGCATCGAGTTGATAAGATTGGATAACCCCAGCCTGACTGAGCGCCAGTCTATCTATATTTTCCAAAGAATCCTGATAGATATAGGAAATCTCAGGGTCTTTGACCTTCTTTACCAAAGAGTGATTTCGCTGTCGATTGAAAACCACAAGACCAAGTATGAGGATTACAGCCAGGGCACTTGCCAGATACTGTAAAATTAATTTCTTCATAGTACTTCCATTATAGCATAGGAGGGCAAAATATTCTGAAAACGATTGGCAAACGTTAAAAACAAATGAAAAACAGGCCGACTAAGACCTGTTTGAATGGATAGTTTATAAATCGCTCAAGCGACGATGTTTAATACTAAAATCAAAATAAGCATTTTCCTGAAGTTTGTGGAATATGTCTCTGTAGGCTTTTTCGTCAAAGTGATCGCCACGATAGAGAATCTCAAAGCTCAAACCTTCATATTCCAAGAAGGCATTGGAAGTCTTAAAACCATTACGCTTATAGAAATCCCAACGTGCCGCACGTTGCTCAGGATTGTCATTGGGTTCATCCAAGCGCTCTACTTCCAAGACCATAGACCGCGATGGTCCATAAAAGTCCACCAGTTTATCAATAATCTCACTTCCGTAGCCATGACTCCGCATTTGAGGTACGATGGCAAAGAAACTCACATAAAAAACTTTGGCATTGTAGAGAACTGAGGCAAATCCAACAAAATCATCCTCGTCATAAAAGGCAAAGAAATGATAATCATCATGACCATCCAATTGTAAAAACTCACTTAATGGAATACGTTCTTCTTCTGGAAAGGCCTCGTTGTTTAAGCGCTCTACCCTATCTAATTCTGGAAACTCCTTGGTAATTAATTGGCTGCGTAAAGCCATAAATTCCCCCCCTTTTGATGCTTATACCTATAGGTCATTATAACATCTTGATAAGCAAGTGCAAGTTTCAAGGGCTAAGATAGATCTGCGGGTAAACTCCTACTGCCATGTATAAATGCTACTTGGCTGTCTCCGTCACCTCTCTTCTAAAAAATAAAAGACAACGACCATTTCTAGTCGTTATCTTTTTTGTGATTCATAAGCTATCGCCTATTTTTTCAATTCCCAAATTTCTTTAGCATACTCTGTAATCGTATCATCTGAAGTGAATTTATGAGATTTAGCAATATTAGCCAAGCTCATACGTGCCCACTTGTCATGATCACGATAAAGCGCATCGATTTTCTCTTGAGCTTCTACATAAGCAGCGAAGTCTTCCAAGAGGAAGTACTCATCGTTGTGGGTGATGAGGGCTTCGTAAATTTCAGTACCTTCAGCTTGAGCATTTGGAATCGTACCGTTAACAAAAGTATCGACGACACGACGAATGACTGTGTTATTTTCATAAACTGCACGAGAGTAGTAATCGTGACGTGCATAGTGTTCATAAACTTCGTCCTTGTCCATACCGAAGATAACAACATTCTCATCGCCTACTTCGTCCTTGATTTCAATGTTGGCACCGTCAAGTGTTGCCAAGGTAATAGCACCAGTCATCATGAATTTCATGTTTGAGGTACCAGATGCTTCTTTAGAAGCCAATGAGATTTGTTCAGAGACATCTGCTGCTGGAATGATAAGTTCCGCAAGGCTGACACGGTAGTTTTCAAGGAAGACCACTTTAAGTTTTCCTTGGAGGCTTTCATCATTGTTAACAAGATTGGCAACTTCGTTGATAAGTTTGATAACAGATTTAGCGAAGTGATAACCAGGGGCAGCTTTGGCACCAAAGATGAATACACGAGGTACCATGTCTTTATCTGGATTATCTTTCAGATCCCAATAAAGTTTGATGATGTGGAGAAGGTTAAGCAATTGACGTTTGTAAGCGTGAAGACGTTTCACTTGAACATCAAAGATAGCATCTGTAGACACTTCTACGCCTGTTGTTTCTTTGATGTAGTCTGCCAAACGTTGTTTAGCAGTCTTCTTAACTTGATAGAACTGGTTCAAGACTTCCTTGTCATCCAAGTAAGTTGTAAGATTTTCAAGCTCATGGATGTCGTTACGCCAACCATCACCAATCACGTCATCAATGGCTGCTGAAAGTTCAGGAGCTGCAATTTGTGTCCAACGACGTTGAACGATACCATTTGTCTTGTTATTGAATTTTTCAGGATAAATAGTATAGAAATCGTGAAGTGTATCTTCTTTAAGAAGTTCGGTATGAAGTTTGGCAACCCCGTTAACTGAGTGACCACCGATGATAGCCAAGTTAGCCATATGAACTTGACCATCCTTAACGATACGAGTACGTTCGATAACATCCGCAGCAATACCACGTCCAGCCATTTCAGCAATGTAACGGTTGTCGATTTCCAAGATGATTTGGTAAACACGTGGAAGGACACGTTTGAAGAGCTGTTGATCCCATTTTTCAAGGGCTTCTTGAAGAATAGTGTGGTTAGTGTAGCTCATAGTCTTAACAGTCGCATTCCAAGCATCTTCCCATGAAAGACCATATTCATCAAGGAGAAGACGCATAAATTCAGCTGGTGCAACCGCAGGGTGGGTATCATTGATGTGAACAGATACTTTTTCGTGGATATCTTTCAATGGCAAGCCCATCTTGAGGTAAGATTTGATGATTGTTTGGAGACCGGCACTTGTCATGAAGTACTCTTGAACCAAACGCAATTTTTTACCTTCAATTGTTGAATCATCTGGATAAAGAATGGCAGTAATATCTTTCACACGACGGCGTGCTTCCAATGTTGGGTAATCCAACTCATATTCTTCAGGAATTTCAACATCCCAAAGGCGAAGATTGTTAATCACACCATTTTTATAACCAATTTGCGGCACATCATAAGGTACGGCACGAAGGACTTGAGCATTCTTATAAGTTGGGACAAAGCGACCATCTTCATTGCTTTCAAGAACCACATCACCAAAGAGTTTCACATAGACAATATCGTGGTCTTTACGTGTTTCCCAAACATTACCTGTAGAACCAAACCAACCATCTGGTAATTCCACCTGGTAACCATCAACAATACGTTGTTTAAATAGTCCATAGCGGTAACGAAGACCGTTACCAAAACCAGGATAACCAGTAGTCGCAAGTGAATCCATGAAGGCAGCAGCCAAACGACCAAGACCACCATTACCAAGTGCCATGTCATGCTCAGCTTCTACAACTTCACGGAAGTCAATATCAAGTTCTGCGAATCCCTCTTTAACAAGGTCAAGAATACCAAGGTTGAGAAGGTTAGTTTCCAACATACGACCTGGAAGAAATTCAATCGAGAAGTAGTAAGCAATTTTTTCTTGATTGTCTGAAAGTGCATGGTTACGTTCAATCCATGTATTTGTGTAATATTTACGGATCAAACCAGCCAAGGCAGTAAAAATCTCCGTTGGTGTGGCCTTAGCAACTTTAATCAACTGCTCTTGATGGAGAGTATCCTTAAAGTCACGGATGAATTGTTCTTTTGTTAAATTTTCGAGTTGCATAGAAATCCTTTCTTACTACTTCCTTATCTTCAATACACTTCTTACAGGTATCTATTCAGATAAGAGGGAATTGGAAATTTTACTCAAACTTCCAAACCTTGCCAGACAAGATTCGAAACAGACATTTCAAAATCTTTATTTACAAAACTGTCAAAACAGTCAATTATATTATAACACGATTAGAGTTATTCTTCTATTCAGACTTTTAGACGCTTTCTCTATAATCTCTGCCAAGCAAAACTTAGGGGCTAAATAATTTTAGAAGCGTTTTCAAACGCTTTACACGAAGATAACTTTTCCCTTGCGAGAAAAGTTATCTTTGGAATTATACTAATTGTTTGTACAAATCAACATATGCCAAACTTGCTGTATCCCATGAGAAGTCACGTGTCATCGCATTGTGCTGGAGTTGTTTCCAAGCATCAGCGTTGTTTTCGTAAACATCGAGAGCTTTTTCAAGGGTTTGAACCATCCAGTAACCTGAGAAGTTACCAAATGAGAAGCCTGTACCTGAGCCTGTCACAGGGTTGTAAGGTTCAACGGTGTCACGAAGACCACCAACCTCACTAACCACTGGCAAGGTACCATAGCGCATAGACATCATTTGAGAGAGGCCACATGGTTCAAAGGCTGAAGGCATAAGGAAAATGTCACAACCAGCATAAATTTGTTGAGCCAACTCTAAGTTGAAAGTAATGTTGGCAGACATTTTTTCTGGGTAAGCATGAGCGAACCAAGAGAAAGAATTCTCATAGTCGCTATAACCAGTACCCAAAAGAACAATCTGAACATCATGTTGCAAGATGTTGTGAAGTTCATTTACCACCAAATCGAAACCTTTTTGGTCAGTCAAACGAGAGACAATACCAATCAATGGAACGTCTTCACGAACTGGAAGTCCAACACGATCTTGAAGAGCTGCCTTGTCTTTGGCTTTACCTGACAAATCATCCACTGAGAAATGATAAGGAATGTGAGTATCTGTTTCTGGATCAAGGAGGTCCGTATCGATACCATTAACAATACCAGATAACTTACCAGATTCCATGCGCATGATTTGATCAAGGCCTTTACCAAATTCAGGTGTTTGGATTTCACCAGCATATGATGGTGAAACTGTTGTGACACGGTCTGCGTAAAGAACAGCTGCTTTCATCCAGTTGAGGCAATCATTCCAACGGAGGGTACCATCAGCATAACGCTCGTAACCAACACCAAAGATTTCCCAAAGCATACCACTGTCAAATTGACCTTGGAACTCAATATTGTGGATAGTGAAGACTGTCTTAATACCTTGGTAAGCTTGAATCCAATGGTATTTTTCCTTAAGAAGGAATGGAATCATGCCTGTGTGGTAGTCATGAGCATGGAGAATATCTGGAATAAAGTCCACTTTTTCCATCAACTCAAGGGCAGCCATTTGGAAGAAGCCGAAACGCTCACCATCGTCCCACTCACCGTATACCGTACCACGGTTGAAATACTGCTCATTATCAATGAAGTAGAAAGTCACACCATCGCGAACGATTTTCTTGATGCCGACATATTGACGACGCCAACCAACATTTGTATAGAAGAAGCCAAGGTCTTCAACCTGATCGCCAAATTTAGCCGAAACCACATCATAATATGGGAGAATTACGGCAACTTCGTGACCATTTTTGACTAGAGATTTAGGAAGAGCACCGATAACGTCACCCAAACCGCCAGTTTTAGCGAAAGGAGCACCCTCTGCTGCTACAAATAAAATTTTCATCGTACAATATCCTCTGTTACAACGCTACCTTTTTTGATGACAACTGGGTTGTTTTCTGTACCTCGAATCGTAACACCTTCAGCAATTTCAACACCTTTATCCACAATAGCGTATTCAACTGTCGCGCCCTTGGCAACTTTAACACGTGGGAAGAGAATTGAATGGCTCACACTAGAACCTTCAGACAAATCAACATTACGTGAAATCACTGAGTTCTCAACTTTTCCTCGTACAATCGAACCAGATGCAAATTGTGAAAGCTTAACTTCTGAAGAGTCTGAATAGTATGTTGGCTCTTCATTTTTAACTTTTGTATAAACTTTTTGGTTTGGTGCAAAAAGTTTATAGAATTTGTGTGATTCCAACATATCCAAGTTAGCATCAAAGTATGCTTTCACTGAGTGGATATTTGAAAGGTAACCAGTGTACTCGTAAGCAAAAGCATTTTCAGCAACTGCCAAATCACGAAGTACATAACGAAGCTTACGTGGTTCTTCTTTAGCTGCTTCTTCTTCCAATTTTGCAATCAAGAATGGTGTATCCACAACAAAGATGTCTGTAGACATATTGTAAGCTTCTTTATCTCCACCCTGGAAGAGCTCATGGCTAAGCACTTTGTCAGATTCATCAATTTCCAAAATGCTGTTTACATCTGAAATGAGTTCTTTAGGAAGTTTTTTGTAGACCACAGTAACTTTTTGTTCTGTTGTATTGTGGAGGTGGAAAACTTGGTTAAGATCAATGTTGACCAAAACATCACTGTTAAGCGCTACCGTTTGGTCTGAACCTGAACGTTTAAGGTAAGTCAAAATTTGACGATAGTATTCTTCATCAACAGTTGAACTTTCAACTGGAGTGTTATAAATACCAAGGTAGTAGTGGCTGAGGAGTGTTGACAAGCCCCACTCACGACCTGAACGAATGTGGTCGAAAACAGAACTGATGTTTTCGTTTTGGAAGATACCAAAGACGCTACGGATACCAGCGTTAGCCAAGTTAGACAATGGGAAGTCGATGAGGCGATATTTTCCACCAAATGGTAGGGTGGCAATAGGACGGTGCTCAGTCAAACCATCCATGTCATGGAATCCTACGGTATTTCCTAGAATTGCAGAATATTTATCAATCTTCATCTTTTGGTACCCCCACTACTTCATTGTATCCTACGACTTGCACTTCTTCTGTACCGTCAATTTCCACAC
>SKES01000111.1_pt1 | contig 83475 bp, 110 predicted proteins | sample 4826851 | NCBI WGS metagenome assembly SKES01 (sample SAMN11008803, study PRJNA524170) | human gut metagenome | biome: Human fecal sample; material: Feces; isolation source: fecal sample from pouch patient p52 | host: Homo sapiens | place: Israel: Tel-Aviv | collected 2016-09-04 | reverse complement strand
CAATATATCAAAAGTCATTTAAAGTATACTAGTGATAATCAAGAGTTTAGACAAATTAGATTAATTACGAATACAAATAATAAAATGAATAAATATATTGCTTTTGTTGAATTTGATGGAGGAACAAAGGAAGAGGATTTAAAATCAATAGTTAGAAACGGTTTTAGATTTAATGACCAGGAATTTGTATTAAGTGAACGCAGTGGTTCTATGAGCAGGACTGGGAAGTTAAGTTTTGTTGATAAAACTATCGCACAAGAACTAGATAAAAGAATATCTATGGATAATAGGATTGACAAAACAGTAGTAAGCAAATTATCAGCATACAGAGGGTTGATGTTAACTGGGTGTCATATGTTAGAAAATTATATGCCTAAGATAATTATTACCAAAGGATTAAATAGAACTATAAAAAATGTAAAAATTAAATGTTTGCATGATAAACAAGATACATTCAAAAATGAAGATGGAGAAATTATCGAATATACTAAAAAAGTAATAGAGGAAGAAACTAGAGATATTGAAATAGATTGTTTTGATGGAATGGGTATAGTTCATCCTTTAGTTGTTGAAGAAATGACTAAAGAGTTAGATTTGCCAAAGGATATTAATACTATGATTGTTAGAGCGTGCTATATGAAAGGTTGTATTCATAAGGTTGATTACACAAAGTTTTTTGTTGACCATGGTGTTGAATGGATAGAAGATATTTGGGGTGTTAAACATAGCGTTTATGAACCTATGATTATTATGGATAAGTCTATGTATAAAGGTTTTAATTATTTCAAATATTACAACGATTATAGAGATTGGGAATATTATTTATCTAAGTTAGAAGAGTATGACCATGTATTTGGCATTGCTAAATATAATTTTAATGAAAAAGATGAGAAAATTTATACAAAGGCAAATTATCAAATATTACAAGATTTAAACATCCCATTTTCAGATTTTGAGAAGTTGGGAGATAAAACTTTGGATTATTTTCAAAAAGTCATAGATGGCAAAGAGGAATATGTAAAAACATTCTTAGGAATTTGTGGAGATAAGTATAAACTTAGTAGTAATTATATTAAAGCCATTGCTAAAAATCCAGAGATGCTTAAGCAAGAGGGTGTAGTAAATCATGTTATAAATTTATTAAAAGGAAATATAAACGATGCTAAATGTGGAAAGTTATATTTAAGAGGTTGTTTTAAGTTTGCAGTTCCTGATTTGATTTTGTTTATGGAGCATATTGGTGGACTAGAGCCAAATGGTTGTTTAGGATTTCAAGAGTTTTGGACTAGAGGTAGATGTGGTTACGAAGTTGGAAAAGAATATCTCATTACACGAAATCCACATATTTGCAGCTCAGAACACGATGTGGTTACATATGTAAGAAATGAACTAATCGAAAAGTATCTAGGGTATTTGCAAAATGTTTGTATGGTGGATTGTAATAGCCCACACATGGCGAGATTAAATGGGATAGGACAATCTGTCCCACTATATAGAAATATATAGTTAAAAACACAGTGAACCTAGAAATCTAGGGTGTATGATTTACGATAAGGAATAGTAGGAAATGACTATTAGAAATCATGCTAACAGGGGAAGCATTAATTGTAATCCTGTGTTGTATTAAATTATAATCTATATTATATTAATTTAAAGGAGGTGTTGATATGTCATTTGAAATAAAAATTAACAATGAGAAGGAATGGAAAGAAGTCAATATTAATGGATTATCATATGTTATAAGTAATTATGGTGATGTTGTCACCTTATCAAATCGCTCTCATAAAATCGTTCCACGTTTGAATAAGGATGGTTATCCAATGGTAACAGTTGGAAAAAATCCTAGAGTTGGAAAGCCAATTCATTTATTGGTTGCCATGTTGTTTGTAGATGGATATAAAGATGGATATGAGGTAAATCACAAAGATTTTGATAGAACTAATTACCATTATTCTAACTTAGAGTGGGTAAGCCATAAAGATAATATTAATTACTCTTATAAAAATGGTAGACACACTAAAAGAATAAATAGTTTGTATGGAAATAATAGAAAATTAAAAAAAGAGGCTTTCTTAGATATATTAAATAAACTAGAAAATGGTATGCCTTGTTGTGATATAGCAATATATTATGGCGTATCTGTTGACGTTGTTTATAACATAAAAAGCGGAAAGACTTATAAAGAATATAGATAATATAGATATAGTTTAATGTAATCAACAGACTAGCGAAAGAGTATTGTATGTTCCTATGGGAATATACAAGAGTAATTGAGTAGGGTACATTTGGAGTGAAACTCTCTATTTGGAAGCGCTGTGAGCCTAAGTCAGTAATGATATGGCTATGATATAGTCGGATATAAATACAATATATGTGTTTATATAGGGATTTTGACGGTGATTTATTGTTCGTTTTAGACGAACCAACCATGATTAAAGGGGTTGATATGTCGATTCCAGTAACCATGGATGTTCAAGATAAAATAACTGTAGAACCAGATTATTATAATATTGATAGCATCGAAAAATTAATAATTAATAATTCTAGTAATAGAATTGGAGAATATTCTAATTACAGCAGTTGTTATCATAACAAGATGAAAAAAACAGAAAAAACAAAAAAAATACATGATGATTATATCTCTACGCTAAGTATTTTTGTTGGCAAAGAGGTTGATGCGTCAAAAACTGGGATAAGATTTAATTTACCAAAAGCAATCGCCAAGTATGCAAGACCAATTCCATACTTTATGAAGTATCGTAGTCCATATTACGCCACCTTAAGAGATTTTAATAAATACCGAAGTAATATGAACGCAATGTGTTTTAAAATAGAGAATTGGGAAAGAAAAATAAAATACACAAGAACTTATGATAACTTTGATTATACTATTATGATAGATGAAGGCGTTGAGGATAATCAAGATGTTATGGATAAAATAGAAAAGATTTATTTAGAATTTGTTAACTTGTCGCAAGATTTAATTATTGAACAACGTAATTTAAATACCTATGGTGACAATAGAATAAAACAAGTAAAGGATAAAAATAATTTAACTATTAAAGAAGCCAAGGACTTGAATAGATATGAAAAAGCAAAAGAGTATATCCAAGACAATTATTTAAATGTTAATAAAAAGTTTGCAAAAGAATATCAAGTTGATTGGGCTTATTATTATGAGGATTATAAAGATAAGTTGTTAAAAATTACAAGCAACAAAAAATTGATTGTAAATTGCATTGTTAAATTATGTTATGAGAAATATCCAAAAAAAAGCAAAAAGATTTTATGGGCGGTGGTTGGAGATTGGTTACCTAATAACATAGAAGCAATCACCCATAATATACCATATCGAGATGATAATGGTGATATTGAGATATTAGGAGAAAGATATTCATTAAAAGAAATTAAAAGCGAGGTGTAAGTTGTGACAAATGAAAGACTAAAAGTTAACGATATATTAAATGGAGTTGACTTGAACGCTTATCATATGAGATATTATTGTACTTTACTCGTTAGGCATTATTATGGTTTGGGGATTAATGATGAGGTTGAAATTAGAAAGTTGATTTTTACTTGGGCTAACAAATATGGATTATATATAAAGCTAAGTGTCAAACATTTGATTAGAGATGTTCTTGAAAAATATGTATCTATTGATAGTCATGATGGGGTGGTTAATATATCTAAGGATGATATAGAGTATATTAAAACACAAAGCACTAAAAAATCAACAAGAAAATTAGCCTTATTAATATTATGTTATGCTAAAGCATTTGCAAATAATGATGGTGATTTTGATGTTAATATTAGAATACTCTCTGAATGGGGAGGGTTAAATGTTAATAATGTTTATAATAGACAACTAAAAGAATTATTAGAGGTTGGTTATGTTGAAGATTTAGAAGAAATTCAAAAGTGGAAAGACTATATTCAAAAGTATACTAGAAAACTAAGAATAAACTATAAATTAGATAACAATAATCCCGACTATATATTAAGAGACAATAATTTTATGAAATTCTATGGAGAAATTGATTGGGGAAAAAGAAAATAATTTCAATATACTTGATGAGCATATTTTTGCTCGTTGAGTATATTATGAATATACTATAATAAACACTCATTTTTGGAATTTATACATTTTCCAAAATATTTTGTCAATTTGTTTGTAGAAAGGAAGGGTTGTATGAAACTAAACAAAGAAGATTTTGCAAGAAGATTAGCTGAAAATCTAAACACCACAATAGGAGATAGCAAATGGATTACTGATGTATTTTTAGAAACCATTGTAGAAGCCATGGAGCAAGGTAATACTATTATGTTCTCTGGTTTTGGTAAATTTTATACAGTAGACAAATCTCCACGCAGAGGGTTAGACTTAAATAAGAATGAAGTTATTGTGCCTGGATTTAAGGCGATGTTATTTAAACAAGGCGGTAATTTAAAAGAAAGGCTAACTAACTCAATGGGTGAATTACATGAAGAAGATGAGTAAAAATTATTTTCAAGGGAAAAATGAAAGTCGCTTTGACTATATTAAAAGAATGGTTCAAATGAGAAAAGATGGATTATTCAAAGGAAGTCATGCTGATTGGATAGAGATAGTATTTAATATAAGACATAGTGAAGATGTCGCACGTAGAGAATATTATGGTTGTAAAATGATGGTTAATGACTTGGAAGAAGAAATTGTTGAATCGTCTCCAAATGAAATTCAAGAAGCTATTATGCGTTCTAGTATTAGGCTCGAAAAAGAAAGAATTAAAATTAACGACGAGAAAAGATTGTTAAGAAGAATTAAGGTACAAGATGCTCGATATGAGCAAGCGTTTGATTTTGCGAGAGAATATGCTTTGATAATGAAAGATTCAAAGCCTTTTTTGACTTCTAATAATTTTAATTATAAAAAAAATATAAATGGTATGTATAAAGGCATTTTGTGTCTATCTGATTGGCATTATGGTATTGAGATTGATAATCATATAAATAAATTCAATCCTCAAATTGCCAAAAAAAGAGTATCAAAAATATATGAGTCAGTTGTAAAAGATATTGATTTGTTTAAATTGGATGAATTAGTTATTGTAAATCTTAATGATTTGTGCAGTGGGATTATTCATCCTACTATTAGACTAGAAAATGTAAAAGATGTTATGGAGCAAGTTATGGAAGTATCTGAAATGATAGCTGAGTTGATTTATAACATTAGTCAAACAGGGATTAATATTAGATACTATTCTACGTTGGATAACCATTCTAGGGTAATGCCAAATAAAAAAGAGTCTTTGGATGGCGAAAACTTTACAAGATTAATTGATTGGCATTTAAAGAACAGGTTTGAAGATGTTGATAATGTTGAAATTTTGGATAATGAATTAGACGATGAGTATGCGACTTTTAAAGTTTATAATCATAATATCATTGCTAGTCATGGGCATAATGATAATCCTAAAAACTCGGTAAATACTTTATCAAGTTTAATTCATAGAGATTTTGATTTACATATATTAGGTCATAGACATTCTCCAGCATTGAGTGAAAGTAACGAAAGAAGAACTATTGAAAATGGAACTTTAAGCGGAACAGACGCTCATGCTAAGAAATTTAGATTTTCTTCAACGCCAAGTCAAAACCTAATAATTGTATCAAAAGAAAATGTAAGTGAATATCTTAGAATTATTAATTTAAAGTAAAAAGTGCGAAATTCTCTCTTCTATAAGTAGAGAATGGCTTAATATGTTAGTAATTATGGCTTTACGCCCTTGGCGATTGTTCATTTATTAGGGTGGTGAACCCGAGTATATTGAGGAGGGTCGCTCCTTCCTTTATTTTGCACGTGCATGAAACAATCGCAGACCGTGTGTGGCGGTCTATTGTTAATAAATATACCACACATTAGTATAGTTTTATACCAAATTTAATTGTTTGGTGTAAATTTACAATTTCCATAAAGATTATAAGGAGGATAAAATATGGATACAAGTATTATTTTAGAAATGATTAACCCTTATGTGTTCTTAGGTTGTGTAATGTTAGGATTTTTAATTAAACTATGGGTTGGATTAGATTGGGTAAATAACAAATTAATTCCTACTATCTTAGCTGTAGTTGGTTGTGTCTCTTATTATTGTATTTACACTTCGATTGAAAAAGCAGTGATTGGTGCTTTTGTTGGAGTTATGGCTACTGGTGGATTTGAATTAGTGAGAAATTTAATTACATTAGTTAGTGAAAAAGTAGATTCTAAAGAAATTTAAAAAATAACTAGTAGAAAGTAAACTCTTTCTGCTAATACATAAAAAGAAAGGTGGTAGTGAATAATATGAATATTGGAATAAATGCAGGTCATACTAAAACGGGTCCTGGAAGTGGGGCAAACGGTATTATTAATGAAAGTAACGAAACTAGAGCAGTGTCTGCTCCTTTAATGGAAATGTTAAGAACAGCTGGTCATAACGTAGTAAATTGTACTATTGATAAAGCACCTAGTCAAAGTTCTTGTTTGAGTCAAATTGTTAATATGGCAAACAGAGATGATTTGGATTATTTTATCTCAATCCATTTTAATGCAGGCGGTGGTCGAGGAGTAGAAGTATATACTTATAACGGTAGACAATTTGCCGATGCTCTAGAGGTTTGCCAAAATATTTCAAATCTAGGATTTAAAAATCGTGGTGTAAAAGCTGGGAACGGTTTATATGTAATCAAAAAAACAAAAGCAAAATCTATGTTAATTGAAGTGTGCTTCGTTGATACAGAAGATGCTAATTATTATAAATCAATTGGGGCAACGGAAATCGCTCGAGCTATTTTTAACGCCATTGTGGATGTTAATAATGGTGGCGGTAGTCAAGCTACCCAAAATACTCAAACTAAGCCACAAGCAAGCGGAAATGACTTAATTAGAGCAGGACAACAACATTCTATTAACTTTACAGGGCATATCATTAGTGTTGATGGAATTAAAGGTGGCGACACTTTAAGAAATGTTAGACGTTGTGTGCAACATGCTATTAATTTAGATTATGGAAAGCACCTTGACCCAGATGGTTATTTTCAAACAAAGTCAAAAGATGCTTTTGGTAAACACTATGTTAAACGAGGAGAAAAACAATACATGGTTACAGCTTTAGAAATTGCTTTAATGTGCCATGGGTATAATCCTAACGGTGTAGAGTGCCCAGGTCAATTTGGAAAAGGATTAGAAGCGTGTGTAAAACAATATCAACGTGACCATGGATTAAATCCTGATGGGGTAGCTGGAAGAAAAACTTTCTTTAGTTTAATGGGTATCTAACAATGTTAAAAAAAGAAATAGAAGTGAAAATATTGACATTTCTAGCATTATTATCTTTGTTACTTGGCATAAACTATACCAAGGTTAAACATGATAATGATGTTTTAAAACAAGAATTACAACAATCTCAAGAGGGCTTAAATAAAGCTAAGAGAGATGTTGAATATTATTCTAATCAATATAATAAATATAGAGAACTATCTATTGAGTTGGAAAACCAAATTGGTGTGTATAGTTATGAACCATAATAAAGTATGTTTAGCCGAAAATAATGTCGACATATTTGGGAAAAATGTAAATCCATATTGCGAATATTATTTAATTTGCAAAAGCAACACTCATAGTGTAGTTTCTAATGGAGTGCAAGACTTCATTTTAAGTAATAAGTTTATTATCTCCAAGGACTTGTTTTGTAAAATTAGTCCTTTTTAATATCACTTCCCTTTTAATTATATGAGGAGTTTTTCCATTCTCCTCATAATACATAAAAATTGTAAGAATGTTTTTGGTGAAAGGAGGTCATTTTCAATGGCTGTTAGTTCAAAAAAGAAATTAATTAATACAAAGCCACAAAAGGAAAAATGGCGTTGTTTTCATTGCAAAGAAGAATTGGACGAGTCTAAATTTTATAAATCTCGTTCTAACGCTTTTTACATTATGCCAATTTGTAAGGAATGTACTAAAAAAATGTATATCCAAATGGTAAAAGAGTATGATAGCGTTCATAGAGCAATATTTAGATTGTGCGGTTTATTGGATGTTTATTATGATAAGAATTTAGTTGATTCGATTATCGATAAAGCGGTAGAAAAAGAGTGGGGAGAAGAACAAATCTTACCAGAATATATTAGATTTGTCAATAGTGCAACCCAATATCGTGGATTAAACTTTTATAATAGTGACGAAAATAGGGGTTCAGTCGAAGATGTTCCTTTGGTGACTGTTGAAAAAGAGAATATGGAAGTTTGGGGCGGAGGTTATTCCGCCGAAGATTATAAAAGATTAAATCAATTGTATAAAAAATGGTCTGATGGTGTTTCATTAGATGATGTTATAAGTATATCATATATTAGAGATTTGTGCAGAGTGGAATTAAGTATTGAAAAATCTGTAATATCAAATGGTAAACCAACCGAATCGTTATTAAAACAAAAGTCATCAATTATTAAAGATATGGGCTTAGACCCTGCAACTCTAAAGAAAAACAAAGAGGCAAGCGAGGGAAATAAGACATTTGGAAAATGGATTGATGATATTGAACAAAATATGCCTGCTGAGTTTTTCTCAGATAGAAATCTTTATAAAGACCATCAAGGTTTTGAAAAATACTTTAATTTACACATTGTTCGCCCTATAAAGAATTTATTATTGGGTCATAGAGATTTTCCACACATTAACTACAATGAAGATGAAATTGATGGTAGTTTTGAGAATGATATGGAGATATCTTATGACAAATTCGAAGGTGAATAAATATGGCTTTGTCTAAAAAAATGGCATCAAACAAGGATAAAATATCTTTATATGAAAGAAATAATGATAAAACCATTGAGAGATTAAGGCATTGGATTACTTTTTATAGAAGAAATGTAGAATTATTTGCTGAGCATTATTTGGGTATATCTTTATTTCCATTTCAAAAACTTGTATTACACTTAATGATGACAAATAATGTGTTTGTATGGATAGCTGCTCGAGCCATAGGAAAGAGTTTCTTGACTGCGTTATTTATTTGTTGTTATGCAATATTATATCCTGGGGCTAGGATTGTTATCGTTGCATCAAAATTATCGCAAGCTGGATTGATTATTACCGAGAAGATAGAAAAAGAATTAATGAGAATGTCTCCCAATTTGCGTAGAGAAATACTTAAAATTACAACAGGTAATAACGAATATGAAGTTAAATTTAGAAACGGTTCTTCAATTATAGTAACAGCACATAATGATAATTCTCGTGGTTTGCGTTCGAATCTAATAATACTAGAAGAGTTTAGAACTTTAAATAAAGGAATTGTTGACTCTGTAATTATTCCTTTTAATGTTCCTAGAAAACCACCATATATGTTGTTGAGTAAATATGAAAACTTAAAAGCTGAACAATCTAAAAAAATATATATATCTTCTGCTTATTGGAAGAGTAATTGGATGTGGAAACAAATTGTTGAAACATCTACTGACATGTTTAATGGGAAAAAGCGTTGTCTCGTGGCATTTGATATGTATCTAGCATTGGAACACCAATTAAAAACACCAGAGGATATTTTTGGAGAAAAAAGTACAATGGATGACCTAACATTTAAGATGGAGTATGAAAACAGTATGATTGGAGAGTCTGGAGATTCATATTTTAAATTAGATGACATGGATATTAATAGAAGGCTTAGAGAGCCTTTTTATCCATATAGCAACGTTGAGATAGTTGGCAAGAGACATATTGATAATCCTTATAATAAAACAAGAAGTGATGACAATATTAGGATTGTTACAATTGATATCGCAACAAAAAAAGGTAAGAAAAACGATAACACCATTATAGGTTGCATTGAGGGAGATTTTGATGGAACTAGATATAAAAGAGATATTGATTATATAGAAAGCCACAATGGTGCTACTGCGTCTCGTCAAGCACTTAGAATAAAACAATTGTATTATGAGTATGGAGCTGATTATTTGGTTATTGATACTCAAAATGCTGGTATTACAGTTTATGATGAATTAACAAAAGAGATTATTGATGACATTACTGGCGAAGTTTATCCTGCTTGGACTATTATAGATGATGATAAGTTACACGTTTTAAGCAAAGAAACTATAGGTGACTTAAGAGATAGGACGGTTGAAAGTGGGGCGTTGCCTGTCATCTTTCCAATTCAAGGCTCTTTGGCTTTGAATAGTAGGATTGCTGTAGATTTTAAGAAGCAATTAGATAATAACAGTATATCATTTTTAGTCAACGAACAAAGAGCAATAGATATTTTGACTTCAAAGGATTCTTTGTTCAGGAATAATGATAATCCAAATTATAGAGCGTTAAAACTTGCTCCATATGTTCAAACATCAGAACTAATAGAAGAATGTATAAATTTAAGTATGGAGATACTTGGCGGAAACATTAGACTAACTGAACCAATCAATGGTCGAAAGGATAGGTATTCGTCAATATCTTATGGTAATTATTTTATATCTTTAAAAGAGATAGGTAAATTAAAAGGTGGGAATAATTCATATTCTGCCGAAAAATTTAAAGAAGCTATGAAAACTCGTTCTACTAATAAGCGTAGAGTAGGGTTTAAATTTAGATAGAAAGGAGGACACAATGGCTAATCGAAATTATAAAAACAAACAAAAGCCAATAAAAATAAATAAGCCACAAAGCAATTCTAAAAAGCCAATTACTTCACAAGAGTTTGGTGAAAGTATTCATGCTTATGCTCAATCTTTAAAAAGAAGCGTAGAACAAGCACAAATGTTAGCTACTTTGTCGGCTCATAATGGTGTCTCTCAACCTTATTTAGAGGAAAGATTTTTACAAGACATGAATTTCAACCCTGCAGAAGCTACTAGCGATGATATTGAGACTTGGTTATTAGCACCCCAATATAACGATAGAAAACTAAGGGCGCTATCGCAATATTTGGAGTATGCAGTTGGTCAATACAATCGTTTTGTTCATTATTTTGCTGATATATTGAGTTTTAATTGTATGTTATTGCCAGGAAGTAGTACGCAAATTAGTAGCTCATCACTAAAATCATATCAAAACAGTTATAGAGTTGCAAGCGATGTTATTGCTAAAGCGAAGCCAAAACAAAGATTTAGAAGTATGGCGTTGGCAACTATGCAAGATGGTGTTTCTATTTGGCATATAGAAAAAACCGAAAATGATATAAACTTTTTGCAATTGCCTACTGATTGGTGTATAATTACATCAAAGTGGGCTTATGGTTGGACTGCTTCATTGGATTTGTCTTATTTTGATAGAATGGCTTATATTCCTAATATAATTCCTAATCTTTATAAGCAATATGAGTTATTTAATGAAAAAAGAAAAGATGGATTGGCAGGAAAAGCCTTAGCACCATATCAATATTTGGCATTAGACCCTAACGAAACATTTGTATTAACTTTTGACCCCAATAAAGCCTTAAAGATACCACCGTTAAGTAATACTTTTGGTAGTGCTTTAGATATACTTTCGTACAGACAATTATTAAAAGATAAGTCTGCTCTAGAGTTATGGAAAGTGTTATGGGGTAAAATTCCACAAAAGAAGAATACTGATGAAATGATTATGCCTTATGAAGAGGCAGCTGAGATTGTAGAAATGATACAATCTACATTACCAGATAATATTACTATGTTTGCCTCTCCTTTTGATATTGATGATGTATCGACCGCTCAAGCGAGTAATCTAGATAATATCGTTAATTTATCAAATGATACATTTTATGCAGGTGCTGGAACAACGGGGACATTCTTTGGGGATGACGATACAAAATCCGCAAAGGCTATTACAATCAATGCTAGAAAAGACTATTTATATGTAGCCAAGGCGTTATATCCACAATTTGAATTAATGATGGATTGGCAAATTTCAAACGCAACCAAGACATATTCTTGGGTAACAAAATTTAGCGGAAATGACTTAGAAAGAGATGAAGAAATTAATACAGCGTTAAAGCTAACAACTTCTGCGAACTTTCCAATTCAACATCTTGCTAGTGCAGCTGGTTATTTACCTCATGAATTAGAGGGATTAACATTGTTGGAAAATGAGTTTGGATTAAAGAGTGCAATGCAACCTCTAACATCGCAATTCCAAGCATCACAAAAAGTCAATGCAACAAGTGGCAGAGATAAAATAGATACTATGAATTTGAGCGATGAGGGAATAGCAACCAGAGATAGCAGGGGTCAAGAATAGAAGGGAGTGATAAAATTGTTAATTAGCGAAGAAACAAATGAGATGTTGGATAAATTGGTTCAACAAGGATTTATTTTGAATAGAATATGGGATAGAGGTTTGTCTGTATTAAATGTTAAGTATGCTATGAATAATTTTGAAAAAATATTTCATGAAGGGTTTGCACATTTATTTCCCATTGCGTGGAGTGATACTATTTCAAATATTCAATCTATGTATAATGTAACTACAAAATACTTACCAACACCATTAGATGATTCCGATTACAATAGTCCAAGAGAGTTTTTTTATAAGAACTTAAAATATCATGAAGAAACTTATAATATATTAGTTCAAGCTATAAAAGTGGCTAACGAACATGGCGATTATAATGTTTCTAAGGAACTGGATAGCTTTATGAGAACATTTAATAAATTTATGGAACAATCCATATTATTAGTGGATAAAGCCAATGCAGTCAAAAATGATGATTGGTTTACATTTGATTATATGTGTGATAAATTCTTTGTATTCGATGGTGGTGATGATTAGTGAGAATTGTTAATACCGAAGAAATCGAAGATAGATTCAAGATTAAATATTTTAAATGTGGTTCTATACCTTTGTGTAAATTTTTAGAACAAAATAATGTATTGCCAGTTGGTGACTTTATAGCTAAAAATGGCAAAGTTGTATACAAATATGTAGAATGTGAAAGCCTTTCTAAACTCTTAAAAGAGTGGGGATTGAGAAAACAATCAGAAAGGGGTGAAAAGTAGTGGAAAAAGTTAATAAAATGAATTTGGAATTTTCGTTAGATTATTTGAGTGTTATTGAAGAAGATAAAGATACTTGTTTAGTTTCATTAGATTTGTGTCACTTAGGCGTGAATAGAAATGGAGCTGATATTGATATGGATTGTATTGAATGTTCTAAAGAAACATTTAGAGACAAACCAATTATTTATCGTCTTAATAATAGCGTGATTCCAAGTATGAGTACGGATGTACTAGAACACGCTAGAGATGGTGATGCTACAATGCTAATTGCTGGTCATGTTCCATATTTAACCCCTATCGAATACGTAGAAAGAGATGGTCGTACCTATGTTCGAGTAATAGGTGTAATTCATAAAGTATATCTTCCTACTTTAATGCGTATTATTGAAAAGCGTGATGGTAGTTTAAAAATAAGTATTGAAATTATTGTTTTAGATGGTTGGCAACAAGATAATGGTATTCTAAAAATTAATAAAATGAAATTAAGAGGAATTGCTCTATTGGGTAGGGATGTACTAGAGGGCATAGAAGGGTCTGAGATGAATGTTATTAAATATTCATACGATGACTATAACAATACTTATTTAAAATTTTCTAAAAACACAAAATATAAATTGCCTTTAGAATTAAAAAACAATATCAATGATAATATGAACGATTATTTAATCAACAAAAAATCAACAAATAAGGATATTGATTTGGTTCTTAATGATGTTAAAGATATTGTTTACAATTCTTATATATCTCATAGTAAATTAATTGAAATTGAAAATAGTATGAAAGAACATAAAGATGGAGATATTTATAGTCTTTATGGAGGTAATAAAATGAAAGAATTTATTGAAAATTCTTTATTTGCTAAAAAGGAAGATTTAGGCAAAGAAAAAGCAACAAAGGTTAATAAATCAAGCGAAGAGATGTCTAATACTAGTTGGGGAGACGTAGATAAAACAGCACTTAGAAATAAAGTTTTAAGTGCTAAAAACTATAAGACATTAGTTAAAGATGTTTATTTGCTTGTTGAACAAGGGTGGGAAGAAAGCCCAAGTTCTAAATTAAAATATCCAGTCATGGAAATTGTTGGAGATACTGCTGTTTATAATCGAGGAGGGTTAGCTTCCGCTTTGGGTTATGCTAAAGCCGAGGGTGATACCAAAGTGGTCGATAAAGTAGAAAGTATCTACAAAAAATTAGGATTAGACAAAGAAAAGGAGGATGCTTCTATGGCAGAAGAAATCAAGAACAAACTTGATAAGGATAACAAAGACATCGAAGAAATCAAAGATGATGCTGAGGCACAAGAAGATGATGTCAAAGAAAAAGAAGGAAATGTTAAAAAGAATAAAATCGAACCCCATGATAAAGGCGAAGAGGGATTAGAAGATGATGTTGACGCTGACAAAGATTATTGGGAAAAGAAATATGCTATTCTTGAAAACAAATTAAAAGAAATCGAACACGCTAAAAGCGTTGAAGCTATGAACGCTTTAGTAAAAGAATATGCTAGTTGCTTAGGCGATGAAGCTGAAACATTTAAAGCTGAAATTGCCAAATTTGGTTGTGGTGAATTGGATGAAGAAAAATTCTCATTAAAAGTATATGCTGCTGTAGCAAAAAACGCTAAGAAAGCAGTTGAAGAAATTGATGAAACTAAAAAATTCTCATTCATGCCTATTGATAATACTTCAATGGCTCAAAATAATCAAGACCCATTAGAAAGTTTAGCTAAAAAATATAGAAAAGGTAAATAATTAGGAGGAAATATATATGGCTATCAAACATTTTTATTGCGCACCAATTACTCGTGTGCCTGACCGTTTAGTATTCACTGCAAGCGTTCCAGAAGGACAAACAATCCAAGCTGGTGCAGTATTAACATTAGAAGAATTGGATGCAACATTTGGAGCAAGAAACGTTGATGTTTACAAAGGTGCTGCTCCTACTGATATTAAGACTCAAAGATTTGGTTTAGTTATTAATGGTGGTTTTGAACAATTACCTGATGGTAGACGCCCAGAAGGACAACCAGACTATACTCAATACGAATTTAAAGAAGGAGATGTTGTTACAGTAGTAATGATTGATAATTATGTTCGTTTTGAAATTTCTCACGATGCAATTAAGAACGCTACAGCAACTGCTAAAAACTTCTTAATTCCAGTACAAGCTGAGTATGCTTTGGTCAACAATGCCTCTCATGCAACTGCTAAATGTTATTTAAGAGTTGAAACTGCTGGTGAATATTTACGTGCTGGTGGTTTATTTGGTGCTGAATTTATCAAAACTGTAATCGCAACTGGTTTCATCGGTGACGATGTAGCTTAATAAGGAAAGAGAGGATAATATAAGATGGAAAAAGTAATTAATGTAGTACAAAACTTCTCAGCTACTGACAACGAGGCAGCTGTGATTGTTGATGGGTTAACTGAATTAGCTTTAGCTTATAGTTCAGACCATTATGTAAGCAAAGGTTTATGTGATGACTCATTCAAAATGGATAAAAAAGAATATTCTCATAAAAACAAAAACGTTAAAGATGCGTTATTAGGATATTGTGCTTCTAAATCTGGTTTAGAACATTTATCATTAAACACAAAAGAAGGAGTTGCAAGAGCGTTTTCTAACCCGACTTTTGGTGCTTTATATAATTCAATTGTAGTTGAGGCAATTTCAGGAGTTGTAGCTAACTCTAACCCAACTGCTTTATTAAATTTATGTAATATCGAAACAGTAGGATTAGGAGATTCTTATACTGCTGAAATTGAACCAAAAGGGTTACCTGTTGCACAAAGAAGTTCTTATATGACAAATGTAACTCGTTTAAACGGTGTTACTAAACAAAGTATCACAATCACTCCAAAAGAATACGCTTTAGGTGTTCAAATGGATTATATTCGTATTGTTGATAGAACATTTGATTTTGGTAAAGAAGTGGCTAAAGTTGCTATGGCTTTATTATATGCTCAATATCAATTAGTTGCTGGATTAATTTTCGATACTAATAAATTAAATGGTACACCATTCTATTCTGCTACTTATGCAAGTGATAAAGTGGTTAAAATGATTAGTGATTTACAAGCTGTAAACGGTGGTGCTGAAGTTAAGGCTTATGGTACTTTAACTGCATTTAACAAAGCTGGTACTATCGCTACAACTAACTTTGGTTTTGAAAGTCAAGACCAAATGATTAGAGATGGTTTCTTAGGTCGTGCTTTTGGTGTTGATAACATTGTTATCCCACAAGCTACTGATTTATCACAACCATTCACTGGAGAGGCTCCAACAATCTTATTACCTGCTGACGTAATTGTATTATTAAGTTCAGTTGGTGACAAACCAGTAACATTAGTTCGTGAAAATTATGCTTATGCAAAAGAAACAGATGCTACTCGTGGTTCATTACACAAAGTAAGCTATTCTTATCATATGCAATTTGATGCTGCTATTGTTACACAAGCACATTATGGTTTAATTAAAGTTGCTCAATAATTGTAAAAATAATATAGTGGAATAATGATATTGGCTAGGGTTTATTCCTAGCCTCTTATATCATTGTTGTAGAAAGGAAATTGATATAATGGAAAACAAACAAGTAAATATCTCGTCTGAAAATGATGAAACAAAAGAAGCAAAGACGCCAAAACGTGGTAATGCCAAAAAGAAAGAGCCAAAGGTTGTGCAAAAAACCAAAGATGCCAAAGATGAAGAACTTGAATTAATGAAAAAACAATTAGCCGAAGTAAATGAAATGTTAAAACAACAAAGTGCTTTGGTTGAAATGTTTAAACAACAAGCCCAACAAGCTAATCAACTTCAACAAGCCACGATTGAAACAAAGGCCGATGATGATTTAGGTGAAACTATTATGGTGGGTTGTAATGCGGTTTATGGTGTTACGCTAACATCACAAAAAGGCGATGTGGTTCTCCAATTTGAATATGGGGAAGAAGTTGAATGTGATAGAGCGGATTTAAAAGAAGTATTTAAGAAAGCGTCTAATAAAAAAGTATTTGAACAAGGGCTTTGTTATTTTGATGATGACAATAAATATAAAGAATTCAGAATTAAACGTACATTTATTTATGATGAAGATGAAATCATGGATTTAATTAATGGTGGAGACGCCAACCAAATTTATAGTTGGCTAGATGGTAAGACCAAAACTAAAACTAACATAGATATTATGCACATGATTCTATATAAATTAGCTGACTTAGAATTGGATAAAAGATTAGAACGTATTCCTTATGCAAGTAGGGCTACTATCGAAAAATTCTTTGGAGTAGAATTAGTTCAAGCAGCTAATTCTTTACAAATTTTAAAAAATTTAGTTCACTAATATAACAATGAATGGAGGGAGTATTGATGACTACATTTGAAGAAATATATTGTTTAAACGAAGTTATTAGAAAAGACCCTAAATTGGCTAAACTTCCTCTATATCAATTTTATTCTTTGTGTTATCGACAATTACAATATGCCATAGGGGCATTTTTGTATGATTGCCATAAAGACCTAACTAAAATAAAGGGATATAGCGAGAGCGAATATTTTTTTGATGGAGATGGGGTAGAAACCCAATTTCAATTAGACCCAATCCCACAAGACGGTCAAACCAATATTTGGGTTGGTACAAAAAGAGATGATGATGATTATTATGTGGAGTTATTTGGTTACCAATATGACCCACTTACTCATATTATCACCTTTGACCAAGCCCCACAAGTGGGGTTGTCTATTTTAGTAGGTGCTTATGAAATAGGATATTTTGAAGAAACTTTGGATATAGATGAAAAAATTATTCTTGCTGAGGGTATGAATATTCCTTTTTTGGAGGCATATGCAGCAAATGACAGGTCGCTGAATCAAATTGTTTATAGTAACAGTTATAAAGTTCATAGTCAAGCTGAACAAATTAAACAATTATCAAACTTATCTATTACTCAATGGAGAGATAGAGTTCATGATTTAATTGTAAAATATAGTTATCGAAAATCAAAAGATAAACTTAAAAGATTAGCAGGTAGGCGTATGTATGGTCGCTAAGCCAAAGAGAACAAGAGGTTGTTCTTCTATGATTATGGATATTATGAACAAGGGCGATTCCTTAAAAGATAGCACTAGCGATATTGTTCAAGATGGATTTGAAGATGCAGTGGATTTTGAATGGGTTTATAAAAATATGGACTATGATAAAAAATATAAAACATGGATTATGGAAGGAAATTCTGACGATAAGACATTGGGTTATAAAAAAATGTTATCATATCCTTATCAAACTTTGCAATTTGGAATAGGTGATTATATTCATTTTAATTATTTGCACATTCGTGATGTTCCCCAAAAGTGGACTACATGGTTATTAATTTCATTAGATACATTGAGATTATTTAATGTTAATGGAAGGATGGTTCCTTGCAACCAAACTTTAAATATGTCAACTTCGGAGGGAGTTGTTTCTTATCCTTGTAATTTTGAGGACACTATGAAATATACGACTTTAGACATGGGGCAACATGGTTTTGTAGAGCCTAATTGTGATATTGTTGTATATGTTCAAAACAATAAAGACACAAAAAATATCTATATCAACCAAAGATTTTTGTTTAACGGTAGGGCATATGTTGTTATTCAATATAATAATAGTATTAATAACGGTTTATTAAAACTATTTATGAATAAGGTTTCTGAGCAACCAGAGGACGACTTGGAAAAAGATATTGCATGGAATGGAAATAATTATACACCAACTTATGTTGATGGGATTAATATTACTCCTAGCGATGTTACTAGTTTAAAGCAAGGCGAATCGCAAGAGTATGAGGTTAGATATTATAGTAATGGAAAACCTAATGACGATGCTTTTGAAATAACATCAATGGGTGTTCCCCAACAATATTATTCTATTGAAAATGTTGGAAATAATAAATTTACTATTAAATGCAATAAACAATATAGAGCAAACTCGTTGACAATAAAATTAAAAGATATAGAAAATCAAGAGGTTAAAGATTTAGAAATTTGGTTAAGGGGTGTTGTATAAAATGGATAATGTCAATAATTTTAGAGATTACGCAAGCTACAAATCAATTAGAACTATCCCATATGATGTAATTAATTATTTGGCGATTAATTGTCCTAATTTGTGGAAACTATTAAAATACGAAAATCCAATGGGAAAAAGTGATTTGTCACAAGAAGAAATAAAAGGTATGATTGCTCCTAGTTCTATACACTTAGAGAATTATAATGTTGCATTTCAAAAATTCTCTGATGAAGCTATGACGAGCGATAAAGGAGAGGTTTTCTCGCAACTAAGAATACAAGTGTTGAATGGGTATTCCCAAGATACGCAAGTGGCTAAGGTTAATATATTGTTGCAAATTATTGTAAATAATCGAAAAATGATATGCGATACAGACCAAGTCGCATACGACAATAGAGCAACTGCTATAATGCAAGAATTGGTAGATGCTCTAAATGGAAAGCCATTATATGATAATGGTAGATATTTATTCTTGAATGGACTAGAAGATTATAGCGGTGGTTTTAAATTGGTTAATTTTAATAATGAATATAGTGGTTATAATCTAATCATGACTACTATTGTATCTGATTAATGGAACTACAAGATTTTTATAATGATGATAACGACATATGGGGAAAACCACAAACTTTTAAAAATTTAGAGTTTTACCCCATTCTTGTTGTTGAGAAATATAAAGAAAACCTAGTTTCCATAATCTTATGTCACTCTAAAAAAGAATTTATATATCCAACCATGAGCGTATTGGAGAGAAAGGCGATATATAAAGCCTCTTATCTAAAGGCGTTATTGATTGCTTATTTGTTCACTAATCCAATCTCATTTGTTAATATTCAAAAAATAATACAAGAAATGTTGTTTGATGTTTGCAAGCTAGAAGAGGTGTATGGTTGCTCCAAAGATGATATTAATAAAATCATTAGGATAACAACAAATATTGAGATAGATAGTGTTGATGCTTTGAGTTTAGCTCAAATTAAAATAATAATTTCTATCGATGGTAGAGAAGAAGTTGTGTTCGATGAAAGTGATTTTGATTTAATAAGGCAATTGATATTAAAACAAAATGCAATAAGCATTAAGCGCATTGAACAGTATCATAAAGATATGGAAGAAAAATTAATTGAGTTAAGCAAAGATAATCCACCTCAATCATTTTCAGATGAGATATTTAATTTTGCTAGTTTATCGGGTTTAGCTATTAATGATGATAAATTTGTTAAATATACATTATATCAATTCAGGCATCATTTATACTTCCTAAGACAACAAAAGGATTTTGAAGTCATGTACCCTTTGGCAGTGTCTGGAAAAGTTAAATTTGATAGAAAAATTAATTATTATGCAAACCCTTATGTCGAAAAGGGTAGATACGATGGCTTATTAGTTACTCAAAGTGATTTTGAGAATAGTGATTTGTCTAAGTCGGTAGGAAATATTGATTTAGACAAGCCAAAAGATGGGGTCGCTTCTCAAAAGAATGTTTTTATTGATAAAATAAATAAGGCAACTAAAGGTCAAGTAAAATAAATAAAAAATTTAGGAGGAAATATATATGGCAAAAAAATTTGCTGTTTCTGTAGCTAACGTTGTTGCTCGTGATACTTCAACTGGTAACGGTTTATTTTGGGGTACTACTTCAACTTCAACTGCTGTTAATATGGCTATGACTGCTACTGATGTTCGTGGTGGTATTAACAACGTAATGCAAGCACGTTATATGCACGATAAAACTATTACTTGTACTATCACAAAACCTACATTTAGTAAAGTGTTCTTACCATTAAATGCTGGTTCTGATATTCAAAATAAAAACATCAAAGTATTACAAACTGAATGTATTACTTTAGATGCCAGTGGTAAAGGAGAGTTATCTAAAACTCCTGTTGGTAGAGTATCTGTTTTCTATGATGAAGATACTGTAACAGTAGTGGATGCTAGTCAAAAAGAAATTACAGTGGTTGGCGGAAAAGGAAAAATGGTTACTGCTATTTATGATGCTATGGAAACTGTCGATGTTTTAAGCATTGAAACAAAAGAGCCACCAAAAGTTGTTGATTTAACTCTAATTATCGAAATTAGAAACGAAGCTATGGAATTAGTAGAATACTTACATTACAATATTCCACGTTTCCAAATTGATGGTAACTATGAATTAGCATTAAGTGCTGATGGTGTTTCTAGTGAAACATTAACTGGTACTGCGTTAAATGTTTCTGGTCAAGATTGTACTAGTGGAGACGTTTATGCTTACGTTAAATGGGTTCCTGTTTTAGAAGATGCTTTATCTGAAATTGGTGGAGTTGTAATTACTAATGGAGATATTACAGCAACTCATGGGATGCAAAAAACGGTTCAATTAAATGTAATTGGTTTACGTGGTGGTGTAAAAGGAGATATTGAAATTCCTGCTACTGATGCCAAATTAGGGTTTGCGGTTGCAACGAAGCCAGCAGCTACTGGTTCTAATATTTCTGTAGGAGCGAAAACAGGTATTGTAACTATTGCTACTGGAGCGCAAGTTAATGATAACGCTGTTATTACAGTAACTTATACTAATGGCGGAACTATTTACAAAGATTCTATCCTTGTAACTGTATCATAATTATGTCTTTTTGTAAATTTGGTCGTGAGCAAAGAGAGGGTAGTGGAGTATATTATATATGTTCTCAAACAAATGGGGCATGTATGTTCAGTAGATGGTGTAATCTTGAAAACAAGTTTAAACCATCTGCAAACTATCAATCTTGCACACTAAAAGACAAACAAGAAGGACTTGTGATTACTCGTGGGGCAAAGGCTAGAAATTCTAAGAAACAAAAATAATAACGATAATAAGAGTGATATAGTAATATATTACTCTTATTTTTTTACACATCTTAAATATAAAATAGGAGGATTTAATTATGTCAAATGATAAAATATTGTTAAAATTTAAAAAAAAGAATAAAAAAAGATTTGTGTTTAATGGTGAGACTGTATTAGTAAAACCTTATATTGAATACCCAGAGATTAAAACAATCATTGATATGTCTATTGGAAAATTAGGTGTTGAAAATGATTTTGATGGTATCTTAACATTAGACGATATTTATACAGCAAGGGCTTGCGCTGATTTATATCTAATTCAATTATTGACAAATGTAAACCTTGAAAACGTTGAATACGAAGAAGTATTACAAAGTGGGTTAATTACTTTGGTTAAGAGTAAAATCGATAATATTAAAGAGTTTGAAAGTGTGTTTGATAGCTATCTAAATGTTTTGAATAATCAAATGTTGCTTAATGGAATTTTAAAGGGAGTACCAAATTTAGAGGAGTTAGATTTGTTGAGTCAAAAGGTTGTTAAAGATTTTAATGATGTCGACAAAGATAAAGTTGATAAAATTTTACAACATGATATAGTTTCAAAAGTTGCCAAACAAAGTGTCAAAGGTTAGATAATCATTATGGGAGAATACATTATTGATATAGACACATTTCAACGTGATATGGAAAATGGCATACAATTAGCGTTAGAAGATGCAAGTGAAACCATTTACAAAGAGTTATTAAAATGTATTAAAACCTACACCTATGTTGATATGAGTAATGAAGATTATTTTAATGGCGAGGGGGCTACTGGTGAATTTGCCAATAGTTTTGATGTAACGCCATTAAAGCATGACATTAGTGGATTTGTCAAAGAGTTATATTTTGACCCTAATAAACTAAGTGTGCAATATGCAAGCGGTGGATATGGTTGGAACGCTCATGCAAGTGTAGGCGGAGAAGATGTTCGAGAAGATATGTTGGATATTTTGAACGTTAGTGGCATACATGGATTAGGTGGTAAAACAAATCGACAACCATATTTAGATTTGTTTTTAAATTGGCTAGAAAACAACTTCAAAGATATAATTAAATCTTCCTTATACAAATACGATGTATGGGTTTATAACCTCTAAATTTATGAAAGGAGGGTGAAAAACGTGGCTCAAGAAAAATATATTGCTAGTATTAAAGTAGCGTTGGATAAGGCCAGTATTGAAGATGTTACCAAAAGGCTTGATACAATAACTTCTCAAAAACGAGAAATGTCGTTGGCAATCAATAAGGGCGATATGGATGCCTTCTACAATTCGGTTGCAAAGGTTGAAACGGAGACAAAGAAACTACAATCGTCATTGAATATTACTGCCAAAGACACTAAGACTTTAATTAGTAGTTATAATCAAGCTAATAATTCTAGCAATAGATTAAATCAAACACTAGATAAACAAATACAAAAATTAAATAAAATTAGAGCATTACATCAAAGCGCATTTGAAGATGAAGGTATTGGCGGTCAATTCGATAAGGTGAATGAGGCTATTAGCAAAGCCCAAGCCGATACTACAGCGGAAAATGTTTCAAATGTAAAAAAGCAAATAAGTTTATTGAGTGATGAAGTTTCTATTTATAATAATAGAGAAAAGTCGCTAGGGGAACAATTAAGGTATAATGCCGAAAGATTTACTAAGTATGTAATTGGTGCACAAGCATTATTTATGACTATTTCTGTCGTTAACAAAATGATTGATAATGTCAAAGAGTTAGATAATGCATTAGTCGAAATACAAAAGGTTACAAATCTTAGCGGACAAGCATTGCAAGATTATACCGACAAAGCATTTCAAGTAGGCGAAACGGTTGGTAGAACTGGTACTGAAGTATTAAAGGCTGCTGGGGATTTTGCTCGAAGTGGATATGCTTTAAATGAAACCTTGACATTGGCTCAAGAGGCTGCTACAATGTTAAATGTAGCCGATGAAATGAGTGATATCTCAACTGCGTCATCAACTTTAATTTCAGTAATGAAAGCATATAATTTACAAGCTAGTCAAGCTGGTGAAATTACTGATACGTTGAATGAGGTAAGTAATAATGCTGCGATATCTTTTGATGATTTGGCAGAAGGAATTTCCAGATCTGGTGCAGTATACGCTCAAGCTGGAACTTCTATGGGCGAATTAACGGGATTGCTTACAGGTGCAAACGAAGTATTACAAAATATTGAGAAAACTTCTACTGGTTTGGTAACAATATCTCAACGTATTAGAGGTATTGAAGAAGCAGGAGATGAGGCTACACCAGGGGTTGCCAAATTAGGCAAGGACTTGGAAGAAATAGCTGGAATTAATTTAATGGATAGCGAGGGTCAACTAAGAGATACTTATGATATTCTCAAAGACTTGGCAGAAGTCTATCCTACGTTGACTACAAATCAACGTCAATATTTGGGTTGGCTACTATGTTTAGCCCAATTAAAACAATTTGAATTGTTGGAAAATCCTAAAGTCTATTAAACTACAACGTGGCTTGAAAAGGCGAGCGTGAATGTGAACGAAAGTTAGAAAAAATTAATAGAATGGCATATGGTGAAATATGAATGTGGTGACATAGCCCTAAGTGCTTTATAATGGATAATCAACAGCCAAGACTCGTATAGAGTAAGGTTTAACGACTATCTCGTAAGAGAGTAGGGTCACAAGCGATTGGTGACTCGAAGCGGATTGGCTCTCAATGAGAGTATGATATAGTCTGTTCTCATGCGAAAGTATGAGTATTTGATATAATTCAAATAGGCTTAGTCTAGCGAACTAAGTTTCACAAAAAAGGAACAGATAGCTGGGAAGAGACAGGTTGCAGTTTTAGAAAGTTTATTAACAAATTGGCAATCTGTAGACAAAGCAGTACAAGCAGCTGCAAATAGTGCAGGGAGCGCTTCTGAGGAGGAGGCTCGTTATTTAGATTCTATTGAGGGTAAAACCCAACAAATGTTGTCGGCATTTGAACAATTATCTACCAATACATTAGATAGCAATTGGCTTAAAATGTTAATAGATGCCTCAACCGCAGTTATTGAATTAACTGATAATGTAGGGTTATTAAATGTAGCTTTTGGGGCATTTGTTGCTTATGCTACTTTTAAAAATGAGGGTAGCCCAACTAAATTGTGGGAAACATTAAAAAACAATATTATAGCAATAAAAGACAATGTTACCAGCTCAACAAAAGCGCTAAGTGCACAAGACGAAGAAATTAAGTCTGTTTTGTTGTCGCAAAAGAAATTAAAGACATTGGCTGAGCAAAAGGCTTACTTGGATAAGCAAGGGATTGTGTACAACGAAGCAACGTTGGGAGTAATCAATCAACAAATTGCAGCTGAGAGAACGCTAAACACTTTAAAGTCAATAGGTATGTCATTGGCAATGGGTGCATTGGGTGCAATTGCAGGTATGGCACTAAGTGCTGTTATTTCTTCAGCAACCGAGGCATTTCATGAATGGACTCACCCAATTGAAACAGCCAAAGAAAACTTAGATGAAATATCTAATGAGTTAGAAAGTGCCAATAGTGAACTTGAGGGGTTAAAAAATTCTACAAAAGACTTAACTCCACAAGAAGAAACTAGGTTACAAGTATTACAAGCACAAACTGAGCAATTAAAACAACAACAAGAATTGCAGGCACAAGAAACTGGTAAAATGCAATTCAAAGACACCAGTGGTGGTCAAGTTGAAAGAGTTCAAAAATATGATGGTACATTTACTTATAAATATAAAGTAGATACAAGCGAAGTAGATGCGTTTAACGCTAAATTGGAAGATGGAACTAATTATACGGTTCATGCCGATATGAGCGAGATTGAAGATGCTAAACAAACTATGATTGATGCAGCCAACGCTATTAGTGAAGCTGGTGTTGATGCTACTGATGAACAAAAAGAAGCATACAATCAATCGGTTGAAAATTACAATGAGATAGCTACTCAATATGCTGATATATTCGCTCAAATGACCGCATTACAAGAAAAAGGGTACGTATTAAGTGATACTCAAAGTGAAGCACTAAGTAATTATGTAAATTACATCGATAGTTCTAAGGATGAAATTAGTGAATTAACAAGTACAGTAGATGTATTAGACAATCATTATTTAAGCCTAACTGATACTATGGATAGTTTGGCTGAGAGTACAGACTTATTAACTACCGCATGGAATGAAGCTGATACAAACGGTCAACTATCATTAGATACAGTTATGAAATTAATTGATGCTGGCGGTCAATATATGGATTTGCTAGTAGAAGAAAATGGTGTGTATAAGTTAAATGCTGACGCTGCAAGTGCTTTGTTTGAAATTCAAAAGCAAGAAAAGATTGCTGACATTGAAATGGAAAAACAATCATTGCAAGTTAAAATTGCTGCCACTCAAGCTGCTATAGAGGCTTATCAAGCTGGTTCAGCAGTAAGCAAGGGTCAAACCGAAGATGCTAAAGGTCGTATGCAATCACTTTCTGCTGAGGCTGCGAATATTTTAGCTGCCTTTGGGGAAACAAGCGATGGTGTTAACAAGGCGCTAAACAAAGCGTTAAAGTCTATTACTATCAAGAACGATACACAATTAGCATCTTATAAGAACGCTTTAAGTGAAATGCAAGCTAAGGTTGGTCAATATGATAAGGCTATTAATGTAATATCTAGTCTATCGTTGCCATCTTATACTAAGGCAACCAAAGGTTCAACAAGTGCATCTAAGAAAAATGCAGATGCTACTAAGAAACAAAATCAAGAATTAGAACGATTGAGAAATAATCTTGACAAGTTAAAAGATGATTTAAGTAGTACGCAAGAAGCATATGAGGCTATGCAAAGTGCTATAATCAAACAACTTGAAAAGGAAATCGAATTACAAGAAAAACGTCGTGAGGAACTAGAGCGATTACAGGAAATTTATGAAGCACAACAAGATAAGGCTCAAGATATTATCAAAGCCGAAATTGATGCACTTCAAGAACAAATGGATGCTCTTGATGAGAAGAACGACAAAGAGGAAGAAGCACTTAAGCTAAAAGAGGCTCAACTAGAGGCACAAAAGGCTCAAGATGCTTATGATGCTGCCAAGGCTAATAAAAGCACTCGTGTATACGAGGAGGGTAACCAAAAATAAAAAAAATAACAATGCCCTAAACAAACTATATCGGTCAAAATGTAGGCATACATAAGACCGAGCAAAGACTTATTTAACTTGTTAAATTAATTATAGGAGTATATAATATGGAAAACTATTATATACACAAAAATGCGATAAACTCAAGAGGGATTATTGCAAAAGAAACAATATAACATTAATTGAAATACCTTATTGGGAAAAGGATAATATTCCAAATATTTTAAACAAGTTAAATAAGAATGCGTAGAGACTGCAGGATATATATGGCAACATATATATTGAAGTTTGTTCCATTTATATAAATGGTGATATACAGTCCGAACTTCACATATAATGCAAAGATAAATAAGTGTGAGAAGTAGGTGGAAACTCCTACTCGCCTATATTAATTATAGGTCATAAAAGTAACAGATTGGTTGGATGGACTTGGCAAGCTAATCCCGAAGATGTTAAAGAGGCTGAAGAAAATTTAGCCGAGGCTAACAAGAATTTAGCCGAATTACAAAAAGAGCAAGCATTGGCTCAAAAGAAACAAGATATTCAAGGTCAAATTGATGAATTAAACGAATTGTTAGAAGCATGGCAAACTAATTTGGGAGATATTAATGACGAGATTAAGAACAGTTCAGAGGTTCTTGATTTTGCAACCAAATTCCATAACGCATCTCTCGAAGAGCGTAAACAAATGTTGCAACAATTTACTGGTTCTTATGTGACCGAAGTTGATGAGCAAATTAAAGAAACTGATAAGCAAATTGATAATTTGAAAGACTTGAAATCTCAATGGCAAAATGCTATGGATATTCAAGCGGATATTTCTAAATATGCTGGCGCTCAAGAATGGTTGAGAAAATTCGAACAAGCGACCTATGAACAACGTAAGCAAATGTTATCTTCGTTTACTAATAGTTGGGTAAGTTACTACAATACTCAAAGTGCAAAGATTAACGAGGCGCAACAAGCAGTTGATAGAATGTCTGGTTCGATGAACAATGCTAATAATAGCGGTTATAACACAAGTGGTTTAACTAATTATAGAAATGCTACGAATCAAGTTGCAAATGCTGCTGTTAATGCACGAAGTGAATTAGAAAAATTAAGACAAAAGCAAGAAAGCTTATATACTTGGTATGAAGGCAAAACAACGACTACTGGAGTTCCTTATGCTCATAAGAATTATAGAAATTTTGGTGGTGTAAGTAATTTTACTCCTAAAATCACACAACGCTCTGCTAATGGTAACGTTGATTACTTCTCAAGTAGCGATGGTGGTGTAATTGATTATACTGGTGAATGGGGAGATGGAAAGAATTGGGTTGATGGTACTCCAAATAAACCCGAAGTTATTCTTAACAATGACCAAGCAGCGAATGTGTTATACGAACTAGCAAAAGCCCCTAATTCAAGATTAGCTGATACTAGGGGTGGTAAGAATATGGGTGAAACATTTATTGTTAATGAACTAAATATTCAAGCCAATAATCAAGATACTTTACAAGGATTGTTATTGCAAGCCAAACAAATGGCAATTACAAAATAATTAATTTTACCAAACCGCCCATTGACATATGGTTGCATTAATGATAATATAATATTGTCAATGGGTCAAGGTTTTGGCTAATACACAAGGGTAAAAGTTATTGTTATTCCTTGTGTGATACATATTTGTATGAAGAGGTAATAGTTGTATGAAAAGATATAGAATATATGAACAAGAGTATATTTATGTTTTTGATGTATATGATGAGGATTTGGATAAATTCATATATACTTATCGTATGGGTGAACCTATATACATTGGTTGGATTGATAGGTGTGATTTGTATATGTTTTGTATAAAGAGATTTTGGCATAATCACTTTGTGAATGATGTTGAAATAGTAGGAAATTACATACAATCAACAACTCATAAGAATGTGAATTTTATTTTAACCGATATGGATAATAATATATTGGATTATTATGAAATAGTTAGAAAAGAAAATAATAAATATATTAATAGATTTCACAAAATACAAAGATTTAGAAGAAAACCTTGTTACAAAATTGGCAAATGTCTTACTCAACACAAGTATAGATATATGTGTATGGATAAAAAAGAATTGCATGAACTTGAGTTAGAATATAAAATTAATCTAAATGGTTTGCGTTGTAAAAAGAAGGGCAAGAGATATGACGATTGGTATTATCGTTATACCAAGTCGAATAGTCGTTGTTGGAAAGACCAAAGTAAAAGAAAAAGACAATATAAAGCAAGGGGTGGTTTGTATGAAAGTAGTTAATTATGGATTAGGTGGTACGATTATATCATGTGATTGCGATGGGTGCAAGAGTAATAATTTTTACCCAACTACTAACTTTCTCAAGGTCAACCATAATCTTAAGGAAAATGGTTGGATTATTAGAAAAGTTGGCGGTAAATGGGTTGATTTTTGTTGTGAACAATGTTATGATGATTATACTCGTAAGTATATGGATAGAGTATATGACTCTTTATCTAACAGAGAAAAATTAAAAGAAGGAGATGATTAGGAATGTCTTTAATATTTAATCCAACGCCTTTATATATGTTACCGAACAACCAAGCGGTAGATGTATCTAAGGATGTGCAATTTTCATTTATATTTCAAGGCTATGAATTAAATAGCGCTAGGCTAAATCTATATCGACAAAATACTAGTGGTAAATGGGTAACAATCAATAATGATTGGTATGACTTTACGTTGGGCGGAACTAAATATAATGGCGATGTTGTATCTAGTGAATTTAATTTAACAAATATGCTAGATTATTATGGGTCTAACCTAGGTTGGAGGTTGGAGGTTTATGGATATGAATTAACTTGTAACCAAGACACACAAACTCCAGACGATAATTCATTCCCTTATAATGCAAGCGGAATCGAAACAGGAGATGCTTTTAGCTTCAATATTGATGGGGTTAGAACATTATATTATATTAATATCTTTAGCGGTAATCGCATGAGGTTTTATACCAATCGTGAGGCTGCGTTACAAAATTCTAATTTAAACGTTGTGTCATATAATAAAATCAGTGGTAAGATTGGAAAGGCTTATGGAGTAAGTCCATTAGTTCCATTGGTGCTTATTATTCCGCCATTGTTAAAGTTAAATGTTCCAAGCCCTATTACTGTACCAAACTATGAATTTGTGCCTACATGGCAATATTTTGGGGCTACACAAACGATTGTAATCAAACATTGGAAAGCAACTTTATATAATGATAGCGGTAAAGAAATTGACACAAGCGGTGATGTTTATAATGGTAATTTAAAATATACATTCCAAACATTATTATTAAGCGACAATAATTATAAGGTTGAGTATGAAGTCTATGATAATAATGGATATTATTATAGTACAGGATTGGTTGATGTAAAAGTTTTTTATGAGACCGCAACATCGAATTTCGTTCCAACGTTAGAGGTTGATTGTTATGATACCTCAATGGAAGTTGATTGGAGTGGAGCGCATAATGTTAGAGGGGTTTTATCTAAGGGTGAACCCGAATACTTAGATGATTATATTGTCGATGGTAATTATGGCTTAAGATTGCCCAAAGATGTATCGTTGACATATGATGTTGATATGCCACAAAATCAAATGCCTACATTTGTTTGGGAACCTGGAAGTGTTAATTATGATGGAGAGATTGTTAGATTCACAAGCGATACACAAGAATTGATTGTAAGTTATAACAACTCTACTAAGACATTATATTATACTTTAAATATTAAAGGAACTAGTTATTCTTATAGAAGTAATATTAGTACCGAGTTTTCGTTAAAAGACAAAGGAACTTATTTAATTGGTTTCTATGGTAATAATGGATATATCAGAGAGGTTCAAACTAATCAATATGTTTGGTTTAACGTTGAGGGATATGTTTTACAACCTACTCTTGCAAAGCAACGTTCTCCTGAACAAATGGTTGTTGAGGGAAACGTTGAGAAACATGAGCCTACTACTTATCAAGCGTATGTTACGCCAGATAATCCGTTGCAATTAGTAAGTAATGTTAATCCTAATACAAGTAACAATCATGGCGCTTTGCCAACAAGCGAAACTAAGCAAAACTTATTTACACCTTGGATTAATAAATATGCCGAAGGGGTTAGCGAAGCTCCTACAACCATACCTTGTCGCAATACTGAATATAATTGGTTTAGTAGAAAAGGAATAAGTGTAAATATTATGATAGACCCATCTCTTGGTTATGTTTTGGGGTATCATAGGTTTTTAACACCTATTCCACAAGGAAAGAAAATTTATGTGCATTTTGGAACTGGCGGACAACCATATAGTGTAAGGATGTATTTTACAAACGATGAACGTACATTAAAAGAATTGTATAGAGCTAGTGACGATGTTGGTGAAGTTTATGATGGAAGTTTTACGAATAGTGAGAATTATAAGTATTTTGTTATGGATTTTACACCACAAAATAGTTTAAACTCTATGACAATAAGTGATGTTTATGTCGGCTTAGATGAGTGGGATAGTGAGGCTAATTACTTGCCACCTTTTAAGGATATATGTGTTGAATTGGCTACAATAGGTACAACTAATATCAAAGTATTAGGTCAAGCCAATATTTCTTGTAAAGATTTGACATTTAGTAATTATATAGAGACGCCAAATACCGAGGCTTATAATCAAGTTTTATTCACACACCCACAAATTACTAGTATAATGTATCATATTAATAATGAGTATTGTGAATATCCGTTATTAAGTAATATGTTTGAAAATATATTCTATGCTAGTCAAAAACCAAAGCAAGACTATCCATTTACGATAGCTAAGAGTGTAAAATATAGAAGTTTAAATGTTAATGCGTTGACATTGTCTTTCCCAAAGACATTCGGTGATTTAGATTCGATAGCTAGTTATATTAAAAATAACAAGAACACTAATTTACAGCTTATTTATCCAAGAAAAATTGAAAATGTGGAATACCAACGCACTAATGATAATAAAAATACAAAAGATGTGGGTCAAACATTTAGACCAAGTGCTTATCCAAGTATTTTTAATGTTGGCGATGTTGTGTTTCCACAAAATACATTAAAAATTATAAATAGTGGTAGAAATACATTTGATGTATCAAAACACCAAGGCTCTAGTACATCTTGGGATGTTAGCCAACAAGCATATTCTCATGATGGTAACGCTTTTGTGGATATGGAAGATATGTGGAACTTATATAAAACCATTGACAAACCAATGCACCTTACCTTTGATGCTAAAATGAACGTTGATGGCAATCTTATGATAAGTTCAGGCGGTTCTAAAGAAAAACAATTTGTTGGAACTGATGTTATTCGTGTTGGTCAAAATTATCAAAGATTTAATGTTAAGATTGATAAATTTACAAAGCGAAATGATGAGGGATTAAATAATGGCAGTGAATTGCTATTTAGTGATAAGGATAGTATTGATGTTGCTAGAATTAACACCCCTAATGGTGAAACAAATTTATTTGATTATACTAAATTCAACACTCAAACATTAAATGGAATGACTATTACAAATTTGAATAATGGAGTATTTAAAATCGATGGTACTCCAACAGCTAATACAGCTTTTCCTTATTGGAATATAAGTCATGATGAATTTGTAAAAATGTTCAAACCAGGGATGTTGATTTTAAAAGGACAAACTACCAATCCTAGTTTATTTGTTCAAATATTTAAAAGCGATTCATTAATCGCTCAAGTGGTGTTAAGAGATGGTATGATAGATACAAATGATTCTATTGTAATATCAGACGCATGGTTGAGCGACACTAGTGTTACAGCAAGAATGTTATTTTCTTATGCAAATACAAGTTCTTTTAAGGGTGGGTTTACTAGACCTATATTATATCAACCAAATAGTCAAAAACCATCTATCACGAAGAATTTATTTGACAAGAACGATGTAATTAAAGGAATTAGAGCGGATGCCAATGGATTGGTGGATGCGACAAATGCACAAACATCTAATTACATCGAAGTTGCACCAAACACACAATATTATATAACTAATGTTATTGGGCTATGGATATGGTATACAGGTGCATATTATGATAAAAATAAAAAATTTATTTCTCAACTTAATATAGATGGTCACTTCCCTACTAGCGGAACAATTACTACACCTAGTAATTGTTATTATATAGTATTGAATATTTTAGCTCATAATTATTTAGTTGATGTAAATAAAGTTATGATGTCGTTAGGTTCTACTCCAATTGATTACGAACCATTTGAAGCAATTGAGGTTGTTGATTATGAAATTGTCGAAGATAGTATGTCATACCCACAAATAGCATTGAATGTTGACGGTGATTATGAACAAGTTACTACACAAGGTTATCAATTATTCGACGCTAGTAAACTGCCTACTAAATCTCAAGGTGGTGCTACAGTAACGAATAATGGTGATGGAAGTTTTACTATTAGTGGTAGCGGAAATTTAACGGATAGCTTTATAGTGGTATATCAATATAGCCATGAGGAAACTTTAAAGTTGTTAAAAGTTGGGAAAATTAGATTAAATCAAAACGGTGACGATACAACACCGTATGCGCTAGTGCAATTACTAAAAACAGGTGGCACAGGAGTATGGTTTGCATTAAATAATAACATAATTGAAGCAACTATAACCCAAGAAATGATAAATGATGAACGTTGCGCTTTGCAAATTTATATTTATGGTTATAAGGGTTCAACCATTAAATCAGGAACAGTCAAGCCAATGCTCTACCAAGAAAAGAATTTATTTGACTATACTAAAATTCCATATAAAGCAGTTGGTAACACAACTGGTGGGGATAGTGTAACTTTATTCAATAATCAAGATGGTTCATTTACTATTGCTGGCAAGAACCTATTCAACGTCAATGGCAATGTAAATGTCAATGGTTATAATATGTCTCAAAAGAACGCTAATACAGTAAAAGATGGGATTTTAACGTGTAGCGTAAACGGCGATATTGCTCATGGTGTTGGTCAAAGGTTGTACGGTTTAAAGGGTAAAACAATTTCAATGTCTGCCAAATTAAAATCATTTGGAGAGGCTACATCTAGTAAGATACTTATATATGATGGCGGTGGAAATTATAAGGCATACGCATATGTATCGAAACTCGATACTGTTTCTGCTATTAACAACTACACTTGTCAAACAGATGATGTTGTTGTAGCGTTTGTAAGTACTGGTGGTACAGGAGCGCAATTCTATGATATTATGGTAAACTATGGTACAGCAAGCGCTGGTTATGTTGCATTTGATACTCCAGTGACACTAAGTCAAGGTTTCGCAAGTAATATTTTAAATTGGGATAACAACACGTTAAAGCGAAAATTAAAAGCAGGAACCATAACATTAGATGCTTTATCTAAATCTCTTCCTTACTTTGAAGCATTGCTAACGCAAGGCGGTTCTGGGAAATTGGCTGTGTTTAACAATGCTAGTGCGACAATGAGTAAAACAATTAATCAAGAGTGGCTAGACGCTAGTGATACTGCCTTTAGATTTGGATTTTATAATAATCCTAATCAACTATCTACTCCAACCGTAGTATATCCTATTGTATATCAACCTTATGATGGTACATGGGAACCATTTACTGGCGGAGAACCAAGCCCAAGTCCAAGTTATTCTCAAGAGCCTAAATTTATAGGTGATATTGGTCAAAACTTATTCGACGCTAGTAAACTGCCTACTAAATCACAAGGCGGTGCAACCGTTACGAATAATGGAGATGGAAGCTTTACTATTAGCGGAAGTGGCGCTTTAAGTGAAAACTTCAGTATTAATTACAGTGCTACAAATATGGTGAATTATTTAAAACAAGGCAATATTATTTTAGATTGTGTAAATACTTCTTATCCGTATGTTGAAATACAACTAAAAAAAGAAGATAATAGCAACTTGATTGTTTTAACTAACCGTTCTAATGCGGAAAATAGCGCTAATATAACGCAAGAAATTTTGTCGCAAATTTCAAAAATATGGGTATATATTTACGGAGTAAAAGGTGACGTTATCAAAGGAGGCATCATCAAACCTATGCTCTACCAAGATGGTGACGGTCAATATCGTCCATATAGCGAAACTCCTAAGTATTATTTAGATGTTAATGCTCAATCTGATAATTTATTAAATGGTGATTACTTCTATAATTATGGTCTTAACTATTTAATACAAAACTCATCAGGTGCACTTAACGCAATTAGTAAAAAACAATATCGTGGTAGAAATTGTTTGTATGTCGATGCTACAAGTTCTATTTTAAGAAATTGTCAATTCTTAAAAAATAGATTTAAGCCTAATACAAGATATTACATTAATATTACTATGTTGTCTTATGATGCAAGTAAACCAAATCAAACAGGCTTATATGTGAGGGTTATATATACAGATGGAACTCGTTTGTTGATAGGTGCTCCAAATGAAGATAAATTTAATTCTACTTTTGTTTCTAGTGACCCGAACAAATCTATATCTTATATAGATTTATCTTATGCTTATCATAGTATTGGTTATATTGATTTAGATAACTCATTTATTTGCGAAGAAGCAATTTATAAGAAATCTATAATTGACAATGCAAGTATAGACTTAGACCAACCATTAAGAGCGTTGCCTAATGGTGTGGGGGATTATATTACACAAGATGATAAGGTAATTAGAAATGTTGGGGAAATAACGTATGATGGTTCAAGCGATGAGAATTGGGTTTTGGGTGTGTCATATGGAGAAAAGTATGTTCGTTTCAGTACTTCAGCTCCTAACCTTGTCACAAGCCCATATAAAGTTGGTAATGTTATTTGCGATAAGTTTCCATATAGACCTTATGAGAGTGCGGATGCTTCGCCAGATAATGAGTATATAATTGCAGGGTCTGGTTATATTTATGTATTGATAGAAAAATCAAGGTTAAGTGAGTCAACCGCCCAAGGCTTTAAAACTTGGCTACAATCTAATCCTATTATTGTATGCTATGAACTTGCTACACCAACTACGAATGAATTAACCGATGAACAAAAGCAACAATGGCACTCATTACAAAGATTTAGCGATAAAACTCATATCTATGGAAACTTTAAAACATCTGTGATTGAGTATAATCACGGATTGAAGAGTGGTGCGTTGCCAAAAGTTAGTGTTAAAAATATATCTATGTCGACAAATGCAGATATATTATATGAACCATATAATGCACAAAAAATTAATGTTGCAAATATTCAATTAAATAAATTATACAATGACAATGAATTAAGTTCAAGTGGTATATTTGATAGTGTTGATTTAGAAAAGGCATTATTTACGCAATATATAAAGTTAACATCGTTCACAACGCCTACATCAATTGTGTCGGGAGTTGGGGTTGATTATGTCGTAATTCCTAAACCTAGTGATTATTCGGGATATGGTAATACTACCAAAGGAGCAGTAATGGGAGATTCGTTTAGAAGTAGTAATTCAACAACATTGATTGACTACGAGGAATTTGTTTTGTATACTAGATATAATTCAAACTCATTTTATTTGAGCATACCTAAGGGTATGAATATGGATTTAATTAAAAACTATTTATTAAATAGACAATACTATTATACGTTAACAAATCCTATTACCCTTAATATTGGCTCAAAATTAGGACAACAATGGGAAGATTTTAAATTAAATGCTGGAATGAATACTATTTATGATGATAGTGACAATGGCGTTTATCCTTATTTGTATTTAACTTATAGAGATTCGGCTCAGACTTCATAGAAAGGGGGGAATAGAGCAAAATGATATTTGGTTTTGATGCGAACTTAGGTTCAAGTGCATTAACTTCTTTAAGCACTACGACCCCTGACTTGGGGTCTTTTAATAAAATGGTTTTTTATAATAAAAACTATGATATGAAATTAACTCAAATTTATGGTAATTATATTGATGTAACCGAAGAATATTTAGAAAATTATGATGTAAGTGTTATACCAGTATTAAAACCCGAAACTTATTTATTGGCTACATTTAATCATATTATGGCAGCTGGTAACATTATTGGTTTCGATGGTAGCATTGATAAGTGGGTGTTATATAGAGAAAATTCTAGTACCCAACAAGTGGAGCATATCACTAACCTTGATGGAGAAATTCAAAAATATATTGATTACACTGGATTAAAGGGTCAATCGTATAGATATTATATTTATGCCCAATCAGGTAGTAAAATGTCTAATGCTTTTGTTACTAATTATGTTGATATGGATTATTATGGATATTTCTTAATTGACAAGACCAATGAAAGGGTATATGTATTTGATACTAATGTAGGAGATAATGCGATTAGTAAAAACATGGTTTATGATACCTTTGAGGGAAATACTAAGTATGCTACTTATGCTGTTGGCAATATGGATTATGCTAGTGGTAACATTAGTGGATTGGTTAGAAGTCCTGAAAGTATCAAAAATGGCGATGATGTAAATAATAGTATTGAGTTGTTGCAATCTTTAAGAAATTGTATTTATGATATTCATAGTGTCAAATATGTCAAAACACGAAAAGGTGAGATATTCAGGGTATTTACTTATAATTATAGCGAATCACCATTAGACCAAGCGATAGGCGCTCAACCTATGATTGCTTCGTTCTCATGGAATGAGATTGATGAGGTGTAGTCAATGGAGAATAAATTGATTACGCCCGAATATCTCCATTATATATCTACAACAAAAATAACGAAACCAATATTCAGAGTAGAAATACTTAATAAATTTAATGATACTATTGAGAAAAGCATTAATGGATATGTGGAAAACAATAGCGGTAAGATTACAATAAGTAACACCGACGGAATGAGAAGAACTTGTTCATTAACGCTTAGAAACTATTCTAATGAGTTTACTGAGTATTTTGATGGAATAAGCCTAGGAGAAAGATTTAAAGTCTATTTAGGCTACGATATGGGCTCGTCACAAGTCCTTTTTCCGCAAGGGGTATTTATATACTCTAATCCTAGTTTGACGTCTGACACCGCCCGAAAGGTCGTTAACGTTGATGGGTCAGATAAATGGTCGCTTATTTCTGGTGAGTGCGGAGGGATATTGCAAGGAACTTATCAAGTTAAAAAGGGAACATCGTTGGGTGAATTTGTTAAAAATACTTTGGCTTTAGATATTGTTGGAGATTATACTCCTCCTAATATCGATGAGTCGGTATTTGATGCAAAAACAACCTATGATATTGTTCACGAGGCAGGAGAAACGATTGCTGATGTTGTTCTCGAGGTGGCTATGAATTTAAGTTGTAATGTTTATTATGATGAAAATGGAGTGTTTACAATGACTCCATTTGTTTATGATACCGAACGACCAAGCATTTATTCTTTTCATGAGAATAATATTAATTATATATCAGGAAAGAAAACTTATCAACTAGATGGCGTATATAATGCTGTATTAGTTGTTAGTGATAATATGCAAAATAATTCTACACCAATTAGGTCATATTTAGAAAATACTGATTTAAGTGACGAAAATAGTCCGCTTAATGGAACTCCGTTAAAAATATATATACCTAATAATTATTTGGAGGGTATTGATACACAAGAGAAAGCTGATGCTAGAGCAAGGTATGAATTAAAAATAGTTACTGCTATGCAAAGCACGGTATCAATCGAATCTAAGGCATTATATCACTTTGTAGAAAATAATATTGTAACAATAACCGACCCACATCTAAATTGTGATAATGAGAGATTTTTAATTAGTGGAATTAGTTTTGACATAGGTAGCAATGGCGGAATGTCGCTCGATGTTGTCAAGGCTAGAAAATACTTATAAGAGAAAGGAGTGCATAACATGGAAGATAGACAATCGTTAGCTTATTTAGAATCATTTGTTAATACTACAGTGAAGAAACAAATAAATGATAAAATTAGGTCTAGTCATTTAGTGTCTCGAAAAGCAGTGACGGTTCATGAATATAATGGCGTAGATAATACTGCTAGTATAATTTTTCCTACTGACCCCGACACTCCTTCTATCTATTATTATCCAAATAGAAGTGGTGTTGCTTTACAAAAAGGTCAAAAAGTTTATTTAAATTATCAAGTAGATAATATTAGTCAAGGGTGGTTAGAATTAAATGAACCGCTATTTAATATTAATCAAATGTACGACTTGTTATTTCCTGTTGGAGCAATTATAGGGAACGAAGATAAAAACTTTAATCCTAATGAACTATACCAAGGAACGACTTGGGAAAGGTATGCTCCACATAGGGTTCTTTATGGATATGATGAGAGCAATAATAAGTTCAACGAATCTGGAAAAGAGGGCGGTAGTAGTCGGCATTACCATGGCGATGGTGCTGCTCAAAACGGTTCATTGTCTGCAGCCATTGGTTCAGTCGATGGAAATGTTAATACATTGGGATTCAAGAGCGCCAATTATTATGCTCTTGGTAGTCCTGCGACTTATACTGTTCATGGAAGTGGTACTAGTGGTGGTTCATTTAGCCATTATACTCAAGTATGGGGTGATACTGCGTATTCTGATTATATCCCAGAATATAAAACCGTATGTTGGTGGAAGAGAACAAAATAATGTCATTAAAATTTTTATGGGAGAAGAAGAATGAATGATAATAAAAAATATAAACAAATCATAACTCCAATAAGGGGGTTATTACAATGATTGTTTTTCATAATGGCATTGGAGAATCGTTATTGACTAATACTATTACTGGTGATACTAGTTTTGACATTAATATCTTATTAGGAATTATTGGTGTAATAATATCAATCATTGTATATAATAAGTCGAGGAGCAAGGAAACAAAAGAAGATGTTGAATCTAAAGTTGCCAACGCCTTGACTAGCCAAAGAGAAATAGTAAAGCTAGACGTTAAGTTAGATGGTATATCAACTACGATTAATACTATCAATGAAGAATTAAAAAAACAACGAGAAAGTTTTACCAAAATTATTCGTGAAATCGATGTTATTAATAATAATTTAAACAATATTAACAAAACAATCGATGACCATGAAGATAGAATTAGAAAATTAGAAAATAAAGATTAACTAAGAGTACATTAATTTGTACTCTTATACATATATTAAGAAGAAAAAGGAGGAATTGTTATGGCTTTATTTACTAAAATTAATACTCCATGTTCTACTGTTGGTGGTGTTCCTAACGCCAATAATAAAACCGATGAATTATTAAAAATAAACGCATTAGCAAAAAAGACCAATAGGTCAAATACAGGACAAATATCCTACACTAGCGAAACAAGTGGAACTATTTATAGAACTGCTGATTATCCAAATGTTGCTAATATTTATAACAAAGGGGAAACAGGTATTTATAATTTATTGATTAGATTATATGGTGGAGATAATGGTTTTATTATCACTCCAGATGATTATAACAATATCGAAAAAGAGTTGTCAAGCGTTTCTTCGGTGGCAAAAAATAGCATTAATGAAACATTAAATGATATTAATGATTATTCTAAAAATATCAGCAATCAAATTAGCGAGTTGAGAAATACTCAAGTTGCATTAAAAAACGAATATGCTCAAATTATACCATATGCAAATAAAAGCATATTAATATTAAGAGCCACACCTGTTACTAGTGCTGGTACTACAACAGCAACATTTAGTTGGGGTAATCAATATCCCAACTATTATTCTAAGGATGCGAGAATGTTAGACTTTCGCTTTTATATAAAGGGGTTAGGCAACAACTTGGAAAGATATGGTAGCGATGGAGTTATGCTTGCTCCATCATTTCAAGACGATTTAGGTAGATACTATTGGAAAGTTGGATTGTATAGACCTAAAATAGAAATATCTAACCAAGAAAAAACAAGTATTAAGGTGACCTTTCAAACAATACAAAATCAAACCATAGAAGATGAGATAGTAGATATTTGGTTGAAATCATTTTATATAGTAGGAGAAGTATATATGGTCTTACAATTTGATAAAAAACAGTAAGAGAAAGGAGTAGTTATGGCAATAAACAAAAAAACAGATTTACCCATGTCTACGATTAATGTATATCCAAATGAGGGTAATTTAGTAGATGAGTATACAAAAATAAATGAATTGATGTATAAAACAAATCGTAGTAATTTTGGTCAAATTAGTTGGGAGTCATCAACAAGTGGTATATTATATAGAACGTCATCAAATGTTGACAACGCAAACGTATATAACAAAGGAGAAACAGGATTATACAATTTGTTGTTGGAAATTTATGGTGGAGACGGAGGCTTTGTTTTGACGTCTGATGATTATAATAAAATTGCTCAAGAAATAGAATCTAATTCTGACACATTAGAAAGTGGTGTGTCAGGAGTAAAAACGAACGCTCAATTATATAAACTTAGAGATGATAAAAATATTAATGGTATAAAAGAACAAAACATTCAAATACAATCAACAATTCAACAAATGCAAAACTTAACGACCATGACTTGTACACAACAAGTGTCTGAGTTGGTTTGGGGGTTTCCTTTAATATTTTATTTTGAATTACCGCAAGGAGCAGATTCTAATCAAGTATTTGTTTCTAATTTGGAGTTATTGTTGCCAGGAAGTGAATTTTGGACTAGCGGAGATAAGACGATTACTTTGACAGCTACCATCGATGATGGCGCTAAGGAAATTGTTGTTTTAGCTGATAACAAAGCCCCTATTTACAATAGTACTGACTTGGAAAGAGGAACAAAATGCAGGATAACTTATTGGTATAAACGAGGGGGTGTTAACGTTGGTGCTTAAAACTAAAATTAACCTACCCATTGATAGCGGTGGCGATTATCCTAATGTTAATAACAAGAGTGGCGAGGCAACAAAAATTAGTGAATTGATTCAAAATTTACAAAGAACCAATACAGGTCAAGTGCAATGGACTTCCCCAACGAGTGGAATAGTTTATAATACATCGAGTTCACAAGATGTTAATATAAATAACAAGGGCGAAACAGGGCTATACAATTTGCTAATTGAAAAATATTCTGGAGAAAATGGTTTTATGTTAAGCGCTAATGATTTTAACGATGTTCAACAAAGAATTGATGAGACATTTAACCCATTAATTGATGAAGTTAAACAATTATCAAGTTACCAAGACCAAAGTGCTATAAAGAATGATATTAGTATAAATCAAATAAAAAATAGCAACGATGATTTTTATAATGAATTGATTAGCTATTATAGCAATATGGATAAAGCAAAATATTTTGAAGTAGAATATAATTTAGGAGAGTCAAAACAAACAAGCGAAATAAATTGTGGAGTTCAATGGACTTACGATGTACCATCCAATATATTTAATTTTCAAACACAAAATTTTGAAGTAGTTGGATATATGTGGAGAGGGAGAGATGAAACAAAATGGAGATGGGGCAAACAAGCTGGCATATGCTCTGTTGTTAAGAATGGATTAGATAAAATATCATATATCTCTTGTTATATGGCTAAAGATAGTACCACTGGGAATAGTACCGAGGGATATGTTGATATGCACGATACAAGTCCATTTGGTGGCAGATTAAAAGTATTAATTAGAGTTGCAAATAACTAATAAATAAGAGGTGTTTATATGGATAAGGAAAATGAGTGCAAAAAAAGTAACCATTGGCATAAAGGTTACAAATATGGAAGAAATAAAAGATTATCTTAATTCATTAAGTGAACAAGAAAGAAAACAATTAACACAACAAGATGTTTTTAAAATGATGAAAATAGAGGCATATCAAGAATAAGGAGGATAAATTATGAAAGCAGACTCATTTAGAATTTCGTTTTCTACATCGCCAAGCGAGATAAACGAATTAGGTGTAAATGGTTGGGATTTATTTGAATATCCTGAAGTTGTTAATTTATATAATTCTACTTATGGAATTAATATACAAAAAGATGGAGTATTAGCAAGATTACAAGTGATTGTAGAAACACAAGGTCAAGGTCAAATTGGATTTATCAATGATGTTGATTCATTTTGCGATTTGGTTTATGGAACTTATGATAGCATGGGATATAATGCTTTTAAGCATTGTTATATTGTACCAGACCCATCTATTAGCATAGGTGTAGACAACCCATATGTAGTTAATCTAATTATTCATCAAGCATAAGAGAAGAGGTGATTATATGAACGATAAAGAAAATGGTGGTATTAGCTTGCCCATGGTTATTTCTTTAATTAAGAAATTGGGCGGAGACGGTAGCGGAGTAGGAGGAGAATATCTTCCTCTTTCTGGCGGTACAATGAAAGGTGATATAACATTTAATAACAATCTAAATATAAATATGAAAACTATTGCTGGAGTTCCTAAGAGTTTAATGAATTTGAGCGACGAAGATAAATTTATATTTGGAAACCAAGATGTTATTGCTCATTTATATAGTGAGCATAGACCATACATTCATGTTGATGGTACAACTCAACAAATGGCTTATTTGAGCGACGTGTTACCAAAAGCAGAGATACAAGTATTCGAGGAGTTGCCTTTGGTTGGTGAAACCAATGTTATGTATTTCGTTAAAGATAAGGTCGAAAGCGTGTATGCAATATTCTTATGGGATAGTGCTAAAAGGATATTTGTACTTGCTGGAGATAGCAATATGGTGCTTGATGACTATTATAATCGAACCCAAGTAGATGAATTATTCTTAGCTAAAGCTGGTGGGTACATGACTGGCGAAATTGATATGGCTAACGAAGTTGGTATTATAGGGTTTACACCAAGTGGAACAAAACGTAGCTTAATTAAATTAAATAGCTTATCACAAACAGATATTGGCGATATTCAAGGCGATGTTATTATTAGGTCAAAACAACCTCCAACTTGGAATAATGGTGCATCAAATCACAACTTTATTACATCGAATGGTGGATTATTAACCAATCGATTAGCATTAGCCAATAACATTCCTTTAATGGGTAGAGATGCAAAAGGACAAGAAGTTTCTTTGATTAAAATTAACGCTCAAGATGAAATTGTTATTGGTAGTGATACTAATTGGTTGAAATTGAGCGCCAACAGCGCTCCATTATGGAGTGGTACATCACAAGATACTCCTTTGGCTACTGAAACTTATATTGCTGATAATTATTTACCATTAGCTGGCGGAGCGATGCGTGGCAACATAGTGTTTGATAATAATGTTGGCATCAATGGAATTAATAAAACAGGTGTAACAAAAAGGGTGTTAACACTTAATAATAATGACAATATTATTTTAGGTGATGCTAGTGTTTCATTACAACTTAGCACTTCAACTAGACCTAAGATTAATGTTTTGGGTGGAGAACAACAAGAATTGGCATACCTATCTGATATTGGTGGTGGTTACTTACCTTTAACAGGTGGTAATCTAAGCGGAAATATTGTTTTTGACAATACGAAAGGTATTTACAGTAAAACAAAAGATGGTCAACCCAAGACACTATTTGCTCTAGATACCAATAACAACGTCCAAATTGGTGACCAAGGATTGCAAGCAATTATTAAATCAAGCGAAGTGCCACAATTTTATAACGGTTCTCATTATGCTAAGTTGTTAACCGAGGGTGGAGGAGAAGTGCAATCCAATTTCATTATGGCTAATGACATGGGTATTCAAGGAAAAACATCTAGTGGAGATATTCATGATTTAATTAAAATGTCGTTAGACAATAAGGTATCGTTAGGAAATACGACCGATGTGTTAGCAATTAATTCCAAAGAAGCACCAACATGGACTGGCGGAAATGGAGTTAAAACGTTTGCTATGACAGACGATATTCCATCTACGAACGGTTTATTATCTCGTAGTGGTGGAGAAATGAATGGAAATATTACATTTAAAACAGGTATGTTATATGGAACTAGTAACGATGGAGAAACCATTCCTCTTGTAGGTGTTTCTAGTGGCGTTAATGTAAACGTTGGTGGAAGTAATAGACCGTTAATGTTACAATCATCTCAAAGACCATCATGGAATAATGGGGATGCGATTAAAGAGGTGGCTACCTTACAAGATATTGATACAAAAGTAGGAAAAGATTATAGAGTGACAAGTGAAACATTGGAAATTAATGGAGTTGTTTCTACAATTGCTACATTTGATGCTCCCGACATTGCACAAGCGTTAGCGAATATTCAAAATTATGAAATAACATTTAATTACACTTATGTTTCTTCTGATGGAAAACTTATTATTGAAAATCATCTAGGAACAAGTGACAATAATGAATTAATGCAAATTGACTTAGATATACCAAGTGCTAAAAACGCAATTAATATCAAAGCGCATGCACTAGGGTCTGCTATCTCAATAACTAATTTTGTAATTACTTGCCATATTAGACCGTTAAATTTAGATATGTAATATTAAACTAAAAGAGAACTTAATCATAGTTCTCTTTTTTTTATGTCATGACAATATGTTATTGGTATATATCATATAACCATCTAGAACTTTTTGCTCCTTTTGGTTGTTGCTTGATTATAGTTCCTATCTCTAAGCAATCTTGTTCATTGATAGATTTTTTATTAGTAATAGTCCAAAACTTTTCCACAAAATCAATGATATTTATTTTATAAGTGTGCTTTGTTTCTCTAAAGTTAATGATTATGTAGCCAATTATATTATATTTTTTACAATCTTTATACATATTAACGATTTGGTGTAATTTAATACTCTTAGAATTACCATTCCTTTTAATTAATTTAATCTCATAGTTTAGAGCCTTAATAAAAGACTTTTGAGCGTCGTTTTGTTTGCCCCTTATTGTTGCTCTAAAGTTGCTTAAATCGCTCTCCAATTGCTCTAATTGGACTTGTAGGTCATATGTAGCAAATGGAACGCTTGTACTCTTTGTTGACTTTAACTCATTTAAGTATAATTGCTTTTCAATACAATCATATATTACATAGTCGCATAACGATGTGTTTGTAAATCTTGAAAAACTACCACCGCCATAAGAATTACTGGTATCTGGCGGTCTATGAACCCAATACTTTTCTTGATTAACACTGTTTTTAAAATCTTCTTCGAATTTCTTTCCTTCTTTACCATTGTTTTTAGCCATAAATTACTCCTTTTTTTTCAAATTTACCTCGTAGGAAATCATCTCATCCAATTCTGTTGCATCTATATACACACTATAGGGTTTGCGGTTTGCTCTTTCTAAAAATTCTAGTGATGTTTTGTATTTTTCTTCTAATGTTTTTATATTGTCTTTTAGATTGAAATAGTCATCAATCATATTTTCAATGACTACAGCGTCTTTATCAAACTCAATACCGCTATGAATGAATTGACAATAGTAATCGCCAAGGTTTGAACCCCTCAAGGTCTTAATATGCTCCCACGCTAATAGAATAACTTCTTTATCCATTTTATCACCCCTAATTGTTTCTTAGAATTTTGTTATTTCTATGCTTTCAATATCTTCTTTTGGAAATGCCACACCCTCATCATCGCTTGTTGCTATATATACATATCTATCATCGCATCGAATATCAACAAATTCTAAATTATATTCTATGCTATTACTTCCATAAAAATTAATTGTCGCTCTCATTGTTTCTTTCTCCCTTTTTCTATATTAATCATATTAGCCATTTGTGGAGGATAGAAACGGTTTTCTTCGAATGGACTATCATCGCAAGTCCCATCACTATAACTACGATGTGGATATATTCCAGCAATAAAATCTATTCTACACAATTCATCATATTTAATATCATAAACCCACATATCTTCTTTCAAATCTTCAAGTTTGTATGGTGTAATAAAATATAATCCTTTTAGTTCATCATTTGAATCACTTAATTCTTTTGCTTTATCAATAATTCTTTTTATTCCATCTAAAAGTTCAAAATGGTCTTCGATTAATTGGTTTATAACTAATTCATCATTTGACATTGTGCATCTTAATTTAAATTTACATTTATCACATAACTTTCTTTGTTTACACTCAATTAAATGTTCTAATGCTTTTTGACATTCTTCTTTACTCATCGTTATCAATCCATTCCTTATTTACAAATATTTTAAATACTTCTCTAGGTGATAAACATTGCTTTCCGCTCTCCTCAATTGCTTTATAAATATGGTTGCAATCAACGATACGACCTAATGCAAACTTACCTCTAAATAGCGTACTCGCTATTACATATTTTTCCTTAACGCCTCTATACAACATACAATCAGAACATAATTCATCTAATAAAAGAATTAACTCTGTTTCTAATTTTAATTGCTCTTTTTTATTCATCATTTTCTTTTAACCACTCTTTCCATTGTTCTTTGTTTTTTACATCAATAAAATCACCATCATTAAATGTCATATCAAATGTTTCTAATTCTTCACACGCTTTATCTAGCGCTTTTTCTAAATCTTCGCAACGATTAATCAATTGAACTAACTCAAACACATTATCATCATTTAAGGGGTTAAGGATATGATAAGATAAATTTTGCAAAGCAAATACCGCACGTTCTTTGTTAAATGTATATTTATTTAGAACAACAGCGTGTTCAATATATTTTGATACTATACCTCTAAGAAAAGGTAATCTGTACGATGCATATTTAACATAATTATTTATTTCATCAAGCTTTACGCAATCGAAATATTCACCTTTTAGAGAATACATAAATACCTCGTACATTCCACGTTTTTGGCACTCCTTACAAGTGCACAAACTTAATTCTACAATTTTGTAATCTGTAGTGATTCCATATAATTTATTTTTCATCAAACCCACCCCAGTTCCTTACATTGTTGATTAATTGCTTTCAACATATTCATGCTAATGTGACCACTTGAGTCGACAGCAACTTCTTTTTCATTCTTTTTTATAAAAGAACAAGTCCTAAATCCACGCTCATAAATGATACTGCATTGACTTTCATACACTTTCTTCCACCCTAATTCCTCAAACATTTCTTTAGCGGTCATCATCTTTCACTCCCTAAATACGGTTTTGGTAAAGGCATCCAAGCGTCAACCATGTTATATGACCACCACCAATTTCCTCTTGTTTCAAACCAATGTTTTGTATCTGCATGATATTCAAGAATACTTATATGCTTATTTTTAATAGTTAAAACAACTTGTCTATCATCAGGCAATCCTTTTTCAACTGGTATCCATGTTGCTTCATCAACTAATTCTTTTATCAAGGCAAGACTTTTATCATACTCTTTGCAAAATTCATCATTTGCAAACTTTAAAGGGATGCGGTGCGATAATCTTGTAAAAAACTTTAACGCTTCTTGATATTTTGAATCACTCATACTTCCACCTCATCGCCATCTCTAAATACAAGTTCTTCCATATTATTCTCCTTTTACTTCTTGATTCCAACATTCTATGCAATCCATTGCAGGACATGGATTTTCTTCTAATCCCACAGGACAAAAACCATTATACATTTCTTGGTGTTCCATAAATTCCTTGTAAGAACAATTGTGTTCTTTAAGATATTCGCTTAAATAAGTTTTTCTTTGTTCCTTATTGTCATCAATTACTTCTTCATAAGTTTGTTTAAAAATATCAGATCTGCACAAATTAAAATCTCCGTGTGCGTCCTTGATGATGTAATCACCATAATCAACCATCATTGTTCCCTCAAAGGTATTGATTGCAATTCCAACTAGCATTTTCTTTAATTCTCTCTTTGTATCAAAAAGCTCCACACAATCTTCGATTAAATCACTGCCAACAAAATTACGTATTTCTTCTAAATTACTTCCCGTCCACCGAACTGCTTCTACAACTACGGGTTTCTTTCTATATTTAGGCATTATTTAACCCTCCTTATTTGTTAAAATATCTAATACTTTTATGTTTTCAATGACTTGTTTTGGCATTGGTAAACGCCGACCATTTTTATCATTTAAAACAATCCATTCTTCCTTATCTTCAATTCTTACAATATCTCTAAAAACTATTTCTTCCATTAAAGAAGTTGTTTCAACTATTACTTTCATTGTTTTCTCTCCTTTCATGCGTATTCGCACGTTTTTCAAATCAAATACACTTCTTGTTTACCATCATTGTTATATCGATAAATTTCACCATGTAACGGACTCTCGACAATAATTAAATAATGTCCGTCTTTATTTAAACCGTTTAACACCTCTTCTAAAGAAAAATATAGCTTATCCAAAAGTAGTTCATTATTTTTAATTACTTCATTATTAAATTTGTCAATAACTAATAACTCTTCCATTTCAAACGAACTAATTAATATGTTCGCTGGATTAACTTTCTTTTTTATCATTTTCAATTACCTCCTCATTATCTCTTTTAATACTTTTGTCTATTATATCTTTTATCTTTTCTTTGGTAAAATTGCACAATGAACAACAACCGCTCAAACTCCAATTTTTATATTCACCAACGCCTTTACCACAATAACTAAAACCATGTTGTCTAAATCCGTATTTACCATTTGCCAATATTTCAAAATTTTCATATGGCAATTGTATATAATAATCATATTTTTTAGAGGATTTATAATACTCTAACGACTTCACAACATTCTCTTCTTGAGAATGAAAATATGTTACAACTTCGTGTTGTGCTTTAAGATACGCTTTAACAAATTCACTATCTTTTAACTCATATAATGTATCAGCGTATTTTAACAATTCTTGTCTTGTTACCATTTTCTAATCCTCTATTCCAAAATAATATTTTTTAATATCTTCTTTTCCAAAACGTGATATTAATTCTTCTAATACTTCTCTACTTTCGAAATATAAAATCGCTTGCCTACGTGTACTCCAACCACTAATCTTCAAACTATTTTCGTCATAGTCGTAATAAAGGCAATATTTAGTTTGATTGACATCTTTCCAATTTGGTTCAAAGTTTTTAGATTTCTCTTTAAATGCTACTTGAATTTCTAAATAACGTTCACATTCTTTTTTGGTTTTAAAAATTCTTAAAAAATCTTTGCGATAATTGCTAGTTGTGCTATCATCCCAATAAGAATAAACAACATACCCATTTGTACCAACAAACCAATAGGCTTGTCCGTGTTTTGGAAACTCATCATCTTCAATTTTCGCCTCTTTTAATTCATTTAATTCTTTTTCTAGTTTTGTTATTCTTTCTTCGTATTCTTTTTTATTCATCTTTCATTACCTCACAATTATTTAATATTGCATCAATTTCCCATGATTCTTCATCTTTCCATTGAACAAATTTAAACAATTCAGCAAACGCCATTATAAATTTGCCACTGTAATCCCAAGAAAGTTCGTCTTTCCATGGTATATTTCTATACAAAAACACACAACCGTCATTGTCTCTCGCAATAAAATTAAATCCCTCTTTTTTAGCAACTTTTAAATATTCATACTCAAATTTTGTAAGTTTAATCGGTTCTTTATATTCTTCTAATAAGCCCATAAGTGACAACCTTAAACATTCTGAGCATGTCACCACTCCACAAATGTTGTTGTTGCTATTGGAATTTGTCATAATTCGATGTAACCAACAAGAGAGAACCTTATCAACATTAACATTTGTATCAAAATTTCTAATCTCGTCTTTAATCTTTTCTATCTTTAACATTTCTAAAACCCCTTTCTTTCTTATAATATTTTTTAGTGCTTCTTTTCTTATCTATCCATTGCATAACTCTATAATAACTTACTTCATCTAGTTTGTCAATAGGTTTTATGCGATTATGCAACCAATAACCAAAATTTTCGTGCATAGAGTCAATGACCAACACACCACTAAACCCATAGTTTCGATAACCACGCAAACATAACTTGACACTTACTTCGTATAAATCTTCATGTTTTTCTATTGGACAAGACGTCACCAACACTTTTATGTCTTTGTTGATATTGAATGTCTCAGTGACAAACATCTTATGTTGATTCAAATATTCATGATAATTCCTATATTTGAATAATTCTATTGTAATTGCACTCAATAAATATTTTGTAAAATTTTTTGGCAAACGATAACAATGCCTTGGAAGTGTAGCCATTAGTAATCCTTCATTTCTTTTTCAACAATCTCTATGATGTTGTTTGTGTTTTTGTTGCTAATATATCGAGCACCTACAACATCAATGAACTTGTCAACCCATCTTTTTAATCTATTTTTGTTTGCCACGTCATTATAAATGTCACTTGTTCCATCATCGATAATCATGTGAAATTTAATTCCTTTTAATCTAATATTAAAGTCCATGACGTTATTGACCAAATAAAAAATAACACTTCTTCCATTGGTACTATTATATTCTAAAATATTACCTAGGTCAACCGTAATACTTTGGTAGCACTTCAATTTCTTAACGAGTTCTCGTGGATGTTGAGAAATAACTAAAATTGTCCTCATATAAATCCTCCCTATTATTATCTATAAACAAAATATAGAGCTACTGAGAGTTGTTTATAATACATAGGATAAATTGCTATTATTATTGTAAACACGCTCCTATGGCTCTATATTTCAAATATCCAATTATTCATTAATACCCTTTCGATATTCTTGTAGTGCTTTTTTAAATGATTTTGTGGTGCTATATCCACAAGGAAATACTTCATAACAATAAGCATCTCGAACACATTGGGGAACGCATACATCATACAATTCTGGTTCAAACTCTTTTATTGCTTCTAGAACTTTCTTCCAAACATATCTTGTTTCAGCACTAGCGCAATTACACAATCTCTTGCGAGAGATATTAATAATGGCTTGAAAACTTAAAGAATATTCTCCATCTTGTAACGTATATCTATTTGGAACATCGTTATAATTATTACGGTCACTTCTTAGTGTGGATATAAAAGGAGTAACACCCATTGGGTGTCTAACAAGATGACCATGAACAAATTGAGGGCAATTATAAATTTTAATAACAAAATGACCAATTCTGATAGGAGAATGTTCGCCCATTAACATCTTTCTTTTCCATTCGCTATCAGGGTATTTCCCCTTGTCTTTCCCTATTGTTGTCATGGTTGCATTTTTAATAACTCCCCACATATCCTCATGCCAACGAACTTCGACCTTTAATTTTGTTAAATCAGCTTTTAATTTATCACTCATATCTAATCCACCTTTTTATTTTTATCAATATTCACATAATCAATGACTTTACAAAGCGCATTTTGAGCCTTGGTTAATTCGATTCTAATATATTTGTCTTCAGCTAATTCATCGTTATATTTAGACTTTAATAAAGTTGATAGTTCTCGAATGTCTTGTGTTAACTCAATATTATTATAACTATTCATTTTTAATTCCTCCTATATACTATATCAAAATATTTTCCCTCAAGAGATTTATCAATCCCTTTTAGAACGCTTAAATTCGTTGAGGAATAACAAAAATACGCTTTTTCATTTTCGGTCATTAGTTTAAATTCCTCATCTTTTTTCCATACAATTAGGTCGCCATCATAAATGTTAACCTTAAATTTTAAATACTTCATAAAAATTGTTTAATACCTCCTGCTTTAGAACCATAATATTTTCATGAAATGATTATTTTTCTTTCTTCCAAAGACACTTTAAATATTTGTATAACTTATATTGTAAAAGCACACATATGCAAGTACCCAAAACACACAACACCAAATACCAATCCTTAGATGACATAATCGTAACATTTCCTTCTTACAAAACCGATAACAATATTGCCTTGATTAATTAATCTTAGGGCATATCTTTCGTCAATATCATCAACTAAGATAATCGGCTTATAGCTATTTTTGTTATTATATTCTGTAAGAACTAGTTGTAATGGTGTATATGGTTCTTTGAGTTCACTTTGTCTACGAGTCAATGTTAATAAGTTATCGCCTCTTTTGAAATCTAATAACAAACAAGTTTTTCCCACTCCACGAAAACTATCTCCACAAAGTAACAAATTACTCCTTGTTTTTATTGCTTCTCTAATCATAGTTTGCAAACAACCAAATACGGTTTGTGGTAATTCTGGTCTAGCCTCCATAAAAGAATTAATATTAACTTGTGATAAATTGTGATATTTGTTATTCATATTCAATCTCCTCCACTTCGGTATCGATGTATAAAATATCCATATTATTACATTTTGATAGTTTTATATCTTTAATAAAACTAGATGTCTTAAGTTTTAAAAACCCTCTTTCTTTAGTAGTTAGTTCACTTGAATTTTGTTTTACCTCAAGAATATTGTGAGACTTTCTTAAAATCTTATCTAACCCACATTCTTCATTTTCATAATTTTTATATTGTTGTGGCGTCATTGTCACTTCAATAACCCTAGGCACTTCATAAGTTTCAATGATATTTAACTTTACTTTCACTTCATTTTTTTTCATTTTTATTCCCTCGTTCCATGTTTATTGTTTTATATTTTAATATCTTCTTCGATTATTCGATTAAGCAATTCGTTCCACCAATATTCAGCCCATTCTTCCCAATCTTGTTCGCTCATATTTTATTTTCCTAATTTTTCTAATTTTGATAAATTTTCATTTAAGATATTATACCACGCTCTATTAATTTCTACTAATTCTTTAATCGCTTGATGAATATCCATATCTTTATCTCGAACACAAATCCTTTGTAAGTATCGAACGACACATTCTAACACGCCACAAATCTCAGCATGATAGCCAATGACCTCAAACATCTCTTCTCCTTTTTTGTTTAAGCCAATATATCTCTTTGCTACATATCCATATTTATCAGCATCAATAACAATATTATCTTGTAGTTTAATCATTTTTATTCACCTTCCTTAATTAATATTTATCATCTTGTCTTTTGTGATTAATTTTATTTTTCTTTAAATACATATTATAAATCTCATCCCATGTAAATCCAACAACAATTCCTAGTTCAAATAGTTTTTGTACTCTCACTATTCCATAAGCGTCCAAAATAATAATCATCATGTCAAAGTAGTCACATCGATACGTATGTGAAAGATATTCACTTTGAACCGCATCATAACATTTACAATATTCTTTGCATCGATATAATCCCTTTTCTTCCACAATGGCTAAACTCATTGCGAAATGTAAACAATCGACATATTCTTCTAGCGCTTTTTCATAATCATCTTTGGCGCTCTTTTTCCAATATTTAAACTTTGTTGGTATTTCATTCATGAACTCTCCCAACTCTACAAATAACGCCATTAGAACTTCTCTATAGTGATATTTATCACCATTCAAAATACGTTCATCTAATTCTTTTTGTTTTTCAAACATATTTCCTAATTGTTCTTTTTGTTTAATTAAAGCTTCTTCGATTAACTCTTGTTTAAATTCTTGCAACGTTTTGTTTTCACGTAATATCATTGCTCATCATCCTCTTTTCTTGTGTAATTCTCATCATCCTTAACTCTATCTTCAAAGTTTATTAACCAAAATAATTCAAGCGTCCAAAATATACCTAAGCCAAATAGAATTGTTTTTATAATTTCCATATCTAACACCTACTTATTATCAACGTATTTTTGAATTTGCTCAAATTGCTCTTGTGTTAACACAAATTCACCGACAATATCATTACAACAAATAACATCATTGTCATTAATTAAATTCCATTGTGTTGGCAATACTAAGAAACATTCACGACAACCATCAATATCCTTAAATGTTAATATCTCTTTGTCGCTAAGTTGTTTTAACCAATTAGGGTACTCATTGTATGTACTGTTTTTATTATAAATAAAATATTTAAAAGTAAATTCATTAATTGTAAGTTCCATCTTTTTTTGTTCCTCCTTTATCTTACAAATACATAATACCACCATTATAAATATATGTCAATTATAAAATAAATGTTTTTTAATAATTATTTAAAGTCAATATAAGGCTATATGGCGCTTGTTTTAATTTTGGGTATTGTTTATGGTATTAAATACAAATACCTTACCACAACTCCATATTGGCTTTGTAGTGTTTGATATGACATAAAAAAGAACGATATTTATATCGTTCTATATAGTACCATAATAAGAATAGATTCTAAAAATATTTCTCTTAACAATAAGTGGTTCGCCAAAAGACTCAAACACTATAATTCGTGATATTCCTTTTTGACCAATAACTTTACCTTGATAATAATATCCATTGTATTTAATGACTACCCTCTCATTATTAGCAAATTTTTTGTTCAATAATTTCATAGTTGTTCTCACTCCTTTTCTTTGCAATGTTTTTAGCCCAATAATATATTTCTAATTCTTGTTTGCTTGGATGGTAAAAACCACTCTCTATCCCAATAATTAAAAACTTAAGTTCTTCTTGAACTTTTTCAATTTCATCATCACTCATCATATAATACTACCTTCTTTTGTGCGAGGCTTTGTTGAACTGATATTACTCGTTGATTTTTTGACCCTCTCCATTTTAAAGTCAAATCTTTTTCTTTTTCTACAAATCGCCCATCAACAAGAATGTCAATATTTTCTAATATTAATTCAATCATATTAAAGCTAGGTGTTTTAATCATATATTCATCACTTAGCAACTCTTCTAATGTATAGCCAGACCAAACCCAAATAGTCTTGTTTGGGAAGTCACGTTTAAACCAACGCAATAAATTGAAAGTGGCACTTAAATTCTTTGGGTGCAATGGTTCTCCTCCTAACACACTCATACCTGCAATGTGTTTGTTTATTGTTGGTTTAATTTCATTCTCATAAACTTCTTTGGTAAATGGTTTGCCAACATTAAAATCTTGAATATCTTTGTTGAAACATCCACGACAAGCGAATTCACAACCTGAAAAGAAAATACTTGTACGAATTCCTTCGCCATTTTCTATTGAGAAGTTCTTAATCTTAACATAATTACTCATATAATCCCCCCATCATAACTTGTGCGTAAACCATTTGTGACAAATCATCTATGGTGTCAATTGACTTAATATATTTTTGTTCTAAATCTAATTGTTGCATTTCTAAGACGTCATAGTCATGACATAGCTTTTGGTATTTTTTCAATAAATTAAAACAATTAATAATCAAAGCATAGAAATGGTCAAACTCATAATCATTTTGGTTGTATGGAGAACCATCTTTTTTAACAAAAGATTTAAGAATCTCCAAATATTCTTCCTTTTCTAAAAATTCATCTTCATGCACATTAATCGCCATCCTTTACTTTGTGTATTTCATTGTACATACACTCAATTTCGATTCTTAATTCTTTGTTTTCTTTTCTTAATTTTAAACATTCATTCACCTTTTGGTCAAGCCTATGCTCCATATTATGAACTTGCATTTCTAATATATCATAATCAATAAGCAATTTATCATAAGCATCAACTAAATTTCTCAAACATTCAAAATCGAAACCACCAATAGCATAAACTTGACCATCAATAAATTCTTCTCCTTTAGCGTCAGCTTCTAATCGTCTCAATGTTTCCATATAGTCATCGTGAGAAAGTATAATATTTTCTTTAAGTTCTTCACACATATTTAATTACCTCCAATCATATTAGCATATTGCACTGGAAAGAAACGATTTTCTTCGAATTTAATATTTAATTTTTTTATTTTTTCCAAATTCCAAATCCCTAAACAAGTAAAGTATTTAACCCTAACGCCCGTGGTTATAAAAGGTCTAACAACGTACAAACATTCTTTTGCCACATTATCCCAAACCCACATATTAGGCTTTAACTCTTCAAATTTGTATGGTTTATGATTATAGACATCGCTTAACGCATAATCTAATGAACAAATTGTTCTTCCTAATTCATCATTCGAATCACTTAATTCTTTTGCTTTATCAATAACTCTTTTTAATTGCTCATCAGTAACACCCCAATTATGATATAGCATCTTGATGTAGTCTATCAATTCTTTCTTAGTTAAATTTTTTAAACTACTATCACTATATAACTCAAAGTGCTTAAATTCCGATGTATTTTCTTTTGGTTTAAAATGTTCATTGATTAACTCTTTAAACATGTTTAACGCTAAGTCTAATTCACATCCATGTTGTTGCTTTAACCTCTTATTATAGGCGATACAACAATTACAATCATCAACCTCATTACAACCACAACTTGTAAATATATCGATTAAATCGAAAACCTCTTTATACTCTCTTTTATCCTTCATCGTTCCATCGTCTCAACTTTCTCAACTATATCTACAATCGCTTTATTATAACCCTTATTCATTGAAAAATCTAAAACATCATTGAATAATAGTGGTAATTCTTCTTCTACAAATTCTTTATAATCATAAATTTCATATACAAGAGTTTTATGATATCCGCAATAATTACTTTTAGGGCTTGGAGAACTAATAGCAATATAATTTTCTTTAAATACCATATCATGAGAGTTAAATTCTCTTGTCATACTTTCAACATATGCTTGTGCTAATTCTTCCAAGTTAACAAACTCTACCCCATCAGTTCCTTCTAATAATTCTACATCCTTATCTTTCATCATTTTTAAACGCCCACTCCTTCCAACTATCATCCCACGCATCGGTTTCGCATTTGTTTACCCCAAATGGATAGGCGTGCGTTAATTGTTTACACGCTTTATCTAATGCTTGTTCACATTTATCATATTTTTCAACTAAATCATAATACTTATAAATCAAATTTTCAAAAGCATCGTAAATAGCAGGACAAGTCTTTATACCATAGTTCAAATGCGTTAAATAATCTTCTTTACTCCATTCATTTGTATCAACTATATCATTTATTGAAATTTTTCTTGTATCGCCATTTCCATCGCCTATGTAAAGACCTGGATTTTCGCCATTTGTAGCATATCTAATTGGAATGTTATGCTCTTCACATAATTTAAACAATAATTCGTAATTAATCTTTTTCATTTCTATCACTCCTTTAACGCCCAAAATCTACCATTTTCAAATCTAATTCCACCATAAACACCTCTAAGGTGTATAAGTTGACAAGAATAGTATACATTAACAACCTCCACAATACGCCTTAACCTACGGTCATATACTATCATACCTTTTCTAAGTTCGTCAAGTTTGTATGAATGTGCATAATATATAACATTATCTAAAATACCTACATCAAACAAATTTACCCCTCCTATATTAATCTTTATTGCCAAGGAATATTAGTGCTGTTGCATATAGAACAAGCCAAATCAAAGCAATTTTAATCGCATGATAAAATATGAACACTCCAAGCCATGCGAGCAATAAACAAATTATTAATTGAACTATTTTATTTTTATTCATTATTATTTCCTCAACGTGAATAAACAACCGCCCAAAGCACAAATATAAATAACAATATTCATGATTGCTAAACATACATTCCCTTTGATAATAGCATTGGCTATATTACATAGCGAAGTAATAATCACCAATAAAAAACAAATAAGTTGAAACATTTTTGATTTTTCCATTATTGTACCTCCTCAAACATATTGATATATACTTTTTCACCATCAATGTTAATTTCTCGTGGTTGGTATCTCGACAATTCATTACTTATCTCTCTTATATCATCAAAACCAATAAACGAACTTTTTTTATGTAAAACATCAAGGCATTTTTCTACATAAGAATAACTATTTTTGCCACCTCTAAAATATACATATTTGTTATTTTCATAAGTATCAATCAAAACACGATATATTCCTTGTCGCAAGCTAATAATTTTGTACTTTACAATGCAATAAGTATCCTTATTTTCTTTAGTGTAATCACTTGGAATGAATATTATTAAAGCAAGAATATTTTTATTAATAGCTATCAATGTACCTCCGCTATGAAAATCATTTAAATTTTTTAATGCGCTTTTGTCAACGTTTGCACCAAAGCAAGCACCGCCAATTTTATAACCAAGACAATCATGACATTTTTTGTTAAGAATATCATTAACATCATCAACATTATAAACCAATTCATCACCCAAAAACGAATAATACGTATCAAACATCATTTCTTGATAGAATAGAAATTGTTCATATCCGTCAAGACTGTAATAAATTTTCATTTTTAAATCCTCCTTTTATATCTTATAACACTATTTTATACTAAGTTAATAATATTGTCAATATGTATTTGATTATATTTTGTAAAAAAATAAGGGATATTAATCCCTTATTTTAGTTAATACATTATTTCTTACCTCATTTTTTCTTTGTTTCATTTTCTTTAGGAAGTCCTTCGTTTTCTAACAACGCTCTTTTCGATAATTCCTCTTTTGCCAATCTCAATGCCTCGGTTAAAGTTTGAACACGATTATCTAGGAATTCGCAAACACCTTGAATTTTAATAATATTTTCTCTTAATTGTTTATTTTGGAGTTGTAATAATTCATTTAATTCTTCATTATTGGTTGTTTTGTTGTTTTTATCCATATTGTTTCCCCCTTAATTATTTTTATTATGCTTAACCCTTAGTTCAACTTCTTGTTGCTTTCCTTTGTTGAAGGCAGACTTATAATCTCCAGTTAAATAACCAGTTACACGTCTTAATTGTTGAATGTTTTCGCTATTACACATAGGGCAATGGTCATTAAATTCATCGCAATACCCACAATCTAAGCAAGTATCATTAGGCACATTAATTGCAAAGTAAGGAATATCTTTATCCATAGCATAATTAACTATTTCCTCTAACGCTTTTAAATTATTTTTACATGTTGACTCTAGTTCTACATAAGTAATACATCCTGCTGAACTATATCCTGTCAATTGGCTTTCAATGTCAATTTTTGTAAATACATCAATATTTTTCCAAACAGGCACATGAATACTATTTGTAAAGAAATCTTTATCAGAAACATTTTTAATTACACCATATTTATCTTTGAATTTTTTCATTGCGGTAAAGCATAGGTTTTCCGCAGGTGTATAATAAACACCAAAATTTAATTTATATTCTTGCTTAAACTCATTACATCTATCTTTAAACAATTGTTCAATTCTTTTTGCTAATTCCATACCCTCTTTTGTTGTATGGTCTTTACCAATTAAGATTTGAAGCGTTTCTGCTAACCCTAATTGACCTACCGCCAAAGTTCCATGTTTTAAAGCACTTCTAATACCTTCTTCGGGAATATATCCTTCCATTAGCCCATTCTCATACATAAATTGTGCGGATTTAGGTGATTGATTGCAAATCCAATCAAATCTTTCAAGAAGCATATCTTTTGCTTCATAAATTTTTTCATCAAGATAGGAAATAAACCTATTAACTAAATGATACTCATCTTTCAATATAGCTTCTACCCCATACTTGTTTATCATGTTTGTTTTTACTTCCATCGCTAATGTTGGAAGAATAATTGTTACAGGACAAATATTTCCTCTTGAATCTTTTTGTGCTGCACTTATAACATCATCTTTTGGTTTGCCATGCTCAATAACGCTTTTAATATTGTTAATATAAGACTCTTTAGCATTTATATCAACACCATTTTGTGTTCTGCAACCCATTGTAGAAAATATTTCAATGGGTAATTCTTCTTGTTTTACTACAATTTTTTTCATTTATGCTACCTCCTTTGTTCTTATAAAATATCCATTTATTTCTTTGCCATCTTTTAGCCTTCTCCAAGCTGTTGTGTTAGATACACTATATTTATTTGAAAATGATGCAACAGATGGTAAACCTTCTATAAAAGTACCATTTTTATCATATACATTAATATCAACACCACCAACATCGCCAATTCTTTGATGTCTACCATTGTAAGCGTTGTTATATGCAATAGTGCACCACTCTAAATTATCAACATTGTTGTTTTGTGGATTTTCATCTTTGTGATTAATGATTGGTAGTTCATTTGGGTTAGGGATAAAAGCCTCTGCAACAAGTCTATGAACAAACACCCTTTGTTTCTTACCAGCTTCACAAAGAACAACTCTAAGGTGTCCATCATTCGTTACCTCTGGTATTAAAACCCTTTCTTTGTATTTTCTTATGCCAGTTTTTGTGATAATGGTTCTTTCATTACTTTTTACAACGCCTGTATTACTTACAGAGTAGTTCCCATTGCAAATATCCTTCCATTCTATTGTCATAAAGATTATTCCTCGACAATATCCAACATCAAGATATCTTTTAATTCTGGATATTCTTCTAATTTATCAATTAACTTAATATATTCTTCTTGTGAAAGATTGTCAATAACTTCTTGTTTATTTTTTCTATCATACTCAATCCAATCTTTTTGCATAATAACATCCCCATTTGCATAATTAGGATATAATCTTTGTGAGGTAGACTTCAAAGCCATTTGGAATAGGTCATAATTAGGGTCTCCTTCTTTTCTATTTACTCCATCTTTAAGAACCATAATACCGCAAGGAAATATAGATGTCTTATGAAGTTTGCCAAGCCCTTCAATAGACACTTCTAATAATGCTTTAGTAACCATTCTACCCTCTGGTAATGTACAAGCGCCATAGTTAATGCTTGTGAATGGCAATTGATTACCACTTCTTGATTGTAGTGTATTGAGGTTATGGTACATGCCTTCGACTGCTTGTCTCGTTTCTTTCTCCGTCATTTCCAAGGCATATCTATAGATGTTATAATCATACTTTTTACATTTATCGTTACCAATTTCAAATTCAAATCCAAGATATTTGTCAAAATTTTTAGAAATATCATTCCAACCGCCAATATATTTTAAGCCATCGATATAATGTTTTTTAAATGATTTTTTAACATATGGAACCATCGTCCAATCTAAATGCGTTGCACTAACCCCTCCAAATTCTTGTAATGATTGTAATTGAAATACAACTGCTACTAATTGAAATGCAGTATTAATACTATTTGCAGGTCTAACATCAGTTTGGCGTGTGTTGAACCCTTTTGCCAATAGCTTATCAAACGGTATGCTGAGGCAATTGTGCATCCCCACTGCATAACTATCTAAATCATGTATATAAATTTCATTGTTTAAGTGATTCTTCTTAGATGTCTCGCTCATACAATTATTTAAAGCATAATCTTTTGTTATTGCTCTGCTGGCTTCGCCCATTCTTCCGCCAAAAGAACGCTCATCGACATTAGCATTTTGATTTTGAATATTTTTAGCCTCTAGTTTTTCTGCTACCTCATTCATTAAATATTCTTTGCTGTTTCTTACTAATTCTCTCTTATATCTATATCGAATAAACGCCCGAGCAACATCAACGTACCCAAAATCACAAAGTGTACTCTCTATATTATTTTGGATTTCTTCGACGTTAATATCATTATTCATTTTTTTAATCTTATCATACACACTACGTAAGACCTTTTTAATATCTTTATCAAACACATTTGTTGAACCGTAAACTTCTTTAAAAGCCTTTGTGATAGCAACTTCTATTTTAGTTACATCAAAATTTACTTTTCTACCATCTCTTTTTGTTATTTCCATAAATTTCCTCTCTTTCTTTTTAATATAAAATCAATTAGCCAATACACCATTGCAACAAATAAAACAATAATAAATACAAATAATCCACATTTATATATGAGCGAACACATTATGACAAGCAATAATGTTATCATAACCGATGCATTAATTCTATAACCGATTCCTGCTTCCCAATTATCTTGCAATGATTCCAAAAATAATTTCATGTTTTACATCCTCACAAGAATATTGTCTACTTTATCATATACATCGATATAGACTTCTTTTGCATTTCCATTGTTTGTCACTTCAAACAAACAATTATCTACATTTGTTGCTATGATGGCTTTATTGTTTTGCAATGTTTTACAAGCCCAAACAATAAAAGTATTAAAATTATCAAAAGGAAAACTATCATCATTTTCATATTTTTCTTTGTAATAATCCCAAACAAGTTCTGTTGCAATATTTAAAAACGTATCTCCATCCATATTTATCACTCCTTATCTAATTCAATACCTTCGATTTCTGCTCTAATTTTTAAACAACGAATATAGTTACCCATATATTTCTTTTGTTCTTTCAATAATTCTAATGAGCATTTTGGCGTAAATGTCAGTGTGCCAGCTTCGTATTTGACTGTCATTGCATCCAATTTATCATAACGGATTTTTGCTTGAAAATACTCACCTCTAAACCTTTCTTTATAATCGTTGCTATTCATCATTTCGATTGTATCTTCTAGTTCTATGATTTTTTTCATTTTATCCTCCTTATTGTTCCCATGATATAAATATTTCTTCTTGTATATCCATCGTATTGATTACTCTTACATAATAATATTTTTTCTCAAAAAAGTCAACAACTTTTTTAATGGCCTCATTTGTTGCATTATTATCGTTTGACACATATATGCTTGTTGATAACTTTCCACTTTTTGCACTATTAAAAATGCTTTCACTCGCTAATGTAATTAATCTAGCACTTTCTTTTTTATATAATTCCAAGTATTTTAATTTTGATATAGCTTTCATATCATTTGCATTTGGAAAATTATCAATATCAATACTCTTTTCATCAGCAATGTTATCGACTTTTGTTGTCACTTCTTCTAACATTTAATTTTCCTCCTTCAACAATCCACATAAAAATGTTTGGCGTGCTTGAACACCGCTTGTTCGTGTGGCGTGTATTAAAGCATCTGTTTTAGCACAAAGAATACATCTTTTCTTAGCTCTAGTAATCATTGTATATAGTAATTCCTTATTCAATAATTTATATGCTGTATAATCTAACGCTCCAATCACAATATCTCTTTGAGAACCTTGAAATTTATGGCAAGTAATTGCATATGCCAAATCAATAGAATCAAACATTTTATAATCAACTTCGACTTCTCCACATAAATCAAAGTCACAAACAAATGAATTGTTTTTATAATCAATTGAAATAACTTTGCCTTGATAACCGTTGAACACATCCACAAGACCATCGCTTGTCTCAATCTTTGTTTTATTTTTTGTGTTAATAATTCTGTCGCCTACATATATTGAATAATCCTTATTAATTTGTAGTGGTTTACCCCTAATATAAGCGTTGCTTAACAAATATTTTTGAATATGTCTATTAAGGCTCAAACAAGACGAATCTCCTTTATTTCGCATTGGTGAAATAATTTGTATTTTAGATGTATCTTGGGTTGCCTCTACGCTCTTTTCATAATATTTTAAAACATATGGCAATGTCAATTTATTTTCAACATAGGTTTGTAATAAAAAATCTTTCATTTCTCCTCTAATGTCATTTCCATAAAAATCATTAGAACATAATGGCTCTTTCATTCTTACCTTTGTAGCCTCTGTTATAATGGCGGACTTTTTAGCTTGTCTAAATATTTGCGTAAATTCAACCACTGGAACAACTCCACTATTAACAATATCTCTAAATACCGAACAAGCACCAAGCGATTCTAATTGTGCTAAATCACCCAACATAATTAGTTGTTTTCCATCATCAATAGATTGTACTAATCTGTAAAATAACTCCCCATCAACCATAGAACTTTCGTCAAGAATAACACTATCCATTAGAGGATTATCCCTATTCTTTAACCATTCTCCACCATCCCCAAGACCATATCCTAATAATCTATGAATTGTTGAACCATCTTGCCCCACAACTTCACCCAATCTTGACGCAGCCATGCCAGACAAAGCAGTTAAATTATAACATTCATTAGAACAAGAAATAATGCCTTTTACAACAGTTGTTTTTCCAGTACCAGCAGGAGAGTTAATGGCTAAAACATTTTTGCTTAACGCCAATTTAATTGCATTGGCTTGCTCATCGCTATATTTAAATCCTTGCTCTTCTTCTACTTGAGACATTCTTTTATTAAATTCTTCTACTTCATCTTTACTCATTTGTCTATCTTGTTTTAACAATCTCATCAATTCACGACAAATACCCACCTCTAAATTCCTAGTTTTAACCATGGATATTTTAGTTCGTTCCTCGTTTCTCCATACAATGTTTTTATCAACCAATTCATCCAAAGCATCTCGTGTCGATAAAATAATTTTTTTCTTAGTTTGCTCATCTAAAACCATATCAGGAAATAATGTATAAACCTTATCTACAATTTGTTGCGAATTTAACCATGTATCACCGTTACTATTACTTTCTAGTAATGTGTGCATAATATATCCCCCGATTCGATATGTGCTAAATTTCTTAATGCCGACTTTTAATGCTATTTCATCCGCTTTAGCCCAACCAATTCCATGAACATCTATAATCAACCTATAAGGGTCGTGTTGTATCATATAGACCGCTTTTGACACATCTGGATAAATATTAGCTATAGTTTTAATAGTGTTCGCAGTTAAGCCATATTGGCTCATAGCACTAATAAAACTAAAATATTTTTTATTAAGCGTAAATCTTTCAATTAACTTCTTTGCACTAGACTCTCCAATCCCCTTAACCTTAGTAATTGAATCAATATCTTCGCTCGCTATAACTTCGATTGGATTATCATACACCTCTTTAAATGATTTAATTTGTCGAGGGGTTAAAATAATTCCCAAAAAGCTATCAATATTCATCTTATCAACATCGATTGACTCATTAACAAAAACAATGTCTACTTGTTTTCCATACTTTTCATCATTAACCCAATTTCCAATAAGTGAATAAACAACGTTTGATTTTGGTTCTGGAAATATCCCTTTAGCAGTAAACGTTTCATTACTTTCAATATCGAGAAGGGAATAGATACCCCAATCTCCTTTGCGATATACGATTTTCTTAACGTATACACTTGTTTTAATTTCATTCATATAACACTATCTCCCTCCTAATATGACAGAGTAGTCCACGCTTCAACTAACTCCTTTTTTTCATCAGTATCTATCCATTTTTCTTTACCCTTATCAGTAACTATTTTTTTCTTCTTAAACTCTTCTTTGAATGTATTGACCTTTATTATACTATTTAACTTAAATGGTTGTTTTAGAAAATTAAATCTATTTTTGGTATTCGTAGAAATAATTTCACCATTTTGCAAGTTATATAATTTCATATAAGGTTTACATTCATCTCTATAAGTTTTATACTCCACTACATAATAAATTGATTTTAAATCATTGTTTGAATAAACAATATTTCCAACAAAGTCACTTTGAACTCTTAATATAAGTTTAAGCGGTATACTTTTATTTTCAATCTCTTTTTCTATATCTTTTAAAAACGAAATGCAATCAAACTCACTATATCTTTTTGGTGTTTTTTTATTACAATATTGACCAACCTTTTCAATATCTACTTCATATGATTTAATTATCTTCTTTTCTTTTGGAGCATACTTTAGTTTATATTCGCTATCAAAAACAATATTATCACTCGTTGAAAATTGTTTCTTATTATAAAATCTATCAAAATAATCTAAAATTGTCAATAACTTTTGTGACTTTCCAAATTCTTCAAAAAAATCTAACATAATTAATATTTTTAACATTCCAAAATTAATAGACTTGATTTTTAATAATTCACATAACAAGTCAACAAAACTATCATACTCATTGTTTCTCAATAAATACAAATCATCGCCAACTTGTTCCCCGATACTTTTTATATTCGACAATCCTTTATAAATCACTTTACTATCTTTATCGAAGAAATAAAATGATTTAGAATATCTAAATTTCCAATTTGCGAATGTAATACCTACACCTTTGGCATAGTTAGTAATTCTCTCAACTTTCTCATGATTGTCACCAAAAATATTCATAAAGGTAGTAATAAACTCCAACGGATAATAATATCTTAAATAACCACAAATATAACCAATACAAGAATAAGCATCAGAGTGATTAAATGAGAAACCATATGAACTCGCATCCAATATAGCTTGAATAAATGGTTTAATAATTTCTTTACATTTTGTAACAGGAACATTATATTCTTGAGAAGTATATGAAATAAATCTGCTTTCTATTTCTGGCAACAAAGATTCAGTGCCAGATTTTTTACTAATTGCTCTTCGAACATTATCTGACTCCGCCATCGAATATCCACAAAATTTTACTAAGAACATCATAATTTGTTCTTGCATTACTAGTCTACCTAATGTTGGACTTAAAAAATCATCTAACTCTTTTAAACCATTATGATAAAATTCTCCATTGGTTGCCTCGTCTCGAAAACTCGCACAACCAGGTCTGATTAGCCCGTTAGCAAAACTCATTAATTTGATTTTAGAGATGTTTTGATTTGTCTCCTCTATCTTTGATAACGTTTTTTCACTAAACATATTTGATAATGTTTTATATCCTAATGGGGATTCCATTTGGAATATTCCAATGGTATCTCTAGCAATATCTTTCCAAACTTTTTCATCCTCTAAATCTACATTATCAGGCATCATTCTAGGAATATCAGCTAATTTGCAAGTTTCATTAATTAACCCGACGTTATCTAACCCAAGAATGTCAAGCTTCACATATCCCATATAATTAATTTCGCCCATATTGACACAACTGACGGGGTACAAGCTATCCTTAGTAGTAAATGTACCAAACTCCCTAAAAATGTTTCTATCACTAATTATTGAACCAGCAGGATGATTCCCTAAAGAAACAATCGTACCATTTAAGATATCTACCATTTTAAATTCGTTAGGGTACATCTCTCTATACTTATCTAAGCTATCATCTTCCGTAGAATTAGCAACCATACTTATAACATCTTCAGCATGACCAAAAGTTGGAAACACATCTCTAATTGCTCCCTTAAGTGCAATAGTATTAAATGTTACAATTTGACAAGTATATAATTTAGGATTATTTAATTTATCTTTTAAAATAAATTCATCAATTCTCTTTTTATCCTTTTCATAATAATCGCTATCAATATCAGCCAAGGTCACACGAGATGGATTGGCATATCTAAAGAAGTTTAAGTCAAACTTAATACTATTCATTTCTGTAATATCTAACAAATAAGCAATCATTGAGCCAGATACAGAGCCACGACCAGGTCCGCAAAAAATACCATTTGACTTTTCCCAATCACGAATATATTTTTGCAATAAAGTAAAGTCAATTAAGTTTGTTTTTTGATATACTGATAACTCCTCATTAATTCGATGTTTTAATACATCATTAGGGATATCTTTTATATATTCCCATTTGTCTTTCATCCCTTTTAAAATCTTTTGTTTCAAAGTTGTTAAAGGGTCGTCGCTTAATTTTGGATATTTAAACGAAACATCAATTTCATATTCTTCGCAACCATTAACCAAAGTATGAGTATTTTCAATTCCCTCATAAACATATTTCATATCAATTCCAGTTTTTTCAAACGCATTAATCAATTCATTATAATCCTTAAAGCACAAATCCCAACCATCCTCACTATCAAAATGAATTTTTTTTCTTTGTTGCAAAGTTTTTCTACCCTCAAATGAATTTTGGTCAATGCAATGGGTGTCAGTTCCAACAATTAAAGGTATACCAAATTTATTATGTAAAGCAATTAATTGTTTGTTGTAAGTAATTTGCTCCTCAACATTATGATGTTGAATTTCTAAAAAACATCTATCTTTGTTATCATAAAAGAATTTTATCATCTTTTTTTTCATGCTTTCACTTGCACTTGGTGAAATCGTGCCACCTAAACATGCTGATGAAAAGTAGAAATTATCACTTAGATTTAATAATTCGTCAATAGATATTCTTGGATAAAAATAAAATCTTACGACATCATCAATAACTTTAACATTTTCCCTATTAAAACTCTTACTAACTAATTCATTTAATTCATAAAAAGCCTCTTTGTTCTTACAATAAATACAAATATGTCGATTATCCCTAATCAATTCATCATGAGTTTCAGTGATATATGCTTCAATCGCATGAATATATTTCAATCCTTGTTTTTCAGCATATGTCTTTTTATGATACCAAGATAACAAATTTCCATGTTCTGTAAAGACAATTGACTTCATTCCACACTCTTTTGCCCTATCAATAAATTTCGTATAGTCATCTATTGAATCGATAATTGTTGTTCCGTTTGACAATTGTGTATGACAATGAATAATATTATAATTATCTTGCATTTTTACACCTCTCTTTTTGACAATATTTATTTTTGAATTATATATCTACACTTTTGCGACAAGGCTTTTTTAGATTCTCTATATTCTCCTTGCGATTTAATATATAACACTTCGGTTCTAATGCCTAATTCTTTACAAGCAATTTCATAATTATAATTATCTTCTTGTTTAGCAGTTCCAATAACTATAATTATATAAAAGTTTTTATATTTATTCAAGATTTGTAATAATATTTTTCTACAATGCTCTAAGTCATTGTCTTTTCTAATTACAACCCTTAAATGTGGCTTTGTTTTATAGTCAATGCCTACATATTCATATGAATATGCTATCCTTTTATCGTCAAATGTAAAACCATGATTGTGAACACCATCGTTAACATTCTTTCTTAGCTTACGAGAACTGCTAGTTTCAATCCAAGGAGAGTTTGGCAACAATCTGCTTTTAGCCAATTTAACATGGGTACTACGACAAAAATATTTATTCCCATTGCTAATATAATAATTACCCAAGGCATTGCTTAATCGTGTTCCAATTCCCAATCCTTGATAGTCAGGCAACACAACTAATCTATGCTCTCTATAACCATTCTTTAATGTACCACTCGGTATTGGCAACACGCTATCCATAGCAACGATAACCCCATTCCAAGTAGCAATATACATCTTGCAAGCGTTGTTTAAGTTTGCACTTAAATAGTGATGGTTAGCAAACAATCTCCAAAGCGATTTGTTTGTTGTTTCGTACACTTGCAAGGTAATAACTCCCCCAGCGCTTGACCACGACAATCATAAACCAATTCCTCGTCTAAATCAATTACAATACTAGGTTGTAAAAAATCTATGTAATCTTTATGACAACTTACAAATACAACATTGTGCAAATCATGCTCTTTAATATACTTACCCAATCCTTTAGCACAACTCTTAGCAACATTCCTATCAATTGTTGATGTAAACTCATCAAAAATAGTATGGCTATCAATATTTAAGGCAACATCAGCTCTAAATCCCTCTCCAACACTTAAAACATTTCTAGGTCTACACCATGTAGGAATTGAATTTAACCCGACACTTGTCAATCTGTTAGTCGCATCTTCGACGCTTTTAAAATTACTAATTAATGCTTTGGCATTGTCGTATTGTTTGTTTGTAAATTTTGCAAATGTTAATGTTTGTGCTAATGTACTTTTACCACTACCGCTTGCACCGCAAATAACAATACTTTGAATATCATTGCTTTTATTAATCTCATTAATTAATTCTTTTGGTAACTCATAAGGATAAAATTTACTTGTACCATCAAAATCATAATCAAAATTATTTTGAATTGCATTTGTAAAGTCATCTATTGGTACTTTTGATACCAAGGGTTTATCGCCTCTTTTAATGTTGGCAATAACCTTACATTCATTATATTTCATTTTTTAATTTCCTTTCTTTTTAAATTAATTTTCTTTCTATGTATATATAATAACCCTCAACTAAATATAAGTCAAGGGTTATTTTGAAAATTTGTTTAAAATTATTTGAATTTTTTACAGCACCCACAATTAGAATTACCCGATAAACGCTTATTAATAAGTTCAAAGTCATTTTGATTAAATGGCAATATAATAATTGGAAGGTTTTCTAATTTAATATCGCCATTTTTTATTTGTTCTAAAGATTCCTCGAACAAATGAATTATATTTTCAAAATCTTTTATCGAACTAATCTTGTTCAAGTTATAAAACGACATATTTTTATTAGTCATCGTCATTTTCTTTTCACTCCCTTTCTTATTTTTTCTTTCCCATATCTTCAACAAATTTGGATGTAATAGCACGGTCTTGAGCATTACATTCATTAATTGACGCTATACAATTTCGTACCGTTGTAGTCATTATATTAATAATTTTATTTCCTATAAGCTCAAGTGCATCATCGTCATATAAAAATGTATAGTTAGCCTCATACAAAATAGATGTAATTAGCTTTGGAAGTTCAATATACAAATCAATCTCGCCCTTGTCTTGAAATTCTCTTTTAATCATAATAATATCCTCCTTTTAAAAATTAAAGAAACTATCAACATCATTAACCTCAATTTTATTAGGGTTACTCATATTGACAAAATTATCTTCTTCTTTTTGTTTTTCAATATCTTCTAATTGTTTTTTATAAATTGCAAATGGTTTATGATATTTATCACTATAACCACATAAATTATATAAATAAAAACTGTTTTTCTTTTCATTTACATCATACATGAATACACTATCATCTTCGTTTTGTTCATAAAGTCTTATTTTGTTTTCAATTTCATCACAAGTTTGACTTAATTGTTCAATAAATTCTTTTTCTATATTTTCATCAATATCGACATATACATAACAATCATTAAAAACAAACTTATCTTGAATTTCACTCGGCAAACACTCTAAGGAATTGCTATATTCAACCTCGTCTAACAATGCTTCGATTTCTTTTGGTTCATAATTAAACTTTTTCAACCATTTTTTAATGTCATTTTTTAAAACCTTTCCGTACTCTCTACGCTCGACAATTCTATCTTTGAATTTTAATTGACCGTCTTTTGTTTTCCCAATTTGTTGTACAGTTATATTATAATATTTTAAAAAATTCCAACAAGTTTTAATTTTATCATACTCAATCCCTTTGGTTTGATGTAACCCGATTGTATATAATTTTAGTTGTTGTGAGTTTTGCTCAATTTTATTACCTTTATAAATTGTACTCGTTTTAAAGTCTTGTTGCATTAACACTCCATCGTTGATATTCAACATATCGATATAGCCCATAAATATTCGATTTCCAACCTTTGTGTATACAGTGGTTTCACATAAATTATTCCCTTTTAATGGTTTAAAGTTTTCACAATAATCTATCAAATTATTATAATAGTTATAAGCAATTTGAGCGTCTTTTGTCTCGTCACTTGTAAAACCAATTTGTAATATTTGCAATTCCTCAAATCTATCTTTGAATCTTTTAGCAATTTCCTCTTTTTTTATATTTCCTTCATAATATTTTTGTAATAAATCATGAATACAAGAACCTAATTCTAAATACGCTTTGCTTGTTGTTTTGTCTGGTTTTATGTGTTTTACATATTTTAAAAAATATTCATATTCATCTTGTAAATAACAAGAAACCTCACTCCAAGACCAAACCTTATCAACATTAAATTTGTTTTTTAGTAATTCAATTTTTTCTTTATGACCGTTTCTTCCCATTGTTATGCACCCCTTTCTTCTAACAATTTTAAATAGTGCAAATGTTTGCTTTCGTCATATTTTATCCTTTGATTAAACATAGCTTTATAATCATTATCACATAGGTCAGCAGGAGCCATATGGTCTTGTAGGGCGTTGTTTTTATCATATAGGTAAAATACATTACGAATGTTATAAAATTGCTCACAAGCCTTATATATATCCAATAATGACACATCTTTGTCAAAACTAATTATAACATCAACATTTAATCCAATTAAAATTTTTGCTTGTTCATTACTAATCGAATGACAACCTAAACTAACTCCTGTAAAATCAAAACGAGAATGTCTCTTCCAAACGCTTTTCTCCGCTTCATGAACAGTTACATACCCATTTGTTTGTATTCCATAATAATTATTATATAAACCATATAAATTATTACCTTTAGGATATGCTTTGATAGGAAAATATTTGGGAATATCAAACAATTCATAATTTTCAATTGTGGTTCTCCTCATAACACCAACCAATTTCCCATCATCGTATTTATAATGCGGAATAATTATTGCTTGTCTATAATAATCATATCCAATATTAAATTCTTCTCTAGTAAATTCTGCAACTCCCTCTTTTACTAATGAAATATGTAAATATGGAAATGAGTTTAACAAAACATTATCATCAACTTCTTCGAGTTGTATATTTTGATATCTTTGTTTTTTTACTTTTGTAAAAATATCTAATGGATTTTTTACCTCGTCTTTAATAACTTTTCCATTGTATGAATATTTTAGACCATATAATTTGTGTAAGTATTTCATACATTGACCAAACGTTAGGTTTTTATATTTCATAACCAAAGCATAAATATCTCCATGCCAATTTTCGCTGTATATTGTAACCTTTAAGGTTTCTTTATTTAATGCCAAAGATGTAGAATTAGTGTGGTTTGGTCTAGCACATCTAATTTCTTTGTCATTGGCATTTATTTTAGTACAACCAATATCTCTTAGGGTTTTTTCTGCCAAATCATTATCAATAATATATTTTTTTAACTCATTTGGACTCACATATAACCCTCCCAACTAATCCATATCGATATACGTATATCCTAATTCAACGATTTTATTTCTACCAAAATCAATTTCGGCTACAATTTGTTGATTTTTATCTCCTTCTCGAGATTTTGATACAAAGAAAATAATATAAGATTTTCTTTCATCTAATTCAACCAAAACTTGATGAGCAACACCATTCGCATCAATCTCTATTCTTCTAACCTTTAGCGGATTAGAACCGCAACTCTTTTCATCGTTTCTAACCTTTCTAAACATGACGCAAGTCGAAAATACATCAACTACACTTTTAGCCTCGGCTAAGTTATCAATACTTAAATACTTTTGTCTAGCACTCCCCTTGTTTGATTGAAATGTACATAACAAATGAACATTTTGTCCTGCTTCTTTACAAACATCATATAGTTTAACACTATCATTGATTAATTCAATACGATAATTAGATGTATTTGCGCCTGTGCTCATCTTAAAAGTATCTAATACAAAATATTTTACTCCCAACATAGCGTATTTATTTATAATTTTAATCATTGAATCAACGGTATATCTTTTTAATGGAATTATAGTTAATAGTTTTTTATTTTTCATTGACTTTAGCCATGCAATTGCTTTAGAAATATCCTCTTCTTGTTTCTTAGTCCATTTACCACTCTTAAATGTGTATTTATCAATATCTCCATCTTTGATAGCATTATTAATATACCAAATAATCAAATCTCTTTGAACCTTATCTTTTCCTTCTTCGTTTAATACACAAATAACCTTTTCTCCCATCAACAACAACGTTGGTAACCATAATATCCTCATTATTGTTGATTTCCCCTCATTGGTTATAGCGGTAATCATTTCTAGGTCGCCCAACCTCATACCGCCAGTAGCCCTATTTAACATTGGCATATTAAGCAATTCTAATCCCATTTCTTCGCCCTTTTTGGCGCTTTCAATCATATCATCAATGCCATCAGAAATGTCGTATACTTTATCCATGCCAGCATCTTTATTCAAGATTACATTAGTTAATCTAACCTCTAAATCTGTATATATATCTTCTAAAGTCCAATCTGTATAGGTTGATAACTTATCCCTAATTGGGTACTTTTGTTTATTTAATTCATAAACAGCACACCATTTGTTTAAATCGATGATATACCCCTCTAAGTTGGCTACATTTACATATTCTTTGATTTTGTCAATTATACTATAACCACCATATTTTTCATATTCTAATTTTAATTTTGGATGTTGTTCCAAATAAAAAGAAATTGTATATTCATCAATAAATGTTTTCTTTTCATTAATTACTAAATCTTTAATTATAGAAAAGTATACTTTCCATACATTATGTAGAAAATCTTCTATACTTAAATTTGTAAAGCCATACAACAACTCAGGTTCTTTATAAAAGCAACCACAAATATTTGCTTCGATTGGTTCTGTATACCCTCTTAGTATTTTTGCTACTTCATAAACTTCTTGTTGGATTGGTGTTAAATTATTTATATCTACCATAAATCGTCAAATTTTTCCTTTCCTACGCTTTTAACTTTATAATTATTTTTAACTTCATTCATTAATTTAATATCATTTGCAATTTCGCTTTGTTTTTCTTCGTTGATTTTTTTATTCCTATGTGCTTGCATGGCTTTTAATTTAATATCATTCAAATTTTTCTCAGCAATTAAACAAACTCCATTAATTTTATGTTGCTCATTCTTAAATGTTGTTTTTGCAATATAATTTAAAATATTTCTCTCTTCTTTTTTAAAGGCAAATAAAATCATTTTATAAGTATATAGCATTTTATCTTCTTTTCGTGCTATATGTTTTCCTACTGCCATACCTTTTAGTCTTAATGCCATTTGTTTTGGAAAAGCTAAATCATCTCCATATTGTAAAATATTAGATTTAACATAATTACATAATTCATCAAATTCTTCTTTTTGTTTTTTAGACATCTTAGCCATCACTATCACCTCATTTTTAACTTATGTATTAGGGGAATAAATCCCCTATTTATATTATAGCTTTTTAATTGCACTTGTCAACTCAATTAAATCTTTTAAAGATAACTTTTCTAATTCTTTTAATGTTACTTCATATTGTGCAAATAATTCTTTAACTTGTTGAGCCTTTACACTGTCTTTGGCATCTCTAATATTGCCCATTTTTTCTTTAATAGTGTTAACTAACTCATCTTTTCTTTCACTAGCTTGTGATTGCTCTAATTGTTGAGATTTTTTGGCAATCATTTCTTGTTGCTCTTGTTCTTTTTTAATTTGTTCTTTTTCTTCTTCATTTGTGATTTTAGTAGTACGAGAATTTTTAACCCCTAATTCAAAAGCATCCCAAAAACTTTTTGCTGATAAAGGTAATTTTTCAGGCAATCCAACAAATCTTCCACCAGCATCAATTAACGGATTATCATCTCTAAAATAAATCATGCGTTCACTAGAAATCAAATCCCCTGCCATTAAATTTCCAAAACTGTCTTTTTTGCCACTCGATTTAATATCTCTGTCAACAACAACATTCAAAACCCATTGAGATGTGCCAGCAATTGATTCAAAAGTTTTATCGTCTAGATTATTTGTAATTCGTTCATACTTCAAACCCGTTTTAGCATCTGTTTTATCTTTATTTTTTGTATGACAAATAATAATAGGGTGATAACCAGCATTTTCTAATCTTTCTAATTGACCGTTTAATAATGCAATAACTCTATCACGACCTCTCATGAAACCACCCAAAGCGCTATTTAACGAATCTGGATATTCTCCGTATTTTTTCTTGTGTTCATCAAACACCCTTTTAGTTGCAATGTTATACCATTCATCAAGGGTGTCTATTCCCACAATTTTAATATTTTGTTTATGAGCAGTTTCTACAAGTTCATCAACAATTTCAACAAAACCCCTAGTCCATAAATCTTGTGGTAAATCCTCTTCTTCATATCCATATTCTTTAGTCCAACACGGTGCATCTTCGACTTGTAAATTATCTAATGCTTTATATCCTTTTTCTGCTCCACAAGAAATTAATAACCCATATTCTGGGCTTCCGTAGCGCTCAATTATCAAATCCCTAAACATAGTAGTCTTACCTGTTTTTCGTTCACCCATGATAATTGTATGCGGATATGAACAAATATCTGCTTTAACTGTATTAATTCTAAATGCCATATTTTCTCCTCCTGAATTTATATTAAAAATATTAGTTATCCACCAAGAATTTCTCAATGGATAACATTTTTTAAAGTGCTAAATCGCTAAAAAAATCATCATCTCCAAATGCTTCTTCGAATTCTTTATCCAAAATAGCATCCCCAACACTCTCTTCTAACGGTTTAATCTCCATTGTTTTCATTGTTGTATTTTCATTAGTAGATTTAACCAATGATAAAACATTTGTAATATTTTTATCAGTATATGCCTCTTTATTAATTTTGCAAACCAATGAACCGCTATCGTTTTTAATAGTATGCGGTCTAACAAATTCTAAATAATGAACCAACGAACCCCCAGCAGTAGCTTCTTTTAAAGCATCTTCTTTTGTCATTAAGCCACACTCAATTTGTAATTTCATATCTTCGCTTAAATCCTCATAACCTAATTGAACTGTTTCTCCTTGGGTTACAAATAAACATTGTGTATATAATTCAATTACATAATCTTTTTGAGGTCTAAGATACGCCTTGATAACTTTTTCATATAAAGGAACTTTCTTAGCATTGATTTTAACTTTGATTGGATATGCAACTGTTTCTTTATATTCAACCCCATTAAATTTTCCCAAATACCCAGCCACAAACGCATCACACTCTACAAGACCATCTTCGTTTGGTTTCGCTGATTGTTCTACTGAATCTTTGGTAATCAATAATGGTAAAACACAATTATAAGTCCACTTACCCTTTTCAGATTGTTCTCCTTCGACTAATTCAATACTTTTAATTTTTGGTTCTAATCGAGAATAATTGCTACCATTTTCTTTTGTTGTTGCTAATTTTGGTTCTAAATCACCTCTAATTTTAACAATCATTCCATTTTTTAACACTTCGTTTAAGTATTTGATTGCATCGTATTCTGATAAGAATTTTTTTTCAATTAATTTTCCATCATCATCTTTACCAAGTTTAATTGTAATAAAATCATTTGGGTCAATCAACGATAGTTCATCAACATCAAATCTTCTAGACCAATCTAATACGATTCTATTAGTCCAATCTCCAACCATTCTACCGTTCATCTCTTTTAATCCATGACAATAGATTTTGCTTGAACCATCTTTCATATATCCACCAATTAATCTAAACCAATCAGTTGATGTATTTGAATTTAATTGAAAATCAACGCTACTATATACATAGTTAGGGTTATTTTTTGAATCATTATCAAACGAAAATGATTTATCACTAATAGATACTTGACCTAAACAATAAAATTTTCTTGAACCTTGTTTTAATTTAGTTTTATTTTCCATACATTTTCCTCTTTCGTTATTTATTATTTATTTTTTTATTATGGTAAAATCACAATTTTAGTTGTATTTCCAACCTCATCTTCAATAGTAGCTTCATTTTCTCCAGTTTCTTTAAATTTATTTAATAAATCTAATAACAATTCTACGTCCTTCTCTTCGATAATTAACGTAGTTTCCTTTGTTAGTGTTTTACTTTTTGTTTGTAACATAATTTTCCTCCTGTTTTTACTATTCTTAAATTAAAATCATAATACCCTCATATTCATTAGAGACATATCCAAATATATATTCATGCTCTAAATATGATTGTAATAATTCGCACACACCATCCATAATATCTCTAACTATTTCTGGCGCATTTTCATACTCTACCTCTTGTGGTGTTAATAACACCTTGTTGTAAATATATTCTTGGTTATTAATTAAATAATTTAATTCCATAATACATTTTTCAACATAATCATTAATTTCATATGGCACTATACTCACATTGCATCACTCCTAACGATTAATTAATTGTGCAACCCTTTGAATACTACGCTCTGCTTGAATACTAGGTAAAGTCACATTTTTATAATGACTTCTAATTTGAGCGTAAGTATATCCCTTCCAAGTTTTTAGTTCTTCATCAAACTCATTTCGTTGAAGCCCAACTGCTTGAAATAGCTTAAACAATCGTTTTCGTTTCTTGCTCATCTTTATCCTCCTTTAATAATAATTCTTTTATATGAAAGTATGGCACTTCATCTTCGTATATACCATACACTCCCATTTTTGTTTTTTCTTCATCAATTATTCTAACATGACAAACTTTATCTTTTAATCTATTAATAATTTCTTCATATTTTTCATTGAATTTTCCATCATGATTTTTATAGATTGTATCGATATTCAAATATACCTCTTGATTATCTTCTAATCTATTTATCAATCCTTTATTTCTCAATGCACTTCTTATAGACTTGTTACTAATTTTTTTAGCAAGCGCTCTTCTTTGCTCTCTATTCATTTAATCAACCTCTAATTAGTTGTGACATAAACAACTTGTCTAGCTTGATATTTTCCTTTAAATTTTACTAAATCAAAAGAAACTTTGTCACCGCTTTGTAGAGTAATACTACTAATTACTTGTGATTTATGAAAAAACACCTCTTCATCAATATCGTCGCAAATGATAAATCCATATTGATTTTCTTCATTATACCACTTAACCTCTCCATTCATATCTACTTTGATTTTTTCTTCTCTTTTTGTCATTTTTCTTCCTCCTGTTATATTCCCTTTTTAATAATAATTATATCTGACACGCTTTAGTTGCGTGGAACAACAATATAATAACAAATAAATTGATTGGTGTCAATAATTTAATGCATCTTTTTTAATAATTTAATCTCTCTATCTAAATACCATTTTGCTTTTTCTAAATCTTCAATGTGTTTGTTAGGATTATTAGATTTTTTCTTTCCTGCTCTACTAACATATTTAATTACGTTGCCTAAATTAAATCCCAATTTCTTATCTTCGATAAAATCAATTACTTCTATTTTACCATCTGTATAGTGAGATGGATGTGAAACATTATCATTATCAATCATTTATTATCACCATAACTTTCTCTAATTTTTTCTAATAATCTAATTTGTCCTACTCCTGTAATTAATGTTTTTGTAAAAACCTTTGTTCCATATGGGGTTTTCTTTACAACTTCAACTACTTTAAACATACCATTGTTAATATATTTTTGATAAGGATTGTTATTATTCATTAAATAATGGTTGCTTTTTAACCATTTGAACAAATTATTTCTTCCCATTTTTATATTTTCATCTCTAATGGTTTTAGCAAACTCTCCAACATCAACACAATCACTTGAATCAGACACTTGTTGAGCAAATCCAACCAATGGTTTTTGTTCAATAAGTTGTTGACTTTGTTGTTCAATTAGTTTGGATTGTTCTATTCTAACCATCTCTTCCTCAATCCATCTCTTTGCTCTTTCGATTGGGTTTTCAATCATATAACTATCTCGAGATGTAATTATATTGTGTTTAACCTTGAAATAAGTTTCCTCTAAAGTATCAAATTGTTTCCATGCTTGGTTTGTATCCAAAATCTTACTATGTCGGTTAGCGCCACGTTCAGTCCATAAATACATGCTTCTAATTTTTGATTGATTTTGTAAGTGACTATTAGTCACCTGCAAAAATTCTTTAAGCTGTTCGCCTTTCAATAAATAATAGTCACGCCCCTCAATAAAGCGCCCTTTATTTCTCTTGAAATTTTGTTTAATATTTTCTGTTGAAGTCTCGTAAACTTCAGCTAATTGACGAGTTGTTAAAACTCTAATTCCTTCATGTTCAATAATTTGTAATTCATCCATTTTCTTATCCCCCTTACACACACAAACTAGATACGTGCATAACACTATATCCATTACGTTCTGCTTTGCGTAAATTCTCTAATTCATCATCAATTAATAATACTTTTTCTTTGCTTAATTTTTTAACCTCTTCTTGTGGAATAAGTGTTTCCAATATTTGCTCAATGGAATTGATTTTATATTCTTGATTACCAATAAAGAAAATATCCTCATTGTCAACAAAATCAACCCAATTTTCCAACCATTTTAATTTATCATGCATAACAATATTATTAGGCGCTCCTGACAAAATAAACACTTTGCAACCTAATCTTTGAAATAATCTTTTAATCATCATAATATTAGACAACAATGGCTCTTTATAATAAAATTGCAACGATTCAAACCAATTGTCAATAAACATACTTCTATTATTATAATATTCTACAATAGTTCCATCCATATCTAAAAATATATATTCAATATCTAAGGCTTGTAATCTATGTAATAATTTATCAAATTTCATTTTTGCCAACTCATTAAAATCAATTTCAAAATCACTTGTAATAGATTTTGTATTTAAAATACTATCTTTATCTAACTTCATCTTTGCTCTCCTTTTGTTGTTTTATTGTCTAAATCCAAAATATCTAATCTCATACATTCTTTGAAAATCATATCAATATTTGGGTCATTTTTGTTCTTATTTAAACAATTGTAAAACAATTCATTATTTATCTTTTTATATTTATCAACTTTTTGAACTCGTAAATAATCAACTAAAATGCAAGTCATATCATAATATAGCAACAAATTAACAATTTTATCGTTATATTCATTCAAATCAACCACACCAAAGTCAATCAAGTTTCTTAAAACTACTTGTAAAGGTATGTTTTTAGTGTCATTTTTTAAATTACTATATCTATCTCTTTCTCTAACTTCCACATCTCTTAACAAAGTATTAAAACTAATCAATGTACTCACTCCAAACTTCTACAACCTTTCTACCCCAATCACTATTATCCCAACGACAACCAATTGTATAGGGTGTGTTTAATCCATATTTATCAACATATTTTATTAATAATTTGAATAACCCATGAAACCCATCTTCTTGAGAAGAATAACTATGATAATTATTTTGACCGCCAATGCCTCCTGGATTGTTTTTAGTCAACCATACCGAACTAGTTCCATTGCTTGTTTCTAGCCTCCATACAGAGTAAGCAAACCCAATATCAATTTGTGGATAATTTTGAGCAACACTTTTAAACAATTGATTATCAATTTTATTTGGGTCAGTTAATTGAGCATTAATACTTGTATGAATATCAACACTATGGTTATACATAGCCAACCTAGCTTGTCTCTCTTGCTCTGCTTTTTCTAATTTCAATCTCTCTTCTTCTTGTTTTCTTTGTTCTTCTCTTGCCCTAGCTTGAGCAAGTGAATATTGCCTAATTCTTTCATCTTCTTGTTGTTTTTCCAATTGTTTCTTTTTAACATTGTCATCCAATACTTTCATTTGCTTTTTTGCCATATTGGTTACTTTTTCTTTGTGCTTAGTATTTAGTTTTACAATTGGGTGAAACACCGAACTAATAGACAACATCAAGGCTGTTGTAACGCCAATTGCTTGTTTCTTTGTTTTCATAAAATCCTCCTGTTTGAGACAAATAACCTAATTAATTATAGACAAATAGCCTACAATTGATTTAATAACCCATTAGCACTCATTCTATTAACCATTTTATTTTTTGTAACATGAGAGTAAATATTTAATGTGGTACTAATATCACTATGCCCCAATTCTTCTTGTAACTCTTTAACATTTGCTCCATTTTCAATTTGAATACTTGCAAAACTATGTCTTAAACAATGAAAATGAAAATCTTTGTAATCTTCAAATCCGTTTTTTCTTAATACCGATTTAAAATTGTTATTAATATTTCTTTTATCTATTTTATTACCATGTTTAGTAATAAATAAAATATCATTATTTGCTTGTGGTCTATCATTAACAATATAATCTTTTATGTAGTTTAAAGTAGGTTTGGAAAATCCTAAAAATCTTTCCTTATTTCCTTTACCAACGACCCTAACAAAACCGCCATCTTCGCTTTCTTGAATATCTTTAATGCAAATATTTGTAACCTCTCCGTAACGCATACCAGTTTCTAAGATTAAACTGTACAAAGCCTTATCTCTTGGTTTTTTAAGACCACGAATTAATTTTAAAGCATCTTGTGTATTTAAAAATTTTGTTTCTTTCTTATTTCTAATTTTGTATTTTAACAAATATGGACTTTTGTCAATCAATCCTCTTTGATAAAAATAATTATATAGTTGTTTGATAGGCATTGTATAATTAAATTGAGTATTAACAGATAATCCTTTTTTTACCAAAAAATAATTATATTCTTCAATGTCAAAAGATGTAATTTTTAACAAATCATCCAATGTTTTAATTCCTTGGAAATCAAACCACATTTCTAAATTCTTTTTGTAAATGTTATATGTATTATCTTTACCATCGTTTTTAATTAATCCATTTAAAAATATTTCTACTTCTCTTATCATTTTCGCACAACCTCTTTCTATTTGTTTTCTTAATACAACTACATTATATAATTTATTTTTCCACAAGTCAATACAATTCAATCACAAATTTTTAATAAATTCTTAATGCACATTTTAAAGCATTTTCTAAATCTTCCATTTCATCGTAATACAATTTGTCTAAGGTTTTTACAACTTGTTTTTTTGCAATAGTTGTAATTTGCTCACACAAACAAATACTTTCTTTGTAATTTAGATTTAATATTGTATGAGTTGGCAAGTGCTTTTTCTTTTTTGAAGTTAATGGTACAACAATTAGAATATCGCTATATTGATTACCAACATTGTTACTAACAACAACGCATGGTCTTACACCACTTTGAATATTGTTTTCTTTTTGTTCTCCCAAATCAACTAACACCACATCTCCTCTTTTAAAATTTTTATCTTGTTCATTTTTATCCATATGTACTTCCTCCGTATTTGTAATTTAATAAAATTATTTTTATTGATAAAACTCCGTTTTGAAAAAATATTTTTATTATGCAATCTAGGATTTTGAAAAATAAAAAATTATTTTTATTAACAAAACTATAAAATAAAAAAATATTTTTAGCGTTATTATATAGATACTATATATATTTTATTATAGTTTTATTGATATCTTTTATATCAAACCTTGATTACGATACTAATTATATCATATATTTAACTAATGTCAATATTTAATTTCAATTATTTATTTTTGAACGTTTAATATAGTATAAGCA